>Ga0207116_10285_pt1 | contig 13171 bp, 15 predicted proteins | sample Alteio_BWMinHeat_44_FD_153550 | JGI IMG/M metagenome (GOLD analysis project Ga0207116, IMG submission 153550) | Enriched cells from forest soil in Barre Woods Harvard Forest LTER site, Petersham, Massachusetts, United States -... | ecosystem: Environmental > Terrestrial > Soil > Temperate forest >... | reverse complement strand
AGCCGCTGCCAGAGGCGGAAGCCGAAGATTCGCCACCGCTTGCCCTCTTCATCGAAGAACCGGCTCATGCGGCACCAACGAACGTCCAGCGGGGAATGGAAGCCACAGCCCTTGCAAGCCCGGACTACGGCGTAGGGTGGAGCATCACACCAGATTTGCAGTTGCCCGAATCGGCTAAACATCGGAATATCCTCCGAGCGAACCTGCGCCCGCCGGCTTCCAATGCCTGTTGCAACAGCCTACTTGGCCTGCGAGAATTCTCTCTTGGCTTCCAGCCAAAAGTTGACGCCATCCCCACCGGGCTTGCCGGCAGCCACCCAATGTCGGTAAGCGCACAGTCGAATCGCCTCTTCGGAGATGGGTTGGCCGTTGGGTGACAGGTCATCGAGTGCCGAGGCTACGGCGGCTTTTGTCTCGCTCGTTGGACCGGCAGAGGCACGGTTTGGTGAGGTTGCTGTTTTCATTCGCATGGTTCTGCTCACTATGCTGAACGCCGCATGATTAAGGCATTAAGGAAGGCCGGAGGGGAGCAAGGTGTAGTGCATTGCGGCATTCCCTCCGGCCCACCTGTTCTCACTTCGCCTCGATGGAAGGTGCCTCGGCTTGGTCCCTTCCGTCTTGCGAAGGTGCAAGTGCGGCACAGGCAGCAATTCCAGCGCCACGTTTCCCGACAATGCAGCGGCGTCAATCGCCTGCCGGCAGTTCTGAGTCGGCTTTTGACCGACGGCACCCTACTTCTTGGCGAGAATCCTCTCCTGGTTAGCCAGAATCTTCTCCTGGTTGGCGAGAACCTTGTCCAGCTTGTGCTCCCGGCGCATTGCCACAAAAAAAGCCGACGTGGGGGAACATCGCAAGATGTCCTCCCACGTCGGCTTACTCTTTAACGAACCTCCCGGATGGGCCGGGTTGTCCTTCAGCTAGTCATCCGACTACTTCCATTTCTGGTGTACGGCTGGAAACGACGAATGGCAAGTGCTGTCCCACCCCGACTCTTACCCGGAAGACGCCCCCGCTGTTGAAGGTTCGCAGGTCACGGTTCCGGCCCCAGCAGTAGTCTTGCTTTTCCGGTTTCACTTGGATAGCCTAATACTTGAAGTCGTCGGAAGATTAGATAAAGGGCAACCCGACAATGTCGGGAGGCTCGTTACAGAGTAAACCGACGTGGTTGGACACTTGAATGTGTTCGTCCACGTCGGTTTTTTTGTCGGCTGTTCCTGTCACTTGCGTCGTGATGACTGACTCGAAGGAAAGGTGTTTTGCCATGAAGAATCGAATGTTCGGCGGCATCGGTGTGGTGGCCCTGGCCCTGGCCATCGTCGGTCTGGTGGCATTCGCCCAACAGGGGCAAACGCAGGAAAAGAAGACGGTTCACCTGGAACACAACGAGATGATGCAGGCGTGTGCTAAGGATTGCTCGGACTGCCAACGGGCGTGCGACGCCTGTGCGACCCACTGCACGCACAAGCTGCTCGAAGGCAAGAAGGAACACCTGGCGACCCTGACGGACTGTCAAGACTGTGCGACTGTCTGTGCCGCCGCCGCACAAATCGTGGCAAGGGGTGGGCCGTTCTCGAACATCATCTGTACGGCCTGTGTCGATGCGTGTTCCCGTTGCGGCAAGGCGTGCGAGCAATTCCCCGATGACAAGCACATGAAGGCGTGTGCCGAGGAATGCCGCAAGTGCGAGACGGCGTGCAAGGCGATGGTGAAACACATACCGACCAAGTGAGTTGCCGGTCCTGGGCAAGCGAGTTTTCGTTACGACACCACACTCCGCTTCAAAGGTGGGGTGTGGTGTTGTTGCGAGTTTCCGGCAATAGTCATTGAAAGCCAAAGCAAGGCCGGACAAAAACAGCCCAAATTGGAGGGGCAACGATGACGCAGTTATCAAGCCCTGAGCGGCTGCACAAAACGAAAGAGTTCGAGCATTGGTGGGAATCCCAAGGCCGAGCCGACGCCCTCCAAACTCCGCTCGACACTGCTGCCGCCAAACTCCTCGCCTGGGAAGCCTGGCGGAAGGGACGTGAGCAAATGAGCGAAGCCACGGCCTCCCAACGCTTGCAACTGGCTCGCAGGTAGCGTCCCGTCAACGAGGCTCACTCGCCCCTCAAGGAACGCTGCATTTCCACGAACTTTTCAGAGAAAGGGACAGGGACTTCTTCCCCTTCGGTGTGCTCCCTCCGCCTCCATCTCCAAAAGGCGGTGCTGCTGCTCGTCCGGGATTGTCAAAAGCTGCCGGTGGATGGCCTCGGCATCCCCCTTGCGTTGGGGCGATGGTTCTGGATAAGGGCCAGCGAGTTGCCGCTGGGCATTTTGGCGCTCACAACCGGGGCCGCATGCGATAGGAAACGCTCCGCAGGCAGGCATGAACTATACTTCAATGAAGCAAGGCCGCCAGTTTCATGCCTTAATGCTGAAAAAAACGCCATACAAGACCATCACAAACACTCGTTTCAATAAGGGAATGATGATTCATGACTCCAAGGAAAACGCTCCAGGAAAGGACAAAGGAACTGCAAGTGCGGCTGACAAACCCGGCGGGCCGCAAGGAACTCCAAGAACTGGAATCCCGGTATTATGCAGCGAGCGACAGGCCGAAACCATTGAGAACGTCGGTCATTACCTACATCTTAGTACACGAGAGGGAGCGGGGCCTGATTACCGGTTGATGCCCTCCAAGTGGAACCGTCGAATGATCCGGGCTTCGCCGAAGCGGAAGGTGAACCAGTTGTCTTGGTAAAGCGGCAGCATCCTACTCCCCTTCCGCCCACACTCGCACATTTCCCTCGTCATCAATCTCTACGTGAATGACGTTCGGGCAGCAGCAAACCGGACAATCCTCGACGTAATCCTGGCGTGATCCAGCCGCCAGATCAATGGGCACCACGATCTCCTCCACGCAGGAAGTGGGACGAGGCCGACCCCACCTACTCCCTGGAGGCAGCGAACAGAGGTGGGTGAAGCGAGAAGGTTTCATGTTCTGATGGCGTTCGGGTTGCTCGTGTCCGCATATGCCTGCTCCATTGCATCGGGGCGAAGGTCCTGGAAGAGGGCCAGGGGGTTGCCGCTCGGATCAGTGAAGCGGTAGCAAGGGCCATTCGGAATCCCGAACGATTCACCTTCGCTCTTCCAGCCCCGCTGCTTCAGTTCCCCAACCGTGACCTCCAGGTTCTCCACAGCCAGGACAGGCATACAACTCGGCGCAGGACGATGATCGGCGAGCAACAATAGCGGGCCGTCACAGACACGCAAAGCGGCGACTTTGGCCCCGTAAGCGTTGAAGGCCCAAACGACCTCGGCACCCAGCACGTCTCGGTAGTAGGCCACGTCCCGCTCAAAGGCCGCTGTGCCAACGTAGAGGTAAGCCAGTTTGCCCAACGGTGATTGCATCAGTCGGCCCCCTCTTCAGTTTTGCCAATTTCATGCAACTGCGTCGGGTCCGCCCAGCCAACCTCGCCCACGGTCGCCGTCGGCAGCAGACCCAATTGTTCGCCGGTGGCGGGTCGATCTCTCATCACAGCGCACGTCTCGCAAAACGAAACGATCATGGCAGTTGCCCTTCCCCCAAGAACCTCGACGCCTGCCACTTCCAACGAGTACCGTTTGCGTCATGACAAGCCCAGCGACCTGACCAACTCCTCGCCTAATTGGGACAAAGCTTCGCCTTCGGTCAAGCGAACTGCCGCTTCCCTTTCCTCCACGGGCACCCAATCAGGGAATGGCATCTCGACTATTCGATGTGAACCAGAAGCGGTATGTTCTTCACGGATCGCAGCCAACAAATCCTTGTCAAGTTTGTCGGCAAGTCGAAGGACCGCAGGCCAGAGGCGATGGTGAATGTAGGTCACCTTGCCACCCAGCAGACGACAAACAAGCACGTCCGGTGAGTCTCGGACAGCACGGGTCGCCACAAAAATGTCGTGTCCCTTGGGATGGCCCCACCACCTGCCCTGGATGCGTTCACCCGCTACCGCCTCGGCCAGAATGGGTACGGAGCCACGAGCGCTTTCGAGGACAATTCCATGCAACCGGACAAAGGCGATGGCGTTCTTCGGGGTCACGACCGCCACTCTGGTTTGAAGACAAAACGGTGCAATGCAGCTTCGACAATGGGCTTCGCCCGGTTTTCTCGAAACGGGCTGGTGCATCCTGGGCGCTCATGATTGTTCGGGCCGTTCGTACCCGCTAGCTGGATCAGCGCCAGCTTCTCTAGTCGGGACAGAGCTTTGATCGCCCCTTCCCGCTTCAACGCCAGGCTACGGTTTAGCAGGGATTCCTGGTACACAAATTCGACCGGAAGGCGGCTGCGAGTGTACCTGGAAGCGGTCCCGGCGTTGTGCTGCTGGCAGCGACGGGCCACTTCCTTGGCGATGACTGTGTAAAGCGTACCATCGGCACACCGCACCATGTAGACGAACCATTTGTCGCCGGACGCCTTCCGCATTGGCCTGCGGTCCTTTTTCGGCATGAGGATAAGATACCCGTTGTCAGCCTGTCGTGGTGCGCTGACGAGGAACTGGTCAAGAACAGCGCCCAGCCTGCGTCGGCGATGATCGAAGTCGGCAAGGATCACTGGTTGGCTGACCCGGAGCCGCTTGCGACGAAGCCGAGGGCATGTGAGAAGTTGTCGGCAATGCTTCGACGGTAGATGATTCGTAGAGAAACGAGTGGCAAGGAATGAATGATCGGTCATCGCTGTTCGTCTTGAGCCGGTCAAAGGAGACACGCAATGAAGACATTGATGCTGCTGCCGATACTTGGACTACTTCTTTGGGCAGCAGTCCAGGTCACCGAAAAGGCCCAACCACCGACCGAGACGACTGCGGGCTGGGTGAAATACGCCAAGAACCCGGTACTCGGCGGCGATCTCGGAACCTGCTTCGACATCTCCGTCCTCAAAGAGGGCGACGTCTACCGGATGTGGTTCTCATGGCGACCCAAGAGAAGCATTGCTCTGGTTGAAAGCAGCGACGGCATTCAATGGAGCAAACCCATAATCGTCCTTGGCCCCAACGATAAGACCGATTGGGAAAACGATCTGAACCGACCAGTCGTCATCAAAAACGGTGACCGCTATCAGATGTGGTATACCGGGCAGGCACGGGGCAAGTCGTGGATTGGTTATGCTACCAGCAAGGACGGAAAGGCTTGGGAGCGAATGAGTGACAAACCCGTTCTTTCTGCGGAAAAGCCGTGGGAGAAGGTAGCGGTGATGTGTCCACACGTCATCTACGACGACCAGGCCAAGCTCTACCGCATGTGGTATTCAGGCGGCGAGCAATACGAACCCAATGCCATCGGATACGCCACGAGCGAGGATGGCTTGAAATGGGCCAGGCATGATGGCAACCCGATTTTCAAGCCCGACTCGAAGAATGTCTGGGAAAAAGACCGAGTGACTGCCTGCCAGGTCGTGCGCCACGGTGACTGGCACGTCATGTTCTACATTGGCTTCCGGGACCGGGACCACGCTCAAATCGGCATTGCCCGTTCCAAGGACGGCATCACCGACTGGCAACGTCATCGAGCCAACCCCATCATCCGTCCCGGCAAGGACCAGTGGGACCACGACGCCGTTTACAAGCCGTATGCGATCTTTGACGGGAAACAATGGCTCTTGTGGTACAACGGTCGCAAGGGCGGCGTCGAGCAAATCGGATTGGCCTTACACCAAGGCGAAGATTTGGGGTTCTGAAGTCGGCTGGTGTTGCAAATCAATGAGCAGCCAATAAAGGGGTGAATCGGTGAATCGACTGCAACTTGCCATCGACCAGATCGTCTTCGCCCGCAATTACACTCTCGGTCTTCTCGATCAGACGCCTATGGCCGAGTGGTTTCGACAGTCACCAGGCGGCGTCAGCCACGTCGCCTGGCAGGTGGGCCATATCGCTTTTTCGGAGTACCGCCTGGCGCTTTGGCGCATTCGAGGGGAGCAGCCCCAAGACGACGGCCTCTTCTCGCCCGAATTCAAGCGTCTGTTTGGGGCGAATTCGGTGCCGGGAGCAGACTCGACGTATCCTCCAGACGAAATCCGGGCGGTGCTGGACCGGGTGCATCAGCAGGTGTTGCTGGAACTGCCGGGCCTGGACGAAGCTGAACTGGATCAGCCCGTTCCGCACCCTCACCCCTTTGCGAAGACGAAGTTGCTGGACCTGCTGTGGTGCGCCCACCACGAAATGCTGCACGCCGGCCAGATCGGCTTGCTGCGGCGTCACCTTGGGTATCCGCCGATGTGGTAAGCGAGAAAAACGATGGCTGAGTTCCGGAAGGTCGTGCCAGTTCTGAAAGTCTCGGATATGCAGAAGTCCGTCGCTTTCTACATAGGCGTCCTTGGCTTCACGGTCGCCTGGCGGGCGACCGAAGGCGGTGGAGAGAACTGCTTGTTGCAGGCCGGCGCTGCCGACCTGCTGCTCTCGACCGGCTCTCATCTCGGCGACAAGCCTCAGTTCACCGGCACGCTCTACTTTCACATGGCCGGCGTGCGGGAGTTTTTCGAGCGGAGCAAGAACCAGGTCGAGATCGTCTGGCCGCTGGAGACGATGGACTACGGCCAAAAGGAGTTCGGCATCCACCATTGCGACGGCTACACCCTTGGCCTTTGCGGAAGCCCTGGAAGCTGATGCAGGAGGTTGGCAATGACGATAGCGTTCCAGAAGACGATCCCTATCCTCCGCATCTTCAGCGTGGAGAAGGCGAAGGAGTTCTACGTCGGCTACCTCGGCTTCTCGGTCGATTGGGAACACCACTTCGAGGACAACACCCCGGCCTACCTGCAAGTGTCAAGGGATGGGCTGACGCTGCACCTGTCCGAGCATCACGGCGACTGCTGCCCAGGATCGACCGTTTTCGTCTGGATGGCGGGCATTGACTATTTCCACCGGGAGATCACAGGCAAGGGCTACAAGTACCTGCGTCCTGGAATTGAGACGACGTTCTACGACACCAAATGCGTTCAGGTCATCGACCCGTTCGGGAATCGTATCCGGTTCAACGAAGACCTGAAGCCTGGGAAGGCAACGTGACCGTGTTGGGAAAGGCTGCTCCTGGAGGAAGCGATGAAATCGACCGTCGATGAAATCCGGCAGCGTTTCGACGCCGACGTGGAGCGTTTCTCCAACCTCGAAACCGGGCAGTCGGCCACGGTTGATGCCCCGCTGGCAATGGCGTTGGTGGCTCAGGCGGCAGCGGCCACGACGCCTCATGCCCGCCACGTCCTAGACGTGGGCTGTGGGGCCGGCAACTACACTCTCAAGCTGCTGGAGCTTCTGCCGCACCTCGATGTCACCCTGATCGACCTGAGCCAGCCTATGCTCGATAGGGCCAAGGAGCGGGTCGGTCGAGCGACCACAGGGCGCATCAAGACCATCCAGGGTGACATTCGGAAGATCGAACTTTCTGACGGTGAGTTCGACATCGTGCTTGCCGCTGCGGTGCTGCACCACCTACGGACCGACCAGGAGTGGCGGGATGTCTTCGCAGCGTTCCACCGGGCACTGCGCCCTGGCGGCTCGGTGTGGGTCTTCGATCTGGTCGAGAGTTCGATGCCTGCGGTCCAGCAACTCATGCAACGGCAGTACAGCGAGTACCTGACCTGGCTGAAGGACGAAGCCTACCGTGACCATGTATTCGCCTACGTCGAGAAGGAAGACACGCCACGTCCATTGCTGTTTCAACTGAACCTGCTGCGTCAGGTCGGGTTCGCCCAGGTTGAGGTTTTGCACAAAAACATCTGCTTTGCAGCTTTCGGCGCTTTGAAGACGTGAGGCGCCTCCGCAAGGCGAGCCGGTCAGCGAACGTCCGCCTGAGCCTGCGCAAGCAAGCCGGCTCGCCCAACGCCGTCTGGCCTGGATTGATTTTGGATTGGGACTCACCACTTGTACCATTCTTTCTGGTCAACCTTGAGGCATAAGCAATGTTCCCAGCAGATAAAACCGCCCTGGATTTGCTCGACGAGGCTTGCGCATTAAGCGGAGAATCGCCCAAAAGTCTCTCGGAAACCCATGAAAGGTTTCTTTCTCGTAGGCTTGAACCCGGAGACAAGTACACCCTTCCCACTTACATTATCGCATCCGGCCCTCTCAATCAGCAAACTGTTCAAGCAGCCGAGACGTTTTATCAGGCTGGGCGCTTGTTTGAGCGCCGATCCCATTTGAAGGCGGCCTTGGAATCGCTTTACTGGTCGTACCGGCTGTACGAGCGCTTGCCAGGAGACGAGTTTCGAGACAAAGAGGCACTGAGCCTCTTCAGTTCTGCGACTGTGAATCTGTCGCTCGCCGAAAGAGCCAAGGATGAGCGGGAAAGAGCCGAATACTACAGGAGTGCAGCGGAATTCTTCATGCGAGCCGCTTGGGTGGCGGAACGTTCAAACTCCCTTAAAGACGCCCGTGACTATTACAGTAATGCGGCCCATCGATATCACTCTGCCAATGCAATGAAGGAGTCGGCTTACGCCGCCCATGACGAAGCAGACGTGTCCAACAAGCTTGGGGAAACTGAGCGTGCGGCACAGTCCCTTGTTCTGGCGGCTGAACGACTTGCTGCGGCAGAAAAAGGCCGGCCTCCCAGCGACGTAGACATACTTCGCCATGTTCAGTCTGAATGGTATCGGGAAGCTGCTTATCACTACAAGAAACTGGGAACGCAACAATTCAAGAAGAATGCGCTCGATGCCTTCGAGTCTGCTACGAGGGCAGCACTTTCGACGCACACGCCGGAATTGCAGAAAGTGCTTGACGATTATCGTGAAGCAATTGAACTAGCGCAAGGGTTGGGGCGTCACGAAGAGTTGGATCAGCTAAGGTATAGTTTCCACACCGCCCGCCGTGGGAAGGCGAGTCAGGACAACCAACGATTGTTTGTTTTCTTATCACAGTTGAACGACCTGCTTTGGGGGTATGGAACGATGCCTTTGAGGCTCGGCAGGGCGATGAGCCTGACAGTGGTCATCTTTGGAATCATTTATTTTGTGTGTGGCCAAGTTCAGCTCAAAATGAACTCCATTGACCGAGAGATTTCCCCTGGATTGTATGCGCTTGTCTGCATCGCCTATAGCGTCTATGTATTGCTGCCTACAGGCATCATCAAATGGCTAACGGGATTCGGACTAATCGTTCAGTTTGAAGTTTCCGGAGTTTCGGTCTGGTTCTCAGCAATACAGGCTGTGGTCGGTTTGATCTACCTTGCTATGGCGACGGTCTTTGTGCAAAGGACGCTGCGTAGAATGTTCCACGAAAAGCCAGAATAGCGGGAATCACTCGAACAGGGAGGAGGGATGACTTTCATGGCCACGGATAGCCGACTGGCTTCCCTGTTCGGCCACAGGGCGGTGTGTCCTTGACTTGCTCACTCGTCTACGACGATCCGGTTGTCTTTACAACCAGTTCTCGAAGATCGTCGCCCGCAGCAAGTCGGCGAGTCCGACCAGGAGGACACGCCCTCGAACTCGATCTCGAAAGGGTATTGGACATTGCCATTGGACATTGCCGCCGTCTCGATGGCATCACGATCCGGTCCTCGGCGTCTTGACCAAATGCAACCCGGTTGCCGTCGCCAGCAGCGCCTCCGGTCGGCGGTGCCTGGCCCTACACGCCGTACTGTTGGGCGAGCCAGGCCACGGCCTCATCGAACAAATCCTGGGCCGGAGCGGCGTAGTGACGGGCCGCAATCGTCCGGGGTGCATGGCCCAGGAAGTGCTGCGTGAACCGGCCATACGTCTCGTGGGACTCCAGCAGCGTGGCTGAGGTCTTCCGCAGCAGCTTCAGGGACTTGGGAAAATTCAACCGCTTGCGGACGTGAGTGAAATTACTATTGATATTGTCGCTCTTCACCAATTTACCCTTCACCATCTCTTTGCGGATAAACGGCCTACCCGATTCAGTCAACAGCACCGTGGGCGTCCCACTCCGGTATTTCTTCAACAACTCGAACGTGACGGGCCACAATTTGTAGTTGACGGTCGGTGTGGATTGCTTGTCGGAAGTCTTCGACCGCTTGCGGCGAATGCGGCACTCATTCCAGTCCACTTCGTCATCAGCGAGGTCGGAAACGTCCTTCTGAGTCATGCCGCAGTTCGCCATCAATAGGAGATGCAATTTTAGCTGGCCTGGAGATGCCTTCAGCATCGTGCGGAACTCCTGCGGCGTCCACGTCACGATGACCTTGCTCCCGGCATTGAAGCGGAAGCCTTTGCTGTCCAGGTTCTTCGGCAGGGGGATCACGTCGCCCTCCCACAGAAACCGGACGAATGTCCGGGCGGTCCCGAAAACTTTCTTCTTGTAGTCGTTGGACCAGTCTTTGGCTAAACACCACAGGTAGAAATCATGGAATTTGGCGGCATTGATCCCGTCCACGGGGGCAGCGACACCCAGCCAGTCCCGGAAGTGGTAGAGGGCAATGCGAATGTTGTCGGCTTGGTCGGGGGCCATTTGCCCTGCGCCGACACGGGCCTGCTGCGTCTGCACCCAACGGTCAACATGACGGTTGACTGTCCGCTCGTCGGGTACGGCCACAGCGTCAGCGATGGCGGCGATCTTCTGCGGAAGCTTGTCGGCGGCTTCCTGCTTCCGGTTTTCCAGCAGTTTGACCAACTGGCGCAAGGCGTCGTTCTCGGCCTCCGTCCGATCCACATTGATGGCATCCGATCCCGTGATCCTCCCGACAGCAGCGGCAATGTGTTGTGCTACCGTTTTCCGTTGCACGCCTGCTGCGTCGATCTCGGCCTTCTTCGCCTTCCACCACTCGTTGGCAGGCTGGTAACTGGCATCCTTGCTTTCAGTCACACCAAGTTGGCGACAACTGATCGCATATTTCCTCCCCTTGTATTCCTTCATCCATCCACGCCGAGTCGGAATCCAGGTAAGAGTGTAGACACGGGCCATGTTCGATCACCAGAAAGTCATCGATGTCACGCCCGATATTGTAGCGGATTTGTAGCGGATTTTGTAGCGGATTGGTACGTCGAAAGGTACACTCCCGCTACAAATGCCCTGTTTTATTGCGAAAAAAGTGATAGGGTGTTGTATTCCCAAGCTGGACGTCGTGGGTTCGAATCCCATCGCCCGCTCTTCCAAGCTATTTAGCTTACGCGCAAGGCGCACATCTTCCGACCGGGACTGGTGGGATGCGGTGTGAATGGGTCCTCACAGCGTGCTGGCTTCGCCTTTCAATCAAACCCTTCGGGTTCTAATTCCTTTTCAACTGTCCGATTTCCTGCGCGGGCTCACCACGACGACATCACGTTCGTGAGCAGGTTCGGATCAACGGGCGGCAAGACCGGCGCCGACACCGGGTCGCTGACGACCACCGTCGATGGCGTCGGAGGTGGCGTCGGGTTCAAGGTCGTGTTCAAGGTCGGGTCGGTCGGATTGACCGCGAGCGGGTCCAGCGGAGCCGTCAAGCTCACGCCCAAAAGCGAGTAGGCCGTGTTCGGAATCACCGCGCCGCTGGCGCTCAGGCCGATGAATCGTACCGTGTAGTTACCCTGCTGCAACTGGACATCCGCGCTGACCGTATTGCCGTCCTGGCAGGCCAGTTGCAACACGAGGTTATTGTTGGCATCGAAGAGCTGCATCACCACCCCGATACCGCTGGCGGCGCCGCCGGTATCGACCGATAGCACGAAGTGGTACATCTGGACCTGGCTTGACTGCAGCGAGAAGACATCCATCGTGTCCGTGGCCGACAACGTATCATTGACGATGGTTTCCAGGACAATGGGCGTTGCGGCGTAGTTGACCCCCAGCACATAGGTTCCCTTGTCGTTGATGCTGGCGGCGAAGGCATCGGGGCTGACCGCGACATAGTACTTGGCATTGGCGACCGGATTGAGGACCTGCACGACGTAGCCGGTCGAATCGTTGCTGAGGATCTGGGCATTGACCACGTTGCCGCTGGCGTCGTACACGGTCAGGTCGGGACTGAGCTGGCTGCCCCGGCCGGCGGTGGCCGTGAAGATCAGGGCCGCCGGCGCGGTCGCGGGCGTCGTGACGCTGAAGAAGTCCAGGTCGCTAGCGTCGTTGAGCTTGGCACTGATCGCGTAGTCGAAGCGCGGGTCGGTCTGGTAGATCACCTGATCCAGCGCGGCAGCCGTGGTGATCGTCGAGGTGCTGTGCGCGAAGTTGGTGTACTGAACCATGCCGTTCAGGGCCTTATCGATGCCGGCGATCTGCTTCTCCGACACCTTGCCGCTATCGACTTTCAGACGGTAGCCGCCCACGCCAAAGACATCGCTGGCTGGACTGTCCACCTTGAAAACGAAGACCGTGCCGCGCTTGACGTTGTTCAACGTGACCGTGGCAGTGCCGCTGAACGGGTCGGTGGCGGATACCGTGGAGATCAGCTGGCCGGTGGCCGTGTAAACGCTCAGCCGAGGTACGAATTCGCTGACGCCCCCGGTCTGCACCATCACCGAGACCGTCCGGTCGGCATAGGAGGGAATGGTGAAGCGATAATACTCGGCGCCGTTGGCCGCGTTGATGTTCGCGGCAATTTCCGGCAGCTTCATGACGGCGGCCGTGGCGAAGGTCGCATTGCCCGTGGTGCCCTGGTAGGCGTCCGGGGCGGGCGTGCCGTACAGGGCCTGGATCGCGGTAATATCATTCTGGCTCAGCCCCCCTCGCGGGCCCTGATAGGTCTGGCTCATGGCGGAAGTCGGATCGGAGTTCTCGCTCAGGCCCAGCGCGTTGCCGATCTCGTGCAGGGCGGCCGTGTAAATGTCGTTGCCCGTCTGGCCGCCGATGCTCCAGGTCAGCGAACTGTTGAAGACGATGTCTCCGGAGCGCGTGCCGGCGGCGGGGTTGTAGGGCGAGCCGAGGGACAGCGGGCCGGTGAGGCCCAGGGGTTCGGCCGCCACGCGGATATCGCCGAAGCGCGAATCGCCCTGGGCGAGACCGGCGACGCCCAGGGCCTGGCCACCGTCGGCGACCAGACCGATGTTGAGGTTGGTGACGCTCGCCCAGGTCTGGGCCGCCTTCAGCACCTGCGTCTCCCAGGCCTTGGTGCTGGCCTGGCTGCCCAGCGTCTGGAACAGCGAGCTCTGGTAGCCGTCTGCATTGGTCCCGTCCGGTACGAAGCTCAAGGTCAAGTTGCCGGACGGCCACGGCAATCCTGTCGAGCTGGGCTGGATGCGGTCTTCCAGCTGTTCGACAGTCAACCGTGTTTTGGGCTCATTCAT
>Ga0207116_10207_pt1 | contig 13231 bp, 14 predicted proteins | sample Alteio_BWMinHeat_44_FD_153550 | JGI IMG/M metagenome (GOLD analysis project Ga0207116, IMG submission 153550) | Enriched cells from forest soil in Barre Woods Harvard Forest LTER site, Petersham, Massachusetts, United States -... | ecosystem: Environmental > Terrestrial > Soil > Temperate forest >... | reverse complement strand
GGGTTCCAGATGAAAGATGGTGTGACCGTACTTGTTGTGGCGCGCGGATGTCAGATCGATCAGCCTCTGCTGCAACTCAAGCGCCTCGCGAGCCACGGTTTTCGGAATCGCCTGCGACCGAAGCTGGTCAAACAATGCCGCGTCTCCGCAGAGGTAGCGGCAATCCAGCAGGGAGATGTTGAATTCGAGATTGTCGCGATGCAGCTTGCCACACTCCGCCAGGGAACGAGTGGTGGGACTGACGCGAAGGTGCAGGTCCCAGAGGGCCTGGGAAATTTGCAGAATGATCTGCTTCTGCGCATCGACACTCAGGGCCGATTCATGCAGGAAAAGCACATCTACATCCGAGCAGGGAAATAGCTGACGACGGCCATAGCCACCAAGGGCAGCAACGCAGATCCTCTCCGGCGAACCCGGAGCAAATTGGTTCCACAAATCGCCCATGAGTGAGTCGGTTAAGTTCGAACGCTCGCGGATCGCGGTCTGTCCGTTGTGAGTACGCTCGAATCTCTCGCGTATCCGTTCCGACTCGGCCTGATATGCGCCCTGTAATATCGCGCTATTCGCCAGCACTGGCATCGATCCCGGTCTCCTGACCAGATGGTGCGTCAGAGCGCGGCCACCCCGCGCTCGTCATTTCGAATCCCCATCGCCGATCTTTCCCGTCCCCGGGAGAACTTGGAATCACTCTCTTCAAACTGGAAACGAGCGTCCACCACCAAGCGTGCCGGAGACGATTATGCGATTTCCCCTCTGTGATGGCTAATCTATAGTTTTTATGACTAGGATTCAGAACGGTTATAGGTGGCCTTGCCGCTTAACCCAGACCGGTGGGGCGGGTGGAGCAAGCTAAGGCTGGGAGCCACCTTCTTCGCGATGTGCGCCTGCACATCTAAGGAAGCTCCCATCTGGATGGTTGATTCCACCTTCCCGCTTGAACCGGAATTGTTAGACTGCGATAGCCCCGCGTTCCAGGTTACGGATGCGAATGACTTCATCCACTTTGGACAGAAATATCTTTCCATCCCCGATCTTCCCAGTGGAGGCGGCCTTGACAATCGCATCGACGGCGGCGCTGACTTGCGCGTCGTCGATCACGAGCTCCACTTTGACCTTGGGTAGAAGATCTACCGAATACTCCCGACCACGATAAGTTTCGGTATGGCCTTTCTGACGGCCATGGCCTCGCACCTCAGAGATGGTCATCCCGGTGATGCCTCCTTCGGTCAAGGCTTCCTTGACGGCTTCAAATCGCCCCGGCTGAATGATCGCTTCGATTTTGGTCATCTTTTTTCCTGTCTCGGGTCATTGGTCAGCTGCCGGAAGCAGAGAACACGCTCTGCCTCCAGCAACTGATCGCAGCGCCCAGGTTGGGTTAACTGGCAATGCCAGGTGCATGTTTAGTACTGGCCGCAATTCCTCTTACACTAGCCAGCGGCAATTCCTGCGACATCCCGCTAGGTGCGCCCAGAGCTGAAATGACATACTCAGGATAAGCCGAAATCCCGTGCTCGTGGAGATCCATACCGTAGGTCTCCATTTCTGCCGGCAAGCGAAGCATTCCCATGGCGTTAACGATGAGCATGACCACCATGGCAACTCCGAATGTAGCCAAAGTGATACAAGCGCTGCCGATGATTTGGGCTTTGAGCACCTGCAATCCGCCGCCGTAGAACAATCCTCTCAGGGGCGCGGAGTTGTCAGGCGAAATCGGTCCGGTTGCGCCGTATTGGCCACAGGCAAACAGGCCAAGCGACAGCGTTCCCCAGATACCGCACAACCCATGTACGGGCACCGCACCGATGGGGTCATCAATGCGTAGCCATTCCAGGAGATCGACGCCCATGATGACCAGAACTCCAGCGATCCCGCCGAGCAGGACCGCACCTGTCGGACTTACCCAATAGCAAGGGCAAGTAATAGCAACCAGCCCAGCCAGAAATCCGTTCGTGGTATAGCTGGCGTCCCATTTTTTAAATTTCCAGTACCCATAGAAGATCGAGGTGAGACCAGCCGCGCAGGCAGCCAAGGTTGTATTTGTGGCCACGCGACCGATGCCTATAAAGTCCATCGCCGAGAGCGTGCTGCCGGGGTTGAACCCATACCAGCCGAACCAGAGAATAAGTCCGCCGCTGACAGCAATGGTCAGATCGTGAGGCAGCATCGGCTCGCCACCATCGCGCTTGAACTTCCTTCCTAGCCGTGGCCCAAGAACGATGGCACCGGCTAACGCGATGAATCCGCCAATGGTATGGACCACCGTCGAGCCTGCAAAATCATGGAAGCCCATGCCCAGCGATGGGAAGAAGTGGCCGTCACTGCCCATCAAGGCCAGCCAGCCGTCCGGTCCCCAAGCCCAGTGCCCGATGATCGGGTAAATGAAGCCCGTGACGCAGACGCTGTAAAGAAGGTCGCCGACGAATCCAGTGCGGCCGATCATTGCGCCCGAGGTGATGGTTGAGCACGTATCCGCGAAGGCAAACTGGAAGATCCAGACCGCCAGAAAGGCGACGCCCGTGGTTTCATAGGTCGTAGGCGCGTTCTGCAGGAAGAACCAGTGATAGCCGATGAAGCCGTTGCCGTGGGAAAACATGAAGGCAAAACCAATGGCGTAGAAGAGAATCCCGCAAAGACAGGTGTCGACTACGCATTCGACGAGCACGTTGACGGTTTCACGTGAGCGGCAGAAACCGGCTTCCAGCATGGTGAAGCCGACCTGCATGCCGAACACCAGGAAGGCAGCAACCAGGGTCCAGGCGGTGTTCACCGGGTTAACGACGTCCGCCGCTTTAACCTCAGGCGTGCCCGTTTGGGCATATACGTGAGCAAAGAAGGCCGCAGAGACGACTGCCATGATCGCCAGCACCAGGCCGACGCCCAGCAGTTTGCCGGCTAGCAACGTCCCTCCATAGCGGCGCCACTCCGGGTCTCGCAATCGAACCGACAGCCGGGAAAACTTTTGGGCCAGAGATAATCTCGAGACCCTTTTTAAGTCAGCAGTCATAGTGTCACTCCAGTCCTTGATTTGTTAGCTGCAACCATGCAATCAACGTGCTTAACTTTGTGCTCCGATCCACTATGGGCGCGGGCACGGCTTGGGCGCTGGTACCAGGGGTGGTTTGAGTTGAGCCCAAGCCGTTAGCCCACATAACAGCGGCATCACTGCCGCCGGGCAAAAGTCGCTCATCTTGCAAGTAAGTGCTTTCGGACACCAGGTAAAGCTGAAGTTGTTTCAAGTCGGTAACCTCCTGGCTATTTGGCATCGGCACTCCTAAACGCGTACACCATGCCGAGCGTCACTGTGTTCTGGGCATCCTTAAACAACCCCGTCCGGTACGGGAAAACATCCTGGTCCGACATGTCACGGCGGAAGTCCAACCGGGTGATGATCTTGCTCGCCAGCATGCGCTGGAGCGTCAACGTAAATTCGCCTATGTTCTGGGCTGTACCGGTAGAGAACCCATTGTGATCCTTGAACCATTCGCCACGGGTGGCGACCGCCCACGTAGCGTTGGGAGCGTACTTGATATATCCGGCAAAGCCGGTCCAATATACCGGGGTCGTCGGTGATCCCGGGACTAGTGGCCGGGCTCGGTCATGGCCGTAATCGTAGTTCGCCATCAGAGAAAGTTTTGCGTCGGGACTGTAGGTCACGACCGTGTCAGTGAGGTGACGGAAGTCCGAGTTGTCATCGGCCTGTTCTGGCCCCACCAGGTAGTCTTCAGTCAGACCGAACTTGCTGTTGGGGGTCCAGGCGGCGGTAAAACCGGTGGTCTTGCCGCTGTTGTTGTCCACGCTGTCGTTCCAGCCGTTCATCAGGTAACCGGTCAGAGCGAACTTGCTATTGAAGGCGTACTTGCCGCTCACGCCAAAATGAAAATACGGAATAGCCCAGGAGAACAGCAGTCCCCGGGAGTAGTTCCAGTTGTCCTTGGTCTCGATCACTTCCGCACCGGCCGGGGTGACGAACTTCCCGACATTGATCTGCAAGCCCTTACCCACGGGAGCCAGATACTCCATGTACCCTTCCTTCAGATATTGATCAAAGTTGGTAATGGTTGATGGAGGCGCTCCCGGTGGGGTTCCCGGCAGGAGAGGCGAGGCTCTCTCAGCTGCGTTCACCAGATTCATTGCTTGCCCAAAGCCGAGAGCGATGTGATAGCCGACGCGGCTCGCGGTCGCGCTGCTGCGTTGGGCTGGTTGGTTCGAATTGTAACCGTAGTAGACATCGACGAACCCGCTTAGCGTGGTTGGTCCCAGCGGACCCGCCAGTCCGGTGGCTGCGGGAGCGGCTGCCGGCGCTGCGGCGGGAAGAGCGGCTGCGGCGGGGGCAGGAGTTGGCGCGGCGGCAGCTTTCTGCGCTTCCATCTGACTGCGGAGATCCGCCAATTGTTTTTCCAAAGAGTCGATACGGCTGGAAAGATCGGTCGCAGGCTCAGTTTGCGCCACGGCGCGATTCCCAGAGCCGCAAATAATTCCAAGACTTACAGCGAAAATCAAAAGCCTCCAAGGGAAGGCACGATTCATCTAGACGACTCTCTTTCTCCCCTAGTCACACGGAGCGGCTTACTAGGTGCACATCCCGGTAACCAGCGTGGTGCACAGTACCGCCCTGCACCTGTGAGAGTCCAATGCATAATTCTTTTCGCGCTTATCACAAATACTTTTAAAAACATTAATTTATAGAAGAGATAAGAGAAATCTATTGCGGGATCGGAAGAATGAGTTACCGCGACCGAGAATCGGGCGTCACGGGTACAAGCCGAAACCGAGTAGGCAGGTCGCTTGGTTCCTCTCGATGTACCATGGTACACTGGTACCATGAAACCAACGGCACCCATCCTGGTCGAGCGCGTGCAGACCGGTGTTCGCCTCGAAAAGCGCCTGCTCAAAGTGCTCAAGGCGTTCGCCGAATACCACGATTTGACGCTGGGCGACCTGCTGGAGGGAATTGTGTTGCACGCCTTTGACGGCAAGACCCCTTTCAGTCAAGCGTCTCTTGGACGGATTAAAGATCTGAAAAGGTTCTACGGTCTGGAGCTGGATTCTCGGGACAGCCATCGCCTGAAGGAAGATGAGAACGAACGCCGGCCATCCCGATGACTGATCAGGAACTGATGGGCGGCTTTGAGGATGGCACTCTTCCAAATGAGTGTTTTCACCATTGCGACCATGTTCGAGCTGCATTCCTATATCTGAGCACGTACCCAATTCTCGAGGCCCTCGAGCTATTTTCCAAAACCCTAAGAAGATTTGCCGAGGCCCATGGGAAGCCCCAGCTTTACCACGAAACCATAACCTGGGCTTACGTCTTTCTTATCCGGGAACGTATGGCGAGGGCTGGAAAGAACCAGAGTTGGGATGAGTTCGCCCGGAACAATCCCGACCTGCTGGTATGGAAGGACGGCATCCTGACGCGATACTATCGCGCCGAGACGCTCACCTCCGAGTTGGCGCGAGCGGTCTTTGTCCTCCCCGACCTGCGGACCTGAACTCATCGGCTTTCCCCCTTGATGAGCCGGCTGGGTCTGTTTCCGAAATCAGTTTGTTTCTTCTGGCAGGACTGCGAATCAGAATGGACAGCTCGAATTCAGTAAAGCGCTCGTGACCGGTACTCGGATGGTCACGCGATTGAAATCGAGCAGAAATAGGGAGGATAATTCGATGTATTCTGGCACGATTCGAACTGCCTTAAACAACGGACTACCCTCGAACTCGATTCCCGTGAGCCGCGCGAATGTCAGTGCGGATGCGAGACCGCAGGAGTGGGCTGTAAACAGCGAAGAATACTTCGTTCGAATTCAGGCCGCAATTGCCAATGACTCAAGCGGCTGCCGCACCAGATCTGACGACAGGAGAAGTTTTCGATGACACAGGAAGAGACACGGCTGGCGGAATCCGATGCGCGCAGGAAGCACTGGAAGCGCTGGGGGCCCTACCTCAGCGAGCGCGCCTGGGGCACGGTCCGGGAAGACTACAGCCCGCATGGAAATGCCTGGGAGAGTCTGCCTCACGATCACGCCCGCTCCCGTGCTTATCGCTGGAACGAAGACGGTCTGGCGGGAATCAGCGACCGCCAGCAGACGGTTTGTTTTGCCCTAGCCTTGTGGAACGAGCGCGATCCCATCCTCAAAGAGCGCATGTTCGGACTCACCGGCAACGAGGGGAACCATGGCGAGGACGTGAAGGAATACTACTTCTACCTCGACAGCACTCCGACGCATTCCTACATGAAGTATCTCTATAAATATCCGCAGGCGGAATTCCCGTATGGAAAGTTGGTGAGCGAGAACCGGCAGCGAAACAAGAGCCAGCCGGAATACGAGCTCATGGACACCGGCGTGTTCGACGATGACCGCTACTTTGACGTATTCGTCGAGTACGCCAAAGCCGATGTAGAAGACATCCTGATCAAGATCACAGTCTCGAACCGCGGCCCGGAAGTCGCCAACCTCCGGCTGTTGCCGACGACCTGGTTCCGTAACATCTGGTCATGGGGTGAGGGGAATGCGGAGCCCCGGCTTAAACAGGTGAGTAAATCGCCCGGCCCAGCTGTTGTCTTGGACCATCCGAATTCTGGTAGGCGCTGGTTGCATTGCGAAGGTTCACCGGAATTGCTTTTTACCGAGAATGAAACCAACGCCCGGCGCCTGTTTAACTCCGACAACCGCACGTCCTATGTTAAAGATGGCATCAACGATTACATCGTGCACGGCAGGAAGGAAGCCGTAAACCCCGAGCACTTCGGCACCAAAGCGTCCGCGCACTACAAACTTACGGTGGGTGCCAGCGAAACTGCGGCCGTGCGGCTGCGCCTGACCAATACCGACCTCAAAACAAAGAATGCGTTCGACGATTTCGACCGGATCCTCGCGTTACGCCTCAGTGAGGCCGATGAATTTTACGCAACCGTCATCCCGCAAGACCTTACGCCGGACGCGAAAAATGTCATGCGTCAGGGCTTTGGCGGGATGCTGTGGTCCAAGCAGTTCTATCACTACGTGGTGAAACAGTGGCTTGACGGCGATCTCGGCAATCCTCCTCCGCCTCCGGAGCGCCGCAACGGCCGCAATCATGAGTGGTTGCATCTCTATAACGCCGACGTGATCTCCATGCCTGACAAGTGGGAGTACCCGTGGTACGCGGCATGGGACCTGGCATTTCACTGCATCCCGCTGGCGCTGGTGGATTCAGATTTCGCCAAAGAGCAGCTCATCCTGATGCTACGTGAGTGGTACATGCACCCGAACGGGCAGATGCCTGCCTACGAGTGGGCATTCGGCGATGTCAATCCCCCGGTGCACGCCTGGGCGGCGTGGCGCGTGTACAAGATCGACAAGAAGCGCCACGGTAAAGGCGATCGCGAATTTCTGCAGCGCGTCTTCCACAAGCTGTTGCTGAATTTCACCTGGTGGGTGAACCGCGAGGACGCCGACGGCATGAACATCTTTCAGGGCGGATTTCTGGGGCTGGATAACATCGGAGTGTTCGATCGCAGCGCGCCGCTGCCTACCGGAGGCTACATCGAACAATCCGACGGGACCAGCTGGATGGCGATGTACACCCTGAACCTACTGGCCATCGCGCTCGAACTGGCGCGGGAGGATCCGGCTTATGAAGATGTAGCCAGCAAATTCTGGGAACACTTCATCTACATCGCGCGCGCCATGGGCCATCGCGGCCACGACGGCATTGGGCTGTGGAACGAAGAAGACGGATTCTTCTACGATGTCCTGCGGCTACCCGACGGTACAAAGTTCCCCATGAAGATTCGGTCTATGGTGGGCCTGATCCCACTGTTTGCAGTGGAGACGTTGGAACCGGAGGTACTGGACCAGCATCCTGGCTTTAAGCGAAGGCTGGAGTGGTTCGTAGAGAATCGCCCCGACCTCACGGACAACCTGGCTTGCATGACCACTGAAGGCAAAGGCTCCCGCCGCTTGCTGGCGATAGCCGATCCGGACCAGCTTCGCGGCATCCTCAAATACATGCTGGATGAGCGCGAGTTCCTTTCCCCGTACGGCATTCGTGCGCTGTCGCAGTTTCATCGCGATCACCCCTACATGCTTAACGTTCAGGAGCTGGAGCATCGTGTGGATTACGAGCCGGGGGAATCGTCAACCGGTCTGTTCGGAGGGAACTCCAACTGGCGTGGTCCCATCTGGTTCCCGATGAATTTTCTCCTGGTGGAGTCACTGCAAAAGTTCCATCACTACCTCGGAGAAGATTTCAAGGTAGAGTTCCCGACCGGCTCAGGAAAGATGATGACGCTGTGGGAAGTGGCCGGTGAATTGTCGCGCCGCATGACCAATATATTTGTGCGCGACGATAAGGGGCGCCGCCCGGTATTCGGTGGTCTCGAAAAATTCCAAACCGATCCGCACTGGCGCGACCTCGTGCTCTTTCACGAATATTTCCATGGCGACTCCGGCGCCGGGGTCGGCGCCAACCATCAAACTGGCTGGACCGGGGTCGTGACCAAGTTGATGCAGCAGAGCGGGGAATCGCGCACCGGCAAAAAGCCCAGGTCCCAACCCGCACAAGTCGTAGCCGCTGATTGAAACTTTTGATAACGGAGTACTCGTGATTCAGTTCAACAACGAGACCTGCGGCAATCTGGATGCGGCGCTGCGCCGTGAGTGGCTGGAAACCAACGGACTGGGCGGCTTTGCTTCGTCCACTATCACGGGTCTGAACACGCGCCGCTATCACGGTCTCCTGGTCGCGGCCACCAAGCCGCCTGTCGGCCGGGAAGTTCTACTTTCCAAGCTGGAAGAGACCCTATTGATTGATGGCCAGGGGTTCGATTTGTCGTCCAACCGCTATCCCGGCGTAGTCCATCCCCAGGGTTTTCGTTATCTCACCAACCTTTGTCTCGATCCGTTCCCCATCTTCACTTATGAAGTCGAAGGCATCGTGATCGAGAAGACGGTTTTCATGGTGTATGGCGAAAACACGACAGTCGTGCAGTATGAGCTCAAGCTCACAAACCGATCGCAACCGCCCAAGAGCTTGCGTCTCGAGATCCGGCCTTTGATCGCCTTCCGCGACTATCACAGCACGACCCACGCAAATAGTGGCCTAAATGCCGTCGTGGAGCAGGGGCCAGAGTTGGCGGCCGTGGCGCCTTACCCTGGACTGCCAACCTTGTATTTTGCGCACAACGCCATGGAATTGCAGAAGACGTGTGACTGGTACAGAAATTTTGAATACGACGTTGAGCGCGAGCGTGGCTTGGATTTTGTGGAAGACCTCTTCAATCACTTCATTCTGCGCTTCGATCTGCTTTCGGACGGCAAGGCCTCGATCGTCGCGTCCATAGAACACCGTGAGGTTGCGCGGGCGACCCAGTATCGTCAAGCCGAGATCGAGCGCCGCCGGATTGCGGCGCAGACTTCTCCCCTGAAAGACGAGTTTGCCCAGGCCCTGACTGCCGCGAGCGAGCAGTACATCGTGGCCCGGGGAGACAAGAAGACCATCATCGCCGGCTATCACTGGTTCAGCGATTGGGGTCGCGACACTATGATTTCCCTGCCCGGTCTCACGCTACCTACCGGAAAGCATGACGTGGCCCGCAGCATCCTGAGCACATTTGCCCGGCACGTGGACCAAGGCATGCTTCCCAACCGTTTCCCCGACGCGGGCGAGACCCCCGAGTACAACACGGTCGACGCGACACTCTGGTTCTTCGAAGCCGCTCGCGCTTATCTTGCCTATACCGGAGACGAAGCGTTCGTTCGCACGGAACTTTATTCCGTGTTCACTGACATCATTTCCTGGCACACTCGCGGCACCCGCTACGGAATCAAGGTAGATGCAAGCGGCCTGCTGGCTTCGGGCGAGCCTGGAGTCCAGCTTACTTGGATGGACGCCAAAGTCGGCGACTGGGTGGTGACTCCGCGCCGGGGCAAGCCCGTGGAGATCCAGGCGCTCTGGTACAACGCGCTTTGCATCATGGAGGAACTGGCCCCAAAATTTGGAGACGATGTCGGCCAAAAGCGTTACCGCAACATGGCCGCGATGGCGAACTGGGCGTTTAACCGCCTGTTCTGGAACGAAAAGGACAATTGCCTGTATGACGTAGTCAACGACGGGCCCCCGGACGCTTCCATCCGCCCCAATCAGATTTTTGCCGTGAGCCTGCCCTACACCATGCTGTCACCAGACCGGGCCCGGAGGGTCGTCGAAAAGGTTCGCGAACATCTACTCACGCCGTATGGTCTGCGCAGTCTCGCGCCCAGCGATCCGCAGTATCGCGGCCGTTATATGGGTGGCCCCGTTGAACGCGACGGCGCGTATCACCAGGGAACGGTATGGCCGTGGCTGATCGGGCCGTTCATTACCGCTTATGTGAAGGTGAACGGAGCCAGTGACGCCGCTCGCAGACGGGCGGCGGAATGGCTCCTGCCGCTGCAAGACCATCTCTCCGATGCCGGACTGGGGCACATCTCGGAGATTTTCGATGGGGACCTGCCCCAGCGCTCCGCTGGGTGCGTGGCGCAGGCATGGAGCGTGGGCGAAGTCCTGCGGGCCTACGTTGAAGACGTAAAGGGAATTCGTCCGAAGGGGCAGAGTGAAAACCGCGAGGCTAAAGACAAGAACCGTCCCGCGGCAGAACCTTTTCCGGCGCCACTTCCAACCAGATCCTAATCGCTGAGAAACTTTCTCAATGGAGGACGGGCGTCCCCGCCCGTGTCGTACTTGACGCTTCCCGTACGCGTTCTATCTAACCCGACTTAATTCTGTGTAGTAGTTTCAAACATCGCTGCCGTAGACGGGGATCACTGCTCCATCGACATCTTTCCCTGCATCGCCGACCAGCCAGGCGATCAGGCTCGCGACTGCTGCCGGACGGACCCATTTAGAGAAGTCCGAGTTCGGCATGAACTTCCGATTGGTTGGCGTGTCCATAGTGCCGGGCAGGATCACATTGGCCGTAATTCCTGCGTCCTTGTTTTCCTGCGCCACCGTCCTGATGAGTGAAACCATGGCCGCCTTGGACGCACTGTATGCGCCCACGCCAGCTCCGGGCTCCAGCGCTGCACGACTGCCGATGGCAACGATGCGGCCATTCCCCGTCTTGCGCATGACCGGGATTGCCGCCCGCAGGAGAAAGAATGTGCTGTACAAGTTCACATCGAACATGCGCTCGAAAGTCGCATCCTCGGTTTCGGCGAGAGGCTTGCCTCCGGCGAACCCACCCACGGTATGAACCAGGATGTCTAGCCTTCCGAAGCGGGAAACCAGGCCGTCCACAGCCCTTTTCGCTCCATCGGCCGTCGAAATGTCAGCCGGCAACGCCGTAAAGTTCGTGCTGTTGAATTCCGACTGCGCAATCGTTCGCGCCAAGCCTATAACCGTGCCGCCAGCATCGAGCAGCGCCTGCGTAACGTAGGTTCCGAGGCCTCCGTTGGCGCCGGTAACAAGTGCAACCTTGCCTTTCATGGGACCTCCTGTGACTGCTATTTGATTCCGTTCCTCCTTAAAAGTAGCGGAGAACACGGAACCTGCATGAGAAACATGGTTTCCATGTAAGATTTGATCCGCCGGGCCATGTGATGTGGTTGCAACCAGAGGTAACCGGCTTATGTCACTTTCCCGGTGGGTCCGAATCCCACGCGCAGAGGTAATTTCATGGATGCGGCTCGGCCACTGTTCATTCCCGTGATTCTGGGCACGGCCAGAATGGGCCGTATGAGCCTGCATGCAGCCCGGCTGGTTACCCGGGAAGTGGGCAAGCGCGCCGGGGTTGAAACCGAACTCGTCGACATCACACAACTTCCGCTACCCACCGACGATGCGGGAGAAGCCATCAAGGATCCCGGCTACTCGGCTACGATGGAGCGGGCCGATGCGTTGGTGATCGTGGCTCCCGAGTACAACCACGGCTATTCCGGTTTGTTGAAGCACGTCCTCGACAGTTGCCTCAAGGAATATATTCACAAGGCAGCTGGGATCGTCGGAGTTTCCGCGGGACCGTTCGGCGGGGCCAGGGTGATCGAAAACATGCTTCCAGTGATGCGAGAGTTGGGACTGGTTACGATTTTCTGGGACGTGAACTTCTCCAGCGTCCAGAAAGTTTTCGACAAGGACGGCACGCTGCTGGACGAAGCCTTTATCGGTCGCATAGACAAGTTCCTGAAGGAACTGATCTGGATGGGCAAGACCATGCGCCACGGTCGCGAGCAAATTCCTCTGGATTGAGTACACGAGGACAGATCGCAATGATGAAGACTATCTCCGACAAAATGATCTGCCCGAACTGCCGTGTCGAAATGAACCACCACTGTGACAAGCTTGTTTATGCTTCAGACTCGCAGGGGACGGCTCGCATGGACGAAGGCCTCGGCGAAGTCCTGCAAGAGTTCCACACCTGTCCGAAGTGTGCCGGCGTTGCATCCCGCCCTGCCGGGCGCTTGATGTGGTCGCCAGCCACTGCGTCGAGGAAAATCCCGCTGCGTTCCTGATCCTGCCAGACATCACCCGCTACAGTTGAGACTGTCAAGGTTTGACAAAAACTGTCAACCGGTTGATTCAGAGTGTCAGTTACCCGGGCAGGTCTCGTTGTTTGTGGCCGAGCCTACCCCTAAATCCCTGATTCTGCGGGCGTGCGAAATCTCTCGCTTCACCTCGCGGTGGCCCTTTAAATGCGAGTGCTAGCCGGGCGACATGTAGACGGTTTAGCCGCGTCGGGGGCTCCCTTGGGAAAAGGTAATCGGCGATACAAGCGGATCAAAATGGTTTTGCCGGTGCGGATATCGGGGAAAGACTCCGCCAACAATCCCGTGAACGAGCTGGCGCACACTCTGGACATAACCCCGAACGGAGCCCGCCTGGGCGCAATTCGCCGCGTGTTGAAGATCGGCGACAAACTCACCCTGCAATATCGGCAGCGAAGGATCCAGTTCCGCGTTGTCTGGGTAAAGCCGATGGAGGGGACCAGAGAATATCAGGTCGGCTTGGAAGGACTCGGTTCGGTCGGTGAAAACTGGGGACTTGAGCTTCCGGATTCAGATCTGGTGGATGAATACCAGACCTCGGGCAATTCTTAGTTCAACCCAGTCAAAGCAACCCACCAACCACCAAGGACACGAAGTATCACGAAGGCCTTATTTTCAGGGTTCCCTTGGTGTACCTTCATGACCTTTTTGGTTAACGCTCTTACAGACTGACCCACTACCAAAGCGGCAAATATCCATGCAGCGCGCAACGATCTGGCGGGTGTGTCTCC
>Ga0207116_10081_pt3 | contig 13259 bp, 10 predicted proteins | sample Alteio_BWMinHeat_44_FD_153550 | JGI IMG/M metagenome (GOLD analysis project Ga0207116, IMG submission 153550) | Enriched cells from forest soil in Barre Woods Harvard Forest LTER site, Petersham, Massachusetts, United States -... | ecosystem: Environmental > Terrestrial > Soil > Temperate forest >... | reverse complement strand
CACCAACACCTCCACGGGCGGGCTGAATCCTCTTCCCAACGGTTCGCTTGGCGTCACATGGAGCGCGGCCACCGCAAACTTCAGCGATTTCGGCGGATATATTGATGCGGGCCAAAATCCCGCGTACAACATCTTCCTCGTAAATGACCGCAATACTAATAAACTCCCCGTTCTATTTGGCGGCGCGGACCAGGTTTATTGCAGCTTTCTGCGCGATGGCGTCAATTTCGGTCCGGACTCAAGCGGTGGCAATAACAACGGGAGCTTTGGCGGCTACAACATTGACATCACGGGTCTGCATTCGGTTTTCACAAACTCGCCTTTTGTCGTTGAACTGATCGCATCAAGCGATTCCATGGAGGTGCTGACCAATGCCTTTGTGGTTGATGTGACCCACTCGGCCACCAATTCCGTCACGTATCCGGGCACGGCGCCAGTTGTAAACGTGGGCGATACGACGTGGATACGCGGCCATGGCGGCGGCCTCAGCACAATGAGCGGCACCGTCGCGCTCAATGCCGACCATCTTCAAATCAAGAGCGCCCAGGCGGCGCACGGCGGCAGCGGCGCCAGCGGCTACAATAACGCCGGTACCATTTCCGGGTTCATTCTCACGGATAAGCCGGTCGTCACCATGTCGCCAAACTCCGTTTACGGCAATGTCGGTGACTCGGTCGCACTCAGTGCTTACGCGATTGGCGTGCCCCCGCTCTCTTATCAGTGGCGCAAAAACGGCACCCCCATCTCCAGCGCCACCAACACGGCATATTCCATCGCCAGCCTTACCTCAGCCACTGCGGGCGATTACGACCTCGTCGTCAGCAACGCTTACGGCATGGCCACCAGCTCAGTCGCCGCAGTCATCCCGGACATCCTGCTGACCACTACCAAAGAAATGGTGGTTGATTCGAATCCGGGCAATCCCGAGCATGATGGCCTGAACAACGGGGCCAAATGGACCGCGACCAATTCTGACGGAACTACCACGCGTACCGGCGTCATGCAGTTTGTGGGCACCAACGCCAACAGCATCACCGTGGCTGACACGACGAACTTTGACACTCCCACTGGGTCATTCATGCTCTGGATGCGTTCGGCTGGGACCGATACCAACGCTCCCGGCACCATTGGCGCTGCCCTCTTGGGCCAGTCCATCAGTGCGTTTCCCAACCTTGAGATAACCAACAACGAACTCGAACTGGTCCAGCAGGACAGCGGAACGATACTGTTCCACGTCCCGGGCTCATGGGTTCAGATTAATTCGTCAAAAAACATATCGGACAACAACTGGCATTTGATCGTCGTGACATACAATAATGCCAGCGGCGGCGGCGCAACGCTCTACATTGATGGCACGCTGGACACGACCAGGGTCAATACCGGTCCATGGACTGATATGCCCATCGGCAAGCCATTGCTGGCCGGCTTCAGCAACGACGGGGTATTGCGCGCCTACACGGGATTACTGGATGACATCCGCGTTTACAACCGCCAGTTGACCTCCACCGAGGTGTCAACGATTTACAGTAGCGGGTCGCTGATTGACACCAATGCGCTGCAAGTGCAACTCAACTTCAACACGGCACCCGTTAATGGCATCATTATGAGCTGGCAGGCTGCCGGCTCCGTTCTCCAGTCGTCTCCTGCGGTCAATGGAACCTACACGAACGTGCCTTCATCATCCTCGCCGTACTATGTTGTGCCGACCGCCAGCCAGAGATACTTCCGTTACGTGGTTCCCAATTCCACGCCGCAGGCGCGCGTCAGCAATCCCTATCTGATGTAATCGGCGCTCAAGTCTGCCCGTCAAACCAACTCCCGGCTGGCTTGAGCCGGGAGTACTTTTTCTCAACGTGCGACGTTGAAGCACGCAACCAATGGCAGTGAGTCGCAAAGCCGCTTAAATAAAGTAAACATAGATCAGAACCTCCGCGAAGATCGCCGTCACATCCACCCCATTGTTCGCCAGCCGGTTTAGCAACTACGCCTTCCGAGGAAAAACTGTCTAAAGTGAGACCCCTTTACCCCTTACAGGATAAAATCAAATGACGCAAACTGTGCCAATACCCATTTTCCCGGCCAGTTTTCAAAGAATTGGATTTTCTGGTTACATAATCATTAATGACATGGCTTAAATCCTGCTCAACTTGAGCGGTGAACAGTATCTTTCGCCTTTGGTTGGCCGTTTTGATTTTGGGGACGGCTTCATCAGTAGATGCCGCGGATGTCGTATCCATCTGGGGAGGCGCTCGGCACGTGATAGTTCTGAAATCCGACGGCACGGTTTGGACATGGGGAGATAACAGTGACGGCAAGCTCGGCATCGGCCAGACGAACACCCCTTATCAAACGACCCCTGTCGAAGTGCATGACGCGGAGAATGTCAGTTTTTTTAATTCGGTCAAGCTCATCATGGGCGGCGAGGAACACAACGTGGCCGTGAAGACCGATGGCACGGTCTGGAGTTGGGGTTGGAACGGCTATGCGCAGTTGGGCAATGGAACTACCAACAACTCCTGGGTACCCACTCAAACCGGTCTGACCGCAAACCCGCCCTTGACGAATGTTATCAAGCTCGGTGGCCGGCCGTATTTCACGCTCGCTGTCAAATCGGATGGGACTATCTGGGCATGGGGTATGAATCAGTACGGCCAGATGGGCAATGGCACGGTCAACAGTCCGGTTTCGAGTCCGCAGGTATCAGTCCCGGTGATGGTGAGCAACTCCGCCCCCGGCGGCCCAATCAACAATCCGCTGCAAGTGACCTGCGGCTATGCCTTCGGCGCGGCGCTGGCCACAAATGGCACAGTCTGGACTTGGGGAACCAGCCGAGCCGGCGAGTTGGGCAACGGCACGACCGGCGCTGGCTATATTCCGGCACAAGTTCCCGGCTTGACGAACATTGCCTCGATTTCTGCCGGTTGGGGGCACATGCTGGCACTGAAGTCAGATGGAACGGTTTGGGCGTGGGGAGGCAATGCGAGCGGTGAAGTCGGCGACGGTACCTCCGTCAACCGCTACAGCCCCGTTCAGGTTTTGAATGTCAGCAAAATCATTTCTGTTTCCGGTGGCGACAGCCATTCCTCAGCCTTGGCGGCGGACGGCACGGTTTGGAAATGGGGATTGAATGATTTGGGCGAATTGGGAAACGGCGCGACCAACGCCATCCCCAACCCATTTCCGACAAATATCCTGACTGACACATTCGGCAATGGCTTTAGCAACGTGGTCCTGCTTTCTGCGCGAGATTACCACAACATCGCCCTCAAGGCGGACGGTTCAGTCTGGACGTGGGGCTGGGACAATGAGGGCCAGTGCGGTAACGGCACCATCACCAACACCTGGCTGCCCACACCAGTCGTCGGTCTGGGTGCGCGGGTGCCGCTACCGTTGAGCATAGCTTCCAGCGCCCAGCCGGGTTTTGCAAATCTTACCTGGCCCAGCGGCACCGGGGAGTATTTCTCCGTGGAATATTCCACTAATCTGGCAAATGGGTTCACTGGATGGCAAAGCAATCTGTTGGCCACGCCGCCAGTCAACCAAACCACCGTGCCCGTTACCAATAGGCAAACCTTCTACCGGCTTAAATTTTGACAAGAGGGATTTTTCCAGAGGGTCTAATCAAACGGTAGGGCTTTGGGTCACATCTCGAGGGCGCGTTGCCCAAATGCGCGGATTTGGTACCGGTGGTCGGAATCGAACGTAGTCTTCACCGACCGCCAGCCACAATATCCTGATTTACAAGGCCATTTATACCTTGATTTTATTGGGAAATCAAGCACTTTTTGCACTATCTGCCACACACCGGACTAATCCCGCCACCTACACTTTTCGTATCCGGTTATTGAAGAAATCGTTGAAGGTTTCGTTGAAGGTATTCTGGCCGGTAAAATTGAGTCCATTTTTGCATGACCAGTATCCCTTGCAAGGGTCGAAGTCTTAGCCATAATGGCATTGATCCGACCAAGCATCAAGGTTGGCGGACTGACAATGATGCCAAAATCAAAGCATCTGATTGAGATTATCCTTTATGTCACAGCTGTTTTCCATTGTGGAATTTACGCTGCTGTTGGTGCGAATTTAAATGAGTTGCCCGGTCATGTGCCGAAAGTCGTTTCGAGCCTTGCGCCAAAAGGCAGGGTGGTAGCAACGAACGAATTGTGGCTGGCCATCGGGCTTCCATTGCGCGACCAGGCGGGATTGGAGAGTTTCGTGGCGCAGATCTCCGATCCCGCCAGCCCGAACTTTCGCCATTTCCTGAACCGTGAGGAATTGACCGCGCGATTTGGCCCGATGGAACAGGATTATGAGTTGGTCAAAAATTTTGCGCGGTCGAACGGCCTTGCCATCGCTGCGACGCATGACAACCGGCTTTTGCTGGATGTCACCGGAACGGCGGCAGCGGTCGAAAAGGCCTTTCACATTACGCTGCGGACTTATCGGCATCCGACCGAGGCGCGAGATTTTTTTGCGCCGGACACCGAGCCAAAGGTGGACGCGGCCTTGCCGGTGGTTGATATTGAAGGCTTGAGCGATTTTTGGCTGCCGCATCCGAAAAGGGTAAACAGCATCTTGGCGCACGACATGCCAAAAAATGGCACTTCTCCAGACGGCAAAGGTCACTTATTTGGCAACGATTTTCGCAACGCATATGTTCCGGGCACGACATTGACGGGTGCGGGTCAAAGCGTCGGGTTATTCGAGTTAGATGGTTATATTACAAACGATATATTGAATTATGCGAGAAAGGCGGGAAACGGGCGCACGAACATCATAATTGAGACTGTTTTGCTGGACGGCTACGACGGCACGCCATCCACCGGCGCGGACGGAGGTGAAACTGAAGTTGAAGGAGACATCGAAATGGTTATGGCCATCGCGCCCGGATTAACTAAAATTGTCTCCTATGAGGGAGGGGAAACGGGGAAACATAATGACGTCTTGAATGCGATGTTGGCCAACAGCAACGTCGTGAATTTGAGTTGTTCATGGGGGTGGGGCGAGCCAAAGGCAACCACGGATGCCATCTTTGAGAGCATGGCTGCGGTAGGACAAACATTTTTCAACGCGTCCGGCGACAGCGGCGCTTTTACGCCTGGTTCCAATTCAGTGAATGGCGTCGATTTCCCATCAAACTCTTCAGCGCTCAATGCGCCATCCAGCAATCCATACATCACCCAAGTAGGCGGAACGACATTGAGCATGAATGGTGCGGGTGTTTCCTGGGCTTCGGAAGTTGTCTGGAATTGGGGAACCAATGCTCAGGGTATTTACGACATTAGCTCCGGCTATGGAGCGAGCAGTGGTGGCATCAGTAGCTATTATTCTATTCCGAGTTGGCAGACGAACATCAGTAATGTATTAGGCAGAGGAGGCTCGGCCAGTTTTCGGAATATTCCCGATGTGTCGGCCAATGCGAACTATGTCTATTTAATTTGCAACAATGGTAACGGCGATCTCTATTATGGCGGCACGAGTTATGCCGCGCCGTTGTGGGCTGGTTTCATGGCGCTGGTCAACCAGCAGTTGGCGGCCAGCGGCCGGCCGAGCGCTGGCTTCATCAATCCAGCCCTTTACGCCATTGCTGCGGGATCAAACTATCTCTCGTGTTTCCATGATGTCACGTCCGGGAGCAACACATGGTCTAGCAGTCCGAACTTGTTTTATGCCGCCAACGGCTACGACCTTTGCACCGGCCTTGGCACGATGAATGGAACGAATTTGATTAACGCCTTGGCTGCCCCAATTCCCGCTCCTTCCTTTCTTCTCCCTGCTCCCAGCGCGGGCGGCTTGACGCTCACATGGATCACGGTGGCTGGAAACGCCTATCAACTGCAATACAATTCCGACCTGAGCACAACTAACTGGATTAATTTCGGTCCCGTTACCAACGCTTCCGGCTCGACGGCAAGCGTGTTCGACTCTTTCACCAACTCGCAGCGGTTCTACCGTGTGTTGTTAAAGCCGTAGTCGTTTAGTCCGTAAGAGCGCCATCCGATAGTTTTTCCAAGGGCAACCCCTTGCGATGTGCATTCTTTCGCTTCCAGTACAAAATGATTGTTTTAGTGGCGTCATCCAGCCAATCGCGATCTGCAAGCAGCGCGATCAGTTCGATTGCGCTAAAGAATTTTACCGCATTCGGTTTTGGCCTGCCAAGAGGTTTCAATTTTCCGGCAGTAACGAGAATGGCTATGTCATCAGTCGAGCAATTTAGCACCTTTGCCACTTGCGCTGACAGAAGACGCGCCGGCAAATCTTTCGCGGCCCAGGTAGCCATTGCCGTTTGTGTCAAATCATCAGTCATACTTCACTTCTTTTCTCAACTTACGGGCGAGTCCCGATAAGCCGGTTAGGACGCGGATTGACCGGCCCTGGAGTTTGAGGAAATACATTGCCAGACAACGCAGGCAGCGAAGGCGAATCGCCAACCACTGTCCCGGAGACTTCATCATTCGGCTGAGGAATCGGCTTGGTAATCACTGTCCCGTCCTGGAAATGAATTCGCATGATGCCCTGCCGTGTTCCACCTTCGGGATCAACCGGCGCAGAGACGGACGTGTTTCTTCTGGCAGGCCATCGCGTTTCATCGGTCGAATTTTTCATGCTGGCGGGAGGCGGATGCCGGGTCTCATCCAGCGGGTAATACACGCCATCGTAACGGCAACCATCTTTGGCCATGCGTTCAAACCTGGCATCGTCGGAATCCAACATCCGGCCATCCGAGAGGCAGCATAGAAAGTGGCCGTTTATCTTGGCGTAGCCCACCATATATATACGGTCAGGATCGTCAGGGCTGTTTTTCTTGACGGCAACCGCTTCCGGTTGTGAATGGACATTGCTTGGCGTTTCCATTTTCCGTACCTGAGCCGCTGTCGGGTTGAGCGCCGCCACCATGCCCGCACCGGACGCGGGGAGGTTTGTCTTGTTGATATGTTGCGCGGCAGTGCCAAAGAACGAACCCACGTACGCCTTGACCCCGGCCATGCCGAGCTTTGAAAGCAGCGACGGCCCCCACACCACCAGAAATATCACCGCCGCGACCGGCAAGACCAGCCACCACTTTGATCGGCCTTTGGCTTCCACCGTGGGCGTGACCCGTCCCTGGATGCCGACGCCTTGCATGGTGTCATACATTTTCCCGTAAGCCGCCGTGTCCAGCTTGAGGAAACCCGATTCAAACACGCGCGGGTTTCCACCCGTGGGCGAATTCAGGGACCGGGACCACCTGAAAACCGAACCTACCCGGAAACCAAAAACTGGTTCACGCGATAGGTTCCGCATCTGAACGTAATCTTGCGCCAGACGGCGCAACGCCTTGTCCACCTGGTCAGGGTGTTGCGTGATCAGAATGACATCCGTGCGCAATTTTCGATGTTGCGACAAAAAGAAAGTGCAATCCGTCCCGGTGTTCTGCCATTCACGAGCGCCGAACATCACATGCACTTCATCAACGACATACAGGCAACCGCGTTTGGCCCGATCCTCGAAATCCGGCACGTCAATTATGCGCCGGCCTTGCTGAACCTGTTTGCGCTTGTCGAAGTCACGGCCCGGTTCGTACCTCCAGAACTCCGCAGCCTCAGAGTCACTCAGCACACGGACACGGTCAGTCAAGTCAACCTCGTCCTCCATTTGTTCGTGACAGTAGGCGCGAATCTCCGGCAGCAGGAGTTCAATGTTCGTCACGATGTAGCGGTTGGAACGCATGATTTCGTCAACGATTTGTTTGACGCCGTAGTAGCTCTTGCCCCCGCCCGGTTTGCCGACCACAAAGAAAATTGACATAAGGTTCCTATTCCCAGGCGTCGTTATCGTTGACCATGTTGAGCGCGTAGCGTACGCCGTAAATAGCGAGCAACGTGGCTGAAATCATGCCCCCAACCTCGAAGCCTGAAATGAGGCTGCTGGCGCCCATCGCGCCATAATCAAAGGTGTCGCCGGTTGGATCGGGATACCCGGCCATCGCCAGCGCACCGGCGAATTGAACCGCGGAGGCTTGCAGATTCCCGCTCGCATCCGTCCAAACATTGAGCACGACCGGATTCGTGCTGGCCGAATCGGAATACGAAAAGGCCGACACAGTGCCGTTTGCCGTATATGTGGCCCAGGTGTCCACGTTGACGCCGTGCCCCGCGCTGATGGTGCGGAGTGTGCCGCCTGGCTGGACGCACTGAACCGGAACATTGCCGACCATATCTGTGTACGACACGGCAATCGCATTGGTGAATCCGTTGTTGACCAGGAGGGGGCATTGCGCGAACGCAGACCCCGCCACGAAAAGAATGAGCAAGCAAAGAGTTTTCATAAGCCCACGTAAAATTTGATAATCCCCGACGTGATCATTGCTGCCGACTCGCAGACCGTGCGAAAGACGACGAAGGACACGACGCAGGAAATGACCACGTCAAACGGACAGCACTGCATGGCGATGCCCCAACCCGGAACCCCGGAAATCGCCGAGAACGGATTGCCCGTCACGTGGCCGAGCATGTCGGCGAGCCGGGGCAGCATCGCCGCCGTGAATGTCGCCACGGTGACGACAATCAACGTGGCCATCGCAATGGCCGAACCGAAATTGAGGTTCGTTCCCAAGACCGCCTCCCCGGAAGTGCCGACTTGCGGAGTCAGGAGCAGTTGCCGCAATGAGGCGCTGAACACCTTGTAACTGGCCAGAAACAATGAGGCGTAGGCGAACCATGCTATCAAGTCATGGACGACTCCGACCGGCGCTACCGCGGTTGGCGACGCTGGCGTGATCGTCATGGTGATTGGACCACCAATCGTCCAACCGGCTATGCTGCCACCGCCGCCACCGGGAGAGGCGCTGCCGAAGGCTGAACTCACTCCCGTTGCCAGACTGTCAAAGCCGACCGCTGCCGCGCCGTTGGTCAATCCGTTCATGGTTGCCATCGCCGAAGCTTGCTCATTAGAAAGTTGTAACGAGGCGTTCGTCATCGCGGCCAAAATATTACTGATGCCATTGGCGGTGTTGGCGGTGTTTGTGGCAATAGCGTCGAGGTTGGTTCCAAGCCCCGCGATGTTTGTTCCAATGCCACCCAAATTTGTGGCCATGCGATACACATTGCTTGCCGTATTGAACGCATTGGTCAGCAGGAAATTTCCTTGATTAGTCAATACATTGGCCGCCGTCACGACGCCGTTGAGTTGATTGCTCAAAGCGTTCACCGAACCGTTGACCGTGTTCACGGTGGTATTGATCTTTGTGGCCGCGCCAGTGATGGACGTATTGGCGGCGTCAATCGCGGTAATGATGCCAGAAGTATCAATGCTTGCTTGCGTGTAGGCTGCCGTTGCCGCCTGGGTGAAGGTGCCGTTACTCACGCCGTTAGTCGGATTATTCGCGCCCGTCCCTGTCGAATTCGTGCCCGACCCACCCGGAAAACCAATCGGATTGTTTGTCCCGGATGGATCACCCGGAATCGTATTGCCGCCCGGTGTCGTGCCATTGTTTCCCGAGCCAGCGGTTGGCGGAATCGTTGGCATGGCCGGATCACCGGGCGTCGGATTCCAGATTGGACTAATCGGGGTAATCGGCCCTACGGGTTGCTCTGAATCAATCGGAGCAGTTCCTTGCAAACCACCACCGGGAATGGGAGGGACAGGAAAGGTACTGCCGGGCGGAAACGAGGCACCGGGCGGCTCAATCGGCTGAATGCCGTAAGAAGGATTAGATGGATCACCAGGAACCCCCGTTATCGGAAACTCGCCAGACTCGCCGGGCTTTAGTCCTATGATTTCACCCGTTTGCTGTCCATTTTCCGTCAGACCGTACCATTGAAAAGACGGACTGTTATTGACTACCGGAACACCACCTTGTGACGGAGTCGGGGGCGGCGGTGCTTGAGTGGCGCTGCTGCCATCAGGTGAAACGGTAATCGGCGCGTTCGGATCAGTGGGCGTTCCACTTGGGCCAACCAGAACCGGCGGCCCCGGAATCTGATTGCCACTGCAATCGAATCTGAGCAATTCCAATTGGGACTGCCCCGGACACGGCGGCGCACCGGGATCACCCGACGCATTGCCCGCGACGCTGCCGACCTTCACAATCGCCCCGTAATACGGGTAGCAAGGATTATTGACCCATTGCATTCCCATCGGACAGCCATAGCCGTTGTTCACGGTGGGATCGGCGAAGGCAGCCGGACAAGCTGACAACAAACCAAGTAAGCAAAATAGTTTTTTCATAGTCGTTCAGCGTAGAAGCCAGCGCACAAACAGAATCGGCATGAGAGCGCCAATGAGCCACATGAGGACACAAAATAGGGAGTGCATGATTTTCCTTTCGGGATGAAGGAGGAGCGCGCCGAACGACGCTCACCCCTCCCCGACCTTAGCTTAGGTCAACCAGGCCCAGGCCTTTTTGACCAGTTTCGCGCCATACTTGATGGCGAGGAAACCGCCCGCGACGGTTGCCGCCGCCGTGAAGGCAGTGGCAGCGCCGCTGTACAGCGTGGACACGTCGAACGCGGTCTGCGCTCGCGCCACTGTGCCCGCGGCCGTGACGCCGACGGCCACGGCAGCCAGACGAACCGGGCGAGGCAGGACGCGATTAACGCCCGCCACTACGTTGCGACCGACGATTTTCGCCGTCTCCACAACGGAGTTGATGTTTTGATTTTTCATTACTTTTCCTTTCTGCATCCCGACCGGCTCTGAAACCGAAACATTATCGGTTCCCGCGACCGGGAAATTCTAGTTGCCACGCAAACATTTTCTGATGAGGACCAGGGCCAGCGTTCCCAGGACAAGCCCAAACACAACTGCTGGCGTGGGGGGCGGAGAGTCGCCGCCTAATCCGGCAACGGCATTTCGAGTGTTTGCGGCCACTGCCGCATGTTTCAAATTTTTCATACTTTTCCTTTCTGCATTCCGAATCACTCGAAACCGAAAACGTATCGGTTTCCGCGTTCGGGAAATCGCTGACCGCTTAAAGGCATAATTCATCTTCAAGCGAGCCTCTCAGCCCGCCGCTGCGCGGCGGGCTGAGAGGCACCACATTGCGTTTCACAGTTGGCAGTAATGCCGCAGCCTCAGCACCCGCTATCGCCCATCCGACATCTTTTGCGGCCCCGTATGGGGCTGGTATCAAAGCCTGATGCCGGCAAAGATCAGTTCATTCCGTTATCGCCGGAATGGTGACTGGATCATTGGAGGGGTATTGCTTACTCCGCTTCGCACTGTGCTCGACGCCGTGTCTATCCCACCCGTCTCGCGCGGCCCGGTTCCCCGCTGGCCCGACCTCAATCGGTTCCCCAGGTATCGGATCACGCTCTCGGATAGCGTCACGTCGCACGACTGGCCAAACTTTGCCAATTCGTGATAGTCTCCGGCCCAACGTGTGGCCCTTGACTCGGTCAAACCGCTCCCCTTCAAAATATAATCCAGTCCATCGAGTGAAGAATCATACTGGCTGATGCGCGCCATCCCGCCGCCGAGTGATTCCCATTGGGACATCATCGCCAGACAGTTGCGCCGACCAGCCGAAGGGGGCAGCCCCGCGATTACTGCATGCTGGTGCCAGCGGCCAGTGGACTCACCACTTTCACGCCGCAGGCACCACAGCACTTTTTTGAAATGCACCTTCCACACCTTCGCTTGGGTCCGCACCAACGCGACGAACATTTGCGCGCCATACCTTTTGCATTGCCTCTCGCCCCTGAATGTCAGGGTGCAGAAGTACTGCCAGTTGACCGCAGCCAGGGAGTGAAGTTCTGGATTGTGCATGAGTCAGGTTTCCTTACTTGTTCAGGAGACCGACAATCTTCCCGCGTGCCCGCAGGCGACCGCCAAACGGCAGCAGTTCTCGGATGCCGAGGTTAATCAGCTTGTCTTGCAACTTGCCGGCATGGACGGGTTTTTCTTCATCGCTCATGGCGTACTCGATTGGCTGGGCCAACCGTTCGCCGTCGCTTTGATCCATGACGGTGATGATTTGCTGTTTAACGAGGCCCTTTTTCCCGGTGTACTCATCCGAGCGGTCACTCATGACTAACGCTTTGATTGTCATACTTTCCTTTTGTGTGGCTGACAGGTTTTGGAACACGCGCACGGCCAGCGAACGTTGCAGCATGTTTCCGCAGGTGGTTTGTTTGTCCCCATCGTTGCGCGGAACAACAAAGGGAAAGCGGACAGATGATTGAGTGGGGTAAAGAACCTCTTTCTTTGTCACCGCCGTTTTCGGCGTTTGAACTTTTATGTTTTCAATCTCTGTCATGTGAGCACTAAATCACATGACCGGAATCGGAAAAAGGTGGGCCGTGGAAAATCGAAACCTACCTTTTTTTCACCTTGGATTTACAGGGCCTTCCCTGAGTGGTCATGCTCAAGCCAATCTCTTTGCAGAAGACCTTGAACCACTCAAATTGCTTGCAGCCGGGATCGCCGAGCTTGGGCGCGAGCAGTTGGTACAATTGATTGCAGGTGACCGGCGGTTGTGCCTGCCGCATCTCCTCGATTTCCAGCCAACGACTCAGCAGCTCAAAATAAAGCGCGGTGCGGCCCCGGTCGCCGGTGAACTGGCCTTGCGTGTCCAAGAACATCTCGTATCCCTCAGCCAGGCCGGAAAGATATTCACACTGAGATTGCACTTTTTGCGCGAGCGCCGCATCCATCGAATCAACAAACGCTACCTCCACCTGTTCCAGCAAATCCGTTGGCGGCGCCAGGTTCGGCTTACTCGCTTCTTTCGACTTTTCCGCACGGCCATTTTTCAAATACGCAGCCAGTCTTTGACAAACGCCCAACATCCGGCCGAAGTTGTGCCAGTCTATTTTTTCGCCCTCCGGCCTTAATTCAAGAACTCGCTTGAAAATTGTCAGTCGCAATTGTTCGCAAATATTCTTCGCCCATCGCGGCAATTCGGGAACGTCGGGGGTTGCGGCTGGTTCATACATCGGCACACCGCAGGCATCGTACAAGTCCTTGATGATGCTCAATATCGGCAGGCTGGCTTTGATGGTCTGGTCATTCTCAGCCGCTGGCTCGTTTTTCGTTTCACTCCCTGGACGGTCCTTGGATTCGGTATTGCTATCTTCCATTCACGAACCCTATCAGGAGGGGACGGACAAAGGGTGTCCTACCCTCGCGATATTGTAGAAAGTGCAAGCCCGACGCAAACCGTTGGCGTTCAGATTTAACGCCAACGCATAGCTCTTACTTCAAGCGTAAAAGCCGCGGAACACTTTCGCCCTCGACAGCGACGAGAACGGAATCCTTCTCGATTTTTAAGCATTTTATTT
>Ga0207116_10280_pt1 | contig 13399 bp, 15 predicted proteins | sample Alteio_BWMinHeat_44_FD_153550 | JGI IMG/M metagenome (GOLD analysis project Ga0207116, IMG submission 153550) | Enriched cells from forest soil in Barre Woods Harvard Forest LTER site, Petersham, Massachusetts, United States -... | ecosystem: Environmental > Terrestrial > Soil > Temperate forest >... | reverse complement strand
CATTCGCGCCGCCTGGTTCGCTGGGATGGGTTGCCCTGGATCGAGTTGACCAAATCCGCGCTGATTGCCGTGGCCGCAGGTGGACTGAGCTATGAAGCTGCACGGATTATTCCCGCGAGCGACACGCGCTGGGGGGATTTTCTGTCGTTGGGGTTGACGACGCTGACGTGGGCCGCAGCCGTTGCGGCCGGGTTGTGGTTGACAGGATCGGATTTGCTGCGTGGGCTAAGAGCGGCGCCCAATGCTCCTAACAATGGGGGCGCGGGCGTCCCGCCCGTGCTCTCGTGAGTGGTGCCACGGAAAATACGAACGGGCACCCGTAGGCGCCCGCCCATGACTTCCATTGCCAGAAAACTAAGCGTGAACTTCCGCGGCGGGCTGCTCTTTAGCGGCAACAGCTTCGCCATTGATCTTCGGCGGTTGAGCCTGGACCGCCGGAGCTCCGGCCTTGCGAATGTCGATGCCGCCCTTGAAGTAAGCGCCGTCTTCAATCGAAATCCTGGCGGCGGTCACGTCCCCGGTGAGGGAGCCGTCGCTGCGGATATCCACACGGTCGCTGGCAGTGAGATTGCCCTTGACCTTGCCGAGTACCACAATTTCGCGCGCCGTCACGTTGGCGTTGACCACACCATTGCGTCCTACTGTGACGCGGTTACCGGCGAGGTTGATCGAGCCTTCGACGCGACCATCGATATAGAGCGCTTCCGATCCGGTTACTTCGCCTTTGATAACAAGAGACTTGCCGATCGTCGCCTGATCCGCCGTCGTGGTCACGGTTGGCCGGGCCGCTGCCACTGGGGCGGGGGGTTCGGGCGCAACCTGAGGTGCTGATGTCATGGCCGGACGCACAGGTTCAGGAGCAGCGCCGGGTCGGGGAGGTGTTTGCGGCTGGTTGGCGGGTTTCCACATATCGAGAAAGTCCTTTCCTAAGTAAGTGTAAGGAAGATTCACCGCACTTGGGTGACCAGTCTGATTCTACTCCGCATTGTGTGCGCGGTGTTGTGAAAATCGTTCAGTTTGTTAGCTTTTCGTGAACCTCTGAGATCGAAAGTGCATTGGCCAACGGCCAGCGTCCGGATGCGCGCGAGTAGTTCTTCCCGGCCTCGTGGCATTTCTTCGTTGCCGGGACGTATTTCCTGAGACAGATTTGCAGAGGCCGATTTGCTGAGATCGGCCCGCTCAGGGTATGCTGCCTGCCTCGGCGGAAGAGACTCCGGCAGAGCGACCAACAGACCCAACGAGGGAAAGCATCAATGAAGAACTTCAAGAGTTTGAGCGTAGCACTGGCTGGGATCGTGATTTTGTTTGCAACTGCAACCGCGCAGTCGCAAACAACGGCCAAGCCGGGTCCAGCGGAGGCCTACTGTACAGATAAGGGCGGTGCGGTAGTTACGCGTGTTCCGACGTTTGGAACGAACGGCGGGATCCCATTGCCACTTGCTGGTCCACGGGAATTTTGCCAGTTCACGGCACACGATGGTTCGAGCATTCATCTACTGCTGACGACGCTGTATACCACGAAGCCGACACTCGCGGCCCTGGCTTACTATGCCGCGCCGGCGTTTGATGGCTCGAGCTGTGTTGGCAATCCCGGCTCGTGCTATTGCTCGCAACTGGGAGGCACGGATTTATTTGGCGGCAAGAACCTTGCCGGGGGCGGCTGGGTAACAAGCGATCCCAGCAATCTCTACCCGACGTTAGAGGCATGCATTTTCCCGGACTTGTCGTCGATTGATTCGTGGGGGCTGACCTACAACTCTGCGGGGATTATTCGCGGAAAGAACCTGAGGAAGGTGTTTCGCTACAAGGGGCCTCCGGGCACAGCCAGCACGGCTTTCGGGAAGAAGTAATTTCGCGTCTCGTGTGGCGCGGGCGCCTCGTCCGCGTGATGCCCGAGGCTTAAAGAACCTCTCGCGTCCACTTTAGAAGTTCTTGAATGCAGGCATCGCCCATGTGGCAGATCGCCTCGAAGAGGATCTCTCCGAAAGCTTCCAGCGAGAATTCCAACATCGCATCGCCCTCCTACTTCACGCCATTGGGGTACACCAGAATCTTACTCGCCTCGCCGGTTGTGAGGCGGTCCATGGCGATGGAGAAATCCTTCATCGGAAGCCGATCGGTGATGACGGGACGCAGATCGAGACGTCCGCTCGTGAGCAGGGCAGTCATCTGGTACCAGGTCTGGTACATGCGGCGTCCGTTGATGCCTTGGATGGTGATGCCCTTGAAGATAATGTCTTCGGAAAAATTGAGCGGGATGGGTTTGGAGGTGAGGCCGAGGAGGGAAATGCGTCCGCCGCGACGAACGATGTCGAATCCTGTGCGGATGGCGTCGGGATGCCCGGCCATCTCGAGCACCACGTCCACGCCGAGACCGCCGGTGCGCTCTTTGACGATGCCGCGGACGTCGTCTTTTGTCGGATCTAAAACGTAGTCTGCGTGCATCTGTTTCGCGACCTTGCGGCGATGTTCGTTGACCTCGAGCGCGAAGATGGTGGACGCTCCCACGGCTCGCGCAACAGCAATCGAAAATAATCCAATCGGTCCGCACCCGGTGACAGCGACAGTTTTGCCAGCGATTTCTCCGGCAAGAACCGTGTGCACGGCGTTGCCCAGAGGATCGAGGATGGAAGCGTATTCCTGCGGGATGGCAGGATCGAGCTTCCAGATATTGCTTTCCGGAATAACTACATACTCGGCAAACGCTCCGTTGGCATCGACACCAATGATCTTCACGTTCTGGCAGATATGCGCTTCGCCGGTGCGGCACTGCAAACACTTGCCGCAAGCCACATGCATTTCGGCGGAGACGAAATCTCCTTCTTTCACGCTGGTGACTTCATTGCCGAACGCTGCGACCTCTCCGCAAAATTCATGGCCGGGAATGAGCGGCGGGTGAATGCGTCCCTGCGCCCAACGGTCCCAGTTGTAGATGTGGAGGTCCGTGCCGCAGATGGAAGCGACCTTGACCTTGACCAGAACGTCGCGCGGACCGAATTGCGGAATAGGAACTTGATGGATTTCCGCGCCGGGAGCGGCGCTGGGTTTCATGACTGCGAGCATGGTTCCAGACATTATGAGGACTTCCCGCGTCTTCGTGGACGCTTCGGGCAAACATTTGATTTTAGCATTGGGATGAACGGATGCGTACGCTGGGCGCAAGGCTAGAATTGTGGCGTGCGTAGAGTCGGCTTCTGTTTCTTCATCGCGTTTATCCATCTGTCCTTTTGTCTGTTCGTCTGCGCTGCCCAAACCAACCACCGGGCTCTTCCTCCGACTTCAACTCCGACTTCGAAACAACAATTTACCTTGCAGCTGGTGGCGGCCGCGGTTGAGCGCGCGAACCATGTGGTCCGATACGTTCCTGACTACGCGCGGATCGACTACCCCAACGGGGATGTGCCCGCCAGCACGGGCGTTTGCGCCGACGAAATCATCCGGGCCTATCGGGGAGTGGGAGTGGACCTGCAAAAAGAAGTGCACGAGGATATGGCCACGCATTTCGCCGAATATCCGCGCAAGTGGGGTATGACTCACACCGACACTAATATCGATCATCGGCGCGTGCCTAACCTGATGGTGTTCTTTGCGCGCAAGGGCGAGGCTTTGCCGGATACCAAGAACGCGAAGGATTACCTGCCCGGCGATATTGTGACGTGGGATCTCGGCGGCAATGTGCCGCATGTCGGGATCGTCGTCGACCGGCATCCGTTATTGAGTTCAGGCAACCTGGTGTTGCACAACGTGGGTGAGGGTCCGAAGATTGAAGATGTGCTGTTTCGGTGGAAGGTTACCGGGCATTATCGTTATTACGGGCCGGGGTTGGAGCGGTAACTGCTTCGCTCGGGGGCTAAAGCCCGCATTTTTTGTAGCCTCGAACGTCACGGCTGAAGCCGTGACCTGCCCAAACCCTTAAAGAATATTTGTCATTCCGAGCATCGCGAGGAATCTGTAGTTGTCCGGAAGTACAAATTGCAGATCCCTCGCGATGCTCGGGATGACAATTCTTATTTCTAAAGTCTTCCTTACACCTTCGGCTCGCTATGTTTCTCCCGCATCTTCGCGTTGAATTCTTCCGTCTTGCCGCGAGGGACGCTGAGCGTTTTCCAGTTCTCCGACCTGAAATATTTTGCCAGGTACACAATCTGCCCAACGTGGTACGCCAGGTGCGCGAGGGCGCGATTCACCGCCTGGAGAACCGTGTGCGGTTCGCTGCGGATGGTCACCGTGCGCTCGACGTCTTCCGGTTTGAGCGCGTCCAGCGTGTCGAAGACCGTTTTCCAGCCCTGCTCCCAGGATTGCAGGAAGGCTTTGCGGTCGGCATCCGCGCCTAGTTCGAATTCCTGGTCGCGGTTGCGGTCGGGCTTCTCCCCGTCTGTGGTCAGAAAATTTGTGAAGCGCGAACGCATGTTCCCGGCCATGTGTTTGACCACGATGGCGATGCTGTTCGATTCAGGATCGAGTTCGCGGAAGAATTCTTCTTCGGTGACTTGAGCGAGTGCGCCGTCGGCCAGGCGTTTGTAGCCATGCATCTGGCGGCGGACTTCTTCGAGGTAGTGGGTGGCTAGGGTCATCCCGGTATTTTAGAACACTACGGCGGGATCGTGGCGCTCACAGTGTAATATCAAGAAACGTTCACTATGATTCGGCTGCGGCGCTGACGCCCGCGAGCACTGAATTCGCGAGAACGGCGGAACCTGCAATCAAAGTTGCCTGTTCGAGAGAACGACGGCGTGATAGCAAGCTTGCTTCTTAAGCATTGTCTTTCTCGTAGGTATGGAAGGTGCCATAGATTATTGCGTTCGGATTATCTCGCGCCCTCGAGATCATATCCTCAATGTCTTCCTCGAATTCTCCCACCCTCTTCCTTCTCATCTCTACAGGTTCGGGACCGACAACCTCGCAAACAAATAACCCAAGTTCGCTAGCAATTAACTCTGCATTCCGCGCGTAATCTTCAACACTAGAGGCCCATGTCACGATATTTACAAACGCCCCTTTTACATCCCGCAAAATCTCATTGTTCGCTTTGAGGTGTCTGACGTCAACGACGCCGATCCAGAGTTGCTTCGGTTTGAGCTGCGAAGTCATGGGCAGTTGTTCAGAGCATTCTATGGTGCGTGCTCCTCACACATTTCAACCTCGCGATTGTACTGGTCCAGCCGCTCAGCGTGTGGTGGAGTGATTTTGCCGCCGACGGAGTGCCGAGGACCTGGAGTTTTCCGCCACCCTGTGCAAAAAACTGTTGACATTGTATTCATATACCTACAATATCTTGGGGTAGGGCTGTCACGGGTCCAATTTATTGCGTGGCAGAGTCTCAAGGGAGAATCTTTCAAGGAGGAGCTCACTATGGCAACGAAGAAAAAGGCAAAGAAAAAAGCAACCAAGAAAAAGCACTAAGAGCGGGCAACCGCTTTCGACAACCGAGTGGGCCTCCGGCGGGATAAGCTTCCGCGGAGGCCTTGTTATTTGGGGCGGGCTTCCGTACGAGCTTCCTGGCCGAACTTCCTTAGGACGATCTTCCTTAGGACGAACTTTCGGGCAGTTGCCGCTGCCCCCCGCAACGTGCTACAACGCGAGTACGACACTCCACCATGCCGGCTAAGAAAAAAGCGCGCGTTGCCAAACCCGCACCCGCGAAACATGTCGCGAACAAGAAGGAAGAAGACATCCTGATTCCGGACAAGCTGTATTTCCGGATCGGCGAAGTCTCGCGTTTGTGCCGGTTGCAGGCTTACGTGTTGCGCTTTTGGGAAACGGAATTTCCGCAACTGCACCCCGTGAAGAGCAGCACTGGACAACGCATGTACCGGCGGCGCGATGTGGAGATGGTGGTCAAAATTAAGGAATTGCTCTACCAGCAGGGCTTCACCATTCCCGGCGCACGGCAGCATTTGCGCGATGAAGTGAAAGCGCACAAGGGACAAGCGCCGCTGCCCTTCCCTAAACAGCCGTCGGCGGATCTCAAGCGGCTGCGGGCGGGATTGCAGGAAATCTTGGAGATTGTTTCGCCGCCGCGTTAGGAAAATGAAACATGTAGGCCCAGGCGTCTCGTCTGGGCGGGCAGGCGAGGGCGTCCGCCCCTACATGATCTATTTGCTAGCTAGCATTAGCCGGGCCTGCCTCAGTTCCGGGCGATCCGAGTTGGAACCGACACAGGCTTTGAGGAGCTTGGTGTAGAAACCCTCGGCTTGTTGCTGCTTGCCCAGCTTCTCCGCCGCCTTTGCGGCTCCAGCTAGTCCATTGAAGCGTCCCGGATTCGATTTCAGAGAAGCCTCATATTCGGTAAGTGCGTCCTCGGGACGATTCATTTGCAGCAGCATATCCGCCAGCAATTCCCGGGCGGGAATTCCGGCTTGTTCCGCGCCTTCCGCATCTTCCTCATCGGCCACGGCACGCAGCGCTTTCACTCCGTCATCGCCTTTACCCTCGGCCAGGGCTAGCCACGCTCCAGCTTCTTTGCCCAACCGGTCGACTTCATCCGCCGCTTCTTGTTTCTTGTCGGAGACGAGGCTTTGGTGGACTTTTTCGATCTCCTTCACATCGCGGCGGGCGGCTTCGACTTTTCCACTTCTAGCGGCGCCGATGGCGCGCGCGAAGTGAATCATCGCATTGGGAAAGCGATGGTCTCCGGCGACAGGCTGTAGTGCCGTGGCTTCGTCCCAGTGGTGCAGTTCGAGATCGTAGAGCGCGGGAAACTTTGCCATTGAGTAAGCCCACTCGTCTTCATCCAGACTTTTTAGACCGTCGAGCTCTTTGATCTCGTGCAAGACGTCCGCCTCGCGCCCGCTCTGCAAATAGGCATAGACGAGAAAATCCATGGCATGAAATTGGTGCCCGGCATCTCCCATGTGCATGGCAGCGGTTTTGCGGGTGGCGGCAATCGAGGCCAGGTTCGAAGCGATATCTTCCTGCCACAGACCCAGGCGGGCAAAGATATGCGAAGGCATGTGCAGAGCGTGCGGAGCCATCGGCGCGATCTTCGCATAGCTCCGCGCGGCATTCAGTCCGTACTCAGCGAGCTGCGGCTTGTCGTAACTGTGAATCAGGTAGTGCGCCACTCCCGGATGATTCGGCTCTTCGGCAAACACCTTTTCCAGAATCGCAGCTGCTTTTTTGCGATTGGTAAACGTCGTGTCATGTGGAGGCTGCGACGCCAACAGCGACAACGCATAAAACACGACAGCCTCGCGGTCTTCGGCTTGGTTGGACCCGGCTTGGTTGGACCCGGCATGATGAGTGGCAAGCTGCTCCATGGCTTCGGAATAGGCCGTCGCGCGCGCCGCGTGATCGTATTCCGCTTTACCCTTAGGAGACTTGCCGTAATAAGCGTGCAGCGCGTGGATGTATTCCTGCTCGCGCGGAGTCGCTTTCAGGGCCTCGGCCTTGGTCAGCAGCGTGTCGCCTTCGGAAAGCATCTTGGCGTCGGGATAATCCCAGAGCTGGTGATAGAGACTCATGGCGATACCCCAATTCGCCATGGCGCATTTGGGATCCTCGTGAGCGACGCTGCGGAAAGTCCTTTCGGCCTCCTCGTACCAGAAGGAATGCAGCAGGGCGACACCGCGATTGAACTCGGCCTCCACCTTGGGCGAGCACGACGTTTGGAAGTGAACCGTGCCCAGATCTTCGGTGGTCATCGAGTGATGGCCCTCATCGGCTAGCAGAAGAGATACGAAGAGTGAAGACAGTAAAAGAATCGAAAGCGGTAGAATGCGCGCAGTCCAAGTCATAAAGAAATTCCCTCGGAAAATCGAGTCTAGCGTTTGGGAGGAGGGGGGTCAACGGCGCACGAGCACAGGTTGGAGAGTGTAATGGCGATGTTTCGCCGACCATTCCGCTGAAGATCCCGCAAGTCCCCCCTGGAGCGAATGGTTCGTCAATACAGTGTGGAGACAGCACAAAAGGAGGAATTCTGCGCGGCTGTGTCAGTCACTGGCTTTGAACTTCGCGACGATTGCCGTGATGTCGTCGTGCTGTTCCTGAGAGCCCAAGCGCCGAACCCCATCCACGATCGCAGCTAGCAAAGCCTGGCACGACAGTTCTCGATTCTCTTACAACTGTCATCTTGAGCGCAGCGAAGGACCCCACGGGTGCTGGAAATGACTAGGCATTCGCCAGCTTTCCTGCGAGGGAGCTTTGCTTCGAGAAAGTTGGGAAACGTGATGGGACGGTCAAGGGTGTAGGGGTCCTTCGCTGCGCTCAGGATGACAATGGTTAAGGGCGCGACCTAATTTCAGCGCTCGTTTAAGTTGCGGCGAATTTTCTGATACCCTTCCGCGACATGCGCGCTGCGGCCATTCTTGGTATCGGAACCTCGCTCGAAAACTTGAAGCCATTCCAGGCGGATGCAACCAGCTACGTGCTCGGCGTGCCTGCGAACGCGAACGGTCTCGATGCAATCCTAATCTTCGGCGGCGATGGCACCATTCATCGACATCTCAGCGACCTCGTGCGGCTGCAGTTGCCGGTGCTGGTCGTTGCGCGTGGTAGTGGCAACGATTTTGCGCGATCGCTTGAACTGCGCAGCTTGGAGCAAGTGCTCGCCGCTTGGAAACATTTTGCGGCAGGTGGAAATAACGTCCGTGCCGTGGACCTCGGCGTCATCACAACACCAAGCCAGCCGCAGCCGCGCTATTTTTCCTGCGTCGCCGGTGTGGGTCTGGACACGGCTACAGCGCGCATCGCGAATCAACTCCCGCGCTGGCTCCGAGGTAACGGCGGTTACGCTCTGAGTCTTCCCGTCGCGCTCGCGCGCTTCACGCCGCCGCATGTTGATTTACAAATACATAATCCCGCAAGCGCCGACACACTCACACCGCACAGTTCCGTCCCGCGCGTGCTCGCCGCCTTCGCCAACACGCCCTGGTACGGAGGCGGAATGCGCATCGCCCCGCAAGCCGACATGGCCGACGGCCTACTCGACGCATGTGTCATCGGCAAGCTCTCGAAAGCGAAGCTGCTGCGCCTATTCCCGTCGGTTTACAGCGGCAAGCATCTTGAGTTTCCAGAAGTGGAATACTTCCAGTGCCCGCGCTTTCAGCTCGCCACGCAGCAACCCATCGATGTCTACGCCGACGGCGAATTCGTCTGCCAAACGCCAGTAGAGATCGGCGTCGCCGCGCGTGCCTTGCGCGTCATTACCGCCGGACCGGTCTAGCTTGCAGGTGGAGATTTTGTCGGAAGTGGATCAACACGCGGGCGAGGCGCCCGCGCCACACTCGCACAAGAACTAGCGCGCGGGTGTTTTCTGCACAGCGGCGATCATCGGCTTGAGAGCTCCTACGGAGATTCCCAGCGTGCCGCCGGAGAACCCGTCCATGTAGGCCGTATTGATGCCGATAACATGGCCGTGGGAATCGAAAACGGGGCCTCCGCTGCCGCCGTGGGCGGTGGGGGCGTCGTAGACCAGCTTGCTGCCCACAACATCTCCCAGATGCCCGTAGGTGGCCGAAGGGCGTATCAGAGAAAGCGCAGCGAGCTCGTCGGCTGCACCAGCGTCGTCGTGACGGTAGGCGAGGCGTTCGTAGACAACCTGAGGCGATTTTGCCACCATGCCGGCGACGCCCATGGGATAGCCAATGACCGTGACCAGCTCTCCGGGAGTGCCCACCTGATCGGCGAGAGGCAGCGGCGGAAATTTTCTGCCATCGGGCGTGTTCCCCATATGCACGAGCGCCAGGTCGTGCAGCGGCGAAACGACGACAGGATCAATGTCAATGGGTGTTGCCATTTCCGGGAAATACGCCAGTAGCTTTTCCAGCTTCGCTGTGGCTCCCCGGTTGATGAGGGCCTGCGCTTCAGGATCTCCATACCAAGGCTCAGCCACGTGCCGGTTGGTAGCCAATAGTCCGTCGGCGACAACGAATCCGGTTCCCGCCACGCGCGCCCGCAGGGACGATAGCGGGTTGTTCGAAAAGCCTACGCGGTAGACGCCAAAGATGTAGCAAATCGATCCCCGGTAGCGATTCAGGACCAAGCTGGGCATTTCCTGCTCATTGCGGAGTTCGTCGACCTGCGCCGTAAGTTTGGCGACCTCGGCATCCATCGGGTTCACGGGATGGTGGTAGCGCGGAAGCAGGACGGCGCCCGTGGCCACCAGGCCCGCCGCCAGCAACGCGGCGGCAAACGACCGCCAGTCGAGAGACGGCGCGAGCGAGCTTGACTGCGGCTGACTCGGCGTCAAGTCTTTCACAGGCAACTCGTTTGACTGTAAATCGCTTGGCGGTAAATCGTTGATGTCAGGCATGATCGGCTATAGCCCCGGAGAAGAAGCGGGCAATAGGTCATCATCCCAAAGCCCAAGCTGTGCGGCTACGGTACGGAAGGCATGGGACTTGTGCAGGGCCATAGAGATTCGCGGGGATTTGCCTGCGGGTCAGCTAACGGAGATCAGCTAAACCGGCGCAGCCTCAGGGGTTTACACCAAGGTCAATACCCAGCCGTTTCGACATCTCTTCGTATAGGAAGCCTTGTCCGGGGAGATAGGGCTGCACCCATTCGCCGTCAATCACAAATTGTGGGATTGCGCGCTTCCCCGTGCGCTTCACCACCTCGTCGGCGGCACCGGGAGTGGTTTCGATGTCAATCTCGGTGAACGGTATGTTGTGCCTGGTCAGGAAGCGTTTAGCTTCACGGCAATCCGGACACCAGCGGGCCGAGTAGACGGTTATTGTCATAGCAGTTAATAGTTTAGATGATGAGTGAAGGGTTACAGATTCGAAGCTATCCCTGGACTGGACAAATGTGTGTATTTCCCTACCACCCCAGCACAACCGCAAAAATCAGCGGCGCCACAATTGTCGCGTCCGACTCAATAATATACTTCGGCGTATCAATCCCCAACTTGCCCCAGGTAATTTTCTCGTTCGGAACAGCTCCAGAATAAGAACCGTAGCTGGTCGTTGAATCGCTGATCTGACAAAAGTATGCCCACAGCGGAACATGCTCCCGCTGCAAATCCTGATGCAGCATGGGCACCACGCAGATGGGGAAATCTCCCGCGATGCCGCCGCCGATCTGGAAAAAGCCCAGCGGAGTCTTGGCCGTCGTGCTGGTGTACCACTCCGCCAGCTCCATCATGTATTCGATGCCGGTGCGGACGGTGTGAACGTTCTTCACGTCGCCGGTGATGCAGTGTCCGGCGTACATGTTGCCGAGCGTGGCATCTTCCCAGCCGGGAACGAACATGGGCAGATTCCTTTCCGCGGCGGCGAGCAGCCAACTGTTTTTTGGGTCGATCTGGTAGGACTCCTTGAGCTTGCCCGAGCGCAGAATCTTGAACATGAACTCGTGCGGGAAGAAGCGTTTCCCCGCCTTGTCGGCGGCGACCCACTCCTCAAGCACTACGGCTTCAATACGCCGCATAGCTTCCATTTCAGGAATGCAAGTATCGGTCACGCGGTTCATGTGGCGGGCGAGCAATTCGGCCTCGTCTTTTGGAGTGAGGTCGCGATAGTGCGGCACGCGTTCATAAAAATCGCGGGCGACCAGATTGAAGACATCCTCTTCGAGATTGGCCCCGGTGCAGCAAATGCCGTGAATCTTATCCTGCCGGATCATTTCCGCCAGCGAAATCCCAAGTTCAGCCGTACTCATGGCCCCGGCGATGGTGACAAACATTTTGCCGCCCGAAGCCAGAAGCTTGTTATAACCCTCCGCGGCGTCGACAAGCGCGGCCGCGTTGAAGTGCCGATAGTGTAGTTTGATGAAATTAGTGATGGAAGACATCCCAACAATCTAAAAGGCGGGGAGAGTTCTGTCCAGATGTGGTACCGGACGTAACCTTAACAGCCCATTCGGGCGTCAATTTTTCTTTGGGAGCATCTAAAATGTAGAAGGTGTTGGTTGCCCGACGACACCGTTGCGGGAGCTGCCATGGAAAGTCCCGAGCGCGCCAGAGCGCAAGAATCTCACCCAGCCACCGAGGCTGCGGAAACCCACGAAGAGGCTCGCAAGCTGCGCCGCCTCCAGTGGATGATCGGGATGGTCCTGTCCGCCATCTACCAGGACCCCAATCTCACCGTCGAGCAGGCGTCCGAACTCGTGGCCAACGCAAGACATGCGGCGCTCGGAATGTTTCCCGGCAAAGAGCTCGCGTTCGATCTTCTCTACAAGCCCCGGTTGCAGCGGGCTATGCGGGATCGGTTTCACCTGCAGTAGGTTCGGGGCGCCAGCGACGATATGAGAACACCATGGGATGATGAACGGTGGCCCCGTGGGCCGCGAATCTAAGCGCCTGTTAACAACAGTTGTCTTGCCGTAGAACGGCGATGTGGTCTACCGCCAGGGCTGTTGAAATCGCGGATTGCAGCCTTCATAGGTTCCGTGCGATTCGTTCTACGGCCCCAAGAGTCTTCTGAGTGTTTGGCTTCGCACTATAATCACGCCGATGGCCAGCGAACCCTTTCTCTCGTGGGCGAACCGGAGCGTGCTTCGCCCGGACCGCGACGAGCCCTACCTGTGCATACAGGACATCGTCGTGTTCGTCCGCGATCTGGAAGTGAGTAAGCGGTTCTACGTCGACCAACTGGGCTTCGAACTGATCACAGAACAGTGCCTTCCCACCGGCGTCCGTTGGATTGAAGTGGCGCCTCCTGACGGCAGCGCCAATCTTGCGCTGGTTGAGCCCAAGCCCGACCGGCCCGAATACAAACTGATTGGCGGCTACCGCTGGGTTCTTTTTATGACGGAAGATGTTCAGGCCACGTACAAAGAATGGAGTGAACGCGGGGTTCGGTTCTTGTTTGCGCCGGAGACGCCGGGGTGGGGCGGGACCTATACACGCTTCGAAGATCCGGACGGAAATGCTTTTGGACTGGAAGGGTTCGACGAGGTGAGGCGGAGCCTGGAATTACGTCGGCGGGAGCACGCAGAGAAACTCGAATCCGAACGCCGCGTCGCACAGGAACTGGAAATAGCCAGGCAAGTGCAGGCACGGTTGTTTCCGCAGATTCAACCGGAGTTGAAAACCGTGGAGTACGCAGGTATCTGCCTGCAGGCGCGACAAGTAGGAGGGGATTACTTCGACTTTCTGAATCTCGGGCCGCAGCGGCTGGCGCTGATCATTGGTGATGTTTCGGGCAAGGGGATCGCCGCCGCTCTGCTGATGGCGAATTTGCAGGCCAGCCTGCGGAGCCAGTCGTCATTGGCCTTCGATCAGCCTCAGGCATTGCTCCGATCAGTGAACCGCCTGTTCTATGAAAACACCAGCGAAAGTGCCTACGCATCGCTTTTTTTTGCCGAGTACGACGGCGCGACGCGGCGAATGCGCTACGCCAATTGCGGACATTTGTCGGGCCTTTTGTTGAGAAGAGACGGCAACGTCGAGCAGCTTGAGTCGACCAGCACGCTGCTGGGGCTCTTCAAGGAATGGGATTGCTCCATGTCGGAGCAA
>Ga0207116_10279_pt1 | contig 13423 bp, 9 predicted proteins | sample Alteio_BWMinHeat_44_FD_153550 | JGI IMG/M metagenome (GOLD analysis project Ga0207116, IMG submission 153550) | Enriched cells from forest soil in Barre Woods Harvard Forest LTER site, Petersham, Massachusetts, United States -... | ecosystem: Environmental > Terrestrial > Soil > Temperate forest >... | reverse complement strand
CTTTGATGCTCTCCCGCTTCCAAAGAACCAACAGTCCAAACATTCCCATTCCCAACAAAGCGCCGCCTGCCATGCCCAGCACGCTCCACTTCACCTCAAAGGGCAATTTAAGCGGGCTCAGGGTCACGCCGAGACAGGCCAGCGTAAGCAAAACCAGCAGTCCGCTCGCTCGGTCGGCGAAGACGCTGACGAACGCAGGCAAACGCCGCCCAGAATGGCCGTCGAGATACCAGGCGCGGACCACGTCGCCTCCGACCGAAGTCGGCAATACGAGATTGAAGAACATGCCGACGAAGTAATAGCCAAGGAACAGCCCCGGACCCTGCTGGAATCCGAGCGGCTGCGCCATCCATCGCCAACGCACACTGCTGGATAGCTGGGCGACTAGGAAAACACCAACTGCGGCCAACCACAACAGAACGTTCATGTTCGCAAAAGCTTGGCTGATCTTGGCCCAGTCCGTCCACCACGCCAACAGCCCAAGCAAGAGGAGGCTGACCCCGATCCGCAACAATGACTTAAGGTGCTTTTTCACCGGACGATCAGCTCCCATTCCAACGGCTCTTGTCCCGCCTGGTTGAAGTAACAGTGTTGCTCGTTCACCATGCCCAATTGAAGCCGATAACGTCCCGGCGCGGCGACCGGCGGCATGGCCAACGTCAATTCAATGCGCTCGCCCGGCTTCACCACGGCGTCGAACATTCCCGCTCTACCCTGCGCAACAAACGTACCATTGGTATCCGTCAATACGCCGACGAGATGCACTCCTGCCCACGTGGAATCGGGCAGCAAATGCCAGGCCTCGATCGAGGTATTCTCACAACGAATGTGCAAGGCATAGGGTTCGTTCGGACCCACTTGGTCGGGCGCGTCTATCAATTCGAGATTGCAACGGCATTCGCCGGGGCAATACTCATCAAGCAACCAGCGGCGAAAAAGCGCGGGCGAATGCGACGATTCCTGTCCGCTTAACCATTCCGAGTATAGATCGAGAAACCGATCCAGGTTCGCGGTACGGCCTAGGCGCAGATGCGAATAGCGCCAGCCAAGTTGGCGTCGTCCTTCCTCCAAAGTGGCGTCGGTCTTGAGCAACACCGCGATGGCTGAAACCAGACCGGTTCGGTCCGCGCCGCGATTGCAGTGAAAAAGAACGGGGTATTCCGTGTGGTCCAATACTTCAACGAGCCGGCGAAGCTCTTGGGTCGCGGGCAAGCGGCCGGCGGAGAAGCAGAGGTCCTCCTGAGACACGTCGTGGCGATGCGTCGCGCGGCACTCGTCTAAATACCACGGCGACGGATTGCCGTTGCCGCGTAAGTTGATCACGGTGCGGATTCCGTACTTCTCGATTCGGCTGTCAAGATCCTCGCCTGAGGGCTGCGAGCAGCGGTAGACCATTCCCGGAACAACGACGTGGAAATTGCCTCCCAAAACCACATGGCCCGCTTCGATAAGGAATGCGAGCAGCAGGCCGTACCTGCATCCTCGCGCAGCAACGCGCCACCATCGCCCGCGCGGAGAAATTGCAGTCGAACTGGAGGATTGCGCGTCAGACATCGCAAAGTGGACTACTGGAAGGATTGAATTCTAGCTTTCGCCGCTCGGCGATCATGGCAAATACGGTGTGTCAGGGCTAGGCCGTTTCGACGAGCACGGCAAGTAGGGGAGATGGGTAGTCTGGCTGCGATCCCAGCGAACGGATCCGGGCCCGCAGCGCAAGCGAGAGATCTCTGCTTGCGCTGCGAGATTGTTTGTGGTTCAGCGTAACTCGCCGACCTTGAAGCGAATGAATTTCACAAGCTTCAGTCCGTTCGACTTCAAGAGGTCGCCGACGCTCTTTGAGTCGTCCTTTACGAACGGCTGTTCGACGAGGACGTTTTCGGCGAACCAGGTCTTCATCTTGCCTTCCGCGATCTTCTCCACGATCTGCGGCGGCTTGTTGGCATTCTTCGGATCGGCGGCGATTTGCGACTTGGCGATTTCCTGCTCCTTGGAGACTATGTCCGCCGGCACGTCTTCGCGCCGGCCGTACGCCGGGTTGCGAGCAGTGATATGCATGCACACGTCGCGGAGCATTTGCGCATCCGCCTTGTCGCCTTCAACCTGGACCATCACGCCGACGCTGCCGTCGTGATGGACGTAGCCGCCCAGCAATCCGGTCAGCCGCGCAAAACGCGCCGGCTTCATGTTCTCACGGATCAACCCGACCGTTTCGCCGACGTGGTCGCTGACCGTCTTCTTCGGGTCGTCGACGAATGGCTGGGTCAGCAACGCATCCACCGAAGTTGGATTCTGCAGGGCGGTCTGCCGCGCCAGGTCGTCCGAGACCTTGACGAATGCGTCGCTCTTGGTCACCGGCGGGCTTTCGCAGCGCATCTCTAGGATTGCGCCTATCTTCTTGGCTGGATCGATGTAAATCGCAATGCGACCTTCGGCGGTCTCCCGCCCAAATTTCTTGTCAACCACGTCTTTGCTCTTCTTGCGTAGGAATTCGACGGCCTTTTCCATGTCGCCCTGAGCTTCGGTCAAGGCGGCCTTGCAATCCATCATCGGCTGGTTGGTGCGGTCGCGCAGTGTCTTGACCGCGGCGGCGGATATCTGGCTCATGCGTGGTTTCGTCCTTTTCTTCGTCCTATGTAAACGGCTTGGCCCCTGGCCCCGGATCGATCCCAAGACCAAGGACCAACGACGCGAGGACCACTCCTATTGTACGACGGCCGCCGCAGGTCTTGGGTTCATGGCCCCGGGGCCATTGCCGCTGATCGGCGGTCGCGGCTTGGCCATTGTCTGTGGTTCAGGAGGGGGTGAACTCGCCTTCCCTTCCAGCACGGAATCGGCCAACTTGGCCAGCACCAATTCGATTGAACGAATGCTGTCGTCATTGCCGGGAATCGGTAGATCGACGGTATCCGGATCGCTGTCGGTGTCAATTAGGGCAACCGTGGTCACGCCCATCCTTTGGGCCTCTTTCACGGCGATGTGTTCGCGATTGGGTCCGACCACGACCAGAGCGTCGGGCAGCCGGTTCATGTGGCGGATGCCTTCGAGGTTGCGGTGGATCTTGCTCAATTCACGATTGAGCGTGGCTACCATCTTCTTGCTGTAGCCGCGAATGGCGGCGTTCTCGGGCGCCTTGACCAGGTCGAGCTTGCCCGATTCGTTGAGCATGCTCTTCATGTAAGCGGGCATGTCCATTTTCGCCGGGTTCTCGTTTCCGGGGAGCCACAACCCTTCCAGTTCCTGAAGGCGCTTCAGGCGGTCGCGGATGGTTTTGTAATTCGTGAGCGTGCCGCCCAGCCAGCGTTCGCTGACATACGGCATGCCGCAGCGCGCCGCTTCGCGCTCGATGGTCTCCTTCGCCTGCCGCTTGGTGCCGACGAACAACACAAGGCTGCCGTTGCTGGCCACCTTCGCGAGGAAACGATGGGCCCGAAGCATGCCGCGGACCGTTTCCCGCAGGTCGATAATGTGGATTAGATTGCGTTTGCCGTAGATATACGGCCGCATTTTGGGGTTCCAACGACTCGCCCGATGCCCGAAATGAACGCCGGCCTCGATCAAGTCCTTAACCTGGACAATGGCCACGCACTGCCCTCCATTTCCCCGCTGGTGGGTTCCTAAGGTTTACGGAATAAGGAATTACGTCTTGCTGGTCGCGCAGGTCCACTCCCCCCATGTCTGAGGGGAAGTAGGCTATCGTAGCACTGCTGCCCAGGTGGGTCAAAGGGATTTATAGGGAAATGAGGACAGAGGTGGAGGGGTAAATGGGCAGAGAAACTGGAAGCAATCGGGAAACGCAAGCAGGGAACACGCCCCGGCTTGCGTTTCACGTTGGAGAGCGGAGCCTCACGACTATTCCAGGATCTTTTCCACAATCACAATCTCGTCATCCGGCCACTGCTTGACCTCCGCCACTTCGCGCCAAAAACGACGATAAATGACTCTCACTCGAATTCTGCGTGTTTCTTTGGCAAATCGGAACGTTGAAGAATCGGGCTTCCCTTCCGTTAGCCGCGTGTCCACCGGTTCCGGATCGGCGAGCCAAAACGGGGCAGGCGAGTGGCCATCTTCATCATTGAGCAGCTTTGCGTAGAGCTTGCCCGGTTTTCCCGCGAGTAATTTCCCGACCGCTCCCGGCAATGATGGGCCATCACCCAACGGCATCGACTTACCGTTCGAGTCCAGTGCCTCCACCACCAAGATCAAGTGACGGTCGATGAACCCCGTCGGCACGCGATGACCGACGTTCTCCGCACCCACTTCGATCATCGTCTTTACACCGTCTGCGTCCCGCTCCAGTCGCGCCGACAGTTTCACGCATTGCCGCAACATCTCTTCCTGGCTGCCCGCGAATAACCGATGATTGGCAAGCGTCTTCGGATCACGCTCAATGCCGCCCTTATTGGGGGCCATGTTTGTCATTGTTCCCGTCGGCTTCATGTGGCAGGTCTGGCACTGTTTCCCCTCTTCTTTCGCCGGACTCACCAGCCATTCGGAATACGTGCTGTAAACGTGCACGCCAAAGACGGTCCCTTCATGGCACGACGCGCAGTATTTGCTTTCCTTGTAAAGCGGTGAAAACGCATCTTCGCCGCGATCAACATCATCGAGCGGTCCGAAGAAGAGTTGGCCCTCGGCCGGGCGCAGCAGATCGAGATTAAATCGTCCATGCGTTCTCCCAATCGGGCCCTCGCCCACGCCACTGATCTTGTGACAGTAATCGCAGTGAACGCCGAATTTGGCCACACCGTCGATCTGGTTCAAATCCGCCGCCACCTCCGCCGTCGGGGCATGGCACGACGCACACACCCCTGCCCCGCGTGGGTACTGCGATTTCAAACTCCAACCCACCTCCGCCTTGCCATTCCAATCGGTGCCGTCGTAGAGATTGCGAAAGTGCCTGCCGCTAGCCGATCGCGCGTGCGCGCTCACCGACCATTCGCGATAGATCTCATCATGGCACTTGCCACACGCGTGCACATCTTGCGCGATTGGCGCCGGATCGACCCAAGAATAGCGCGTGCAATCCTCCGCGGGCAGCTTTTTCAAAGTGAATTCAAGAGGAGATGCGGCAAGATCAAGGCCGCCTATGAAATAGCCGTTCTTCCATGCAGTAATCCGCCCCGTAGTGTCAGTTCCGACTAAGCGAAATCGTCCCTGGGCGTCGGAATCCACCGACGCGGACTGGCCCTTCACGCGAATACGCGCCCCAGGCACCGGGCCGAGTTGGTCGGTCACCCGGCCGTCCAATTGTGTGTTCTCTGGATGGTCGCGAAGGGGATCGATTGTTGGCGTATCAAAGCAACCCCCTCGCCAGAGCAACATAGTGGCTACGCCGGCGCCCAGCCCAAGAATCGCCAACGCAAGTACAAAACGCCGCGGCGCCATGAATGTCCTCCGAGTGGCTGACGCAGCACAACTCGATCGAATCCTACGCGTTTCCGCCTGGTTGACGCGGAAAACCGGCCTCACGTATGATATCGCCATGACTATTGAGCAATTGGGAAAAATGCACCAGATGCGGCCTTTTCAACCGTTCGACGTCCATCTTGCCGATGGCCGCGCGCTTCCCGTTGACCATCCCGAATTCTTGTCCCAATCTCCGACCGGCCGAACAATTGTCGTCGGCCTGCCCGACGGCACCCACGAGGTCGTTGACCTGCTTCTGGTTACCAGCCTCAAGTCGCGGACCAATGGCTCGGCCCGGCGCGGGCGGTCTCGTTCTTAACGACCAGTGGATTGCAGTTTGCGCTCCGCCGCCCTGAGCACACCCATCTCTTCGTTGCATCGACCGGCTGCGCCGGTTATCTTCCTCGCTATCGCCGCTTTCCGCAGCAACACCGAGGGAGCACTGCAATGAAGAAGAGCATCATGCGGGCGACGTTGCCGGATGGGAGCAGCGTGCCGCTGACCAAAATCCTGGGAACCGTCAAGAACGCCGGGTTCGAGGGCATCCAACTCGGCATACATGGGGTTGGCGAACTGTCTTTGAAGACGACCGACGACGCCGCCACGAAGCTCGCCAAGGCGTGCCGCGACGAGGGCCTTGAACCACATTCGATCTACGGCGGCATCCGTTTTTTCCGCGAGGACGCCGAGGATCGCAAACGCGGCATGGACGAGGCCAAACGCACCCTGGAACTAGCGTCCGCACTCGGGGCCAAAACGATCCTGATCCACCCCGGCCAACTTAGCACGTCTATTCCCTACGACGATTGCTGGAAGTTGTCGATCGACAACCTAAAAGCGCTGAAGGAGCAGGCGGAATCGACGCATTTGCGCCTCGGTCTGGAGAATGTCTGGAACAAATTCTTAATGAGTCCGCTGGAATTCAAGCGACTGATCGAGGAGGTCAACAGCCCAGCGGTCGGAATTTGGTTTGACATCGGCAACGTGGTGGTGTTCGGGCATCCGGAGCAGTGGCTGCGCATCCTCGGCGGCAAGGCGATTGTCGGCATTCACATCAAAGACTTCAAACGCGGACCCAACGACGCGTTTGGAACGTACGATCATTTTGCACCTTTGTTTCACGGCAGCGTCAACTGGCCTGTGGTCATGAAGGAACTGGTGAAGATCGGCTTCGACGATTACTTGGTCAGCGAGGCGAGCTTGGGGCATCAGCCGATGGAAGATGCGCTGAGGGAACTTTCGGGGCAGTTGGGAGTGATGATCGGAATGGCGAAGGAGAAGTAGTGATTCGAATCTCCGCTCCGCGTGGAGAGAGCCGTGCAAGTCAGGCATCCGACTCCCCAACCGAGGCGACGACCGGAGAAAGCGGCTCGCTCGCGTTCACCCTGAGCCATGCCAATGCGCCGACGAGATAGACGCAGCCATTCACGATGAATACCCCGTTCCAGCCGAGGCCGAGGTGAATTTGGATCCGCGGCGCGAGGAGGATGCCGAGCGAGGCACCAACGCAGCCCATGCAATTCATGGCCCCAGCGACCGTGGCGGCGTAACGCTCGCCAATGTCTACTGGCACCGTCCATATGATGGGCACCGCCGTGTCCTGAAACGCGCAGGCCAAGCAAATAATGCCGATGATGAGGACATAGTGGTTCCCCAACGCGGGAACGAAAAGGGTGAGCAGACCGGCCATTCCGAATCCCACGACACCGATAAGGCTTCGGCCCCAGCGCTTGCTGCCCGTGCGTCGAACGAGTGCGTCCGAAATCCAACCACCCATCAAGCATGGCACGGCACCCGCTAGCAAGGGCGCGCCCGTCAGCCATTTTGAATCTTCAAAGGACACATCAGACACTTGTTTGAGGTACGCGGGTAGAAACGTAATGTTGAAAAACCAGCTGAAACTCACGCAGGCTGCCGCGAGATAGAGCGCCCAAAGGTTTGAGGACAGCAATAAGCGGCGCCAAGGCATGTGCGCGTGGCCGGTATCCGTGTGGATTGATCCGGGTCCGGAATCCGCGCGAATCAGTTCCGCTTCGGCCGCGTTGACCGCGGGCATTTCCTCGGGCCGATCGCGGAACCAAAAATAGAACGCGAACGACCAGAGGATGCCGATCCCGCCCAGCACCCAAAACGCCTGCCGCCAACCGCCGGCGACGTGGCCGAGTTCGAGGATGAGGATCGGGGAGACCGCGCCGCCCAACCGGCTACAAAACCAGACGGCGCTTTGGGCCGCCGCGCGGTCGCGGAAGGGAAACCACCGACCCATGGCGCGACTGATATTCGGATACGCCCCTGCCTCACCTAACCCAAACACGAAGCGCGCTGCGACCATGACCATCAATAACAGCCACGGTTCGGGCGAAGTCGTGAACCAGCCCACTACTCCGTCCACGGCGCCGGTCATCGCGGTGAATACCGACCAGCAAATGACGATGCGAAAAATGACGCCGCGAGGCCCCCAGCGATCGCCCATCCATCCGCCGGGAACCTCGAAAAGGCCGTAGCCGAGCGTGAACGCCCAAAAGACCCAGGCCATCCGGTCTATTGCCCGAGCGTTGGCGAGTTCGGAACGGGCGGCGGCGTTTTCCTGTTTACCCTGCGTGCGCAGATGCTCCTCATCGGCTTCCGTGAGTTGTGTGAAGTGTAAGTCGCGGGAAATGTCCTCCTGGACCTGCATGATGCAGACGCGGTCGAAATAGGTGAGAAAGGCCAAGGAACAGAGCACGCCGAGGACGAGATAGCGAACGCGCGTCGGCCGCTCGATGGAAGGAGGCATTATGGCGCTCTGATTCTTCAAAGGCATTCCAGGTTCACCTGGGGCGGAGAGAGGGAAGTGTACCGCGTTTCGCGCGTGGAAACCAGCGCCCGGTTGGCGCTGGTGAGTTGCACCCGCGCAAGCTATAATCCGGCGACAATGATTTCCAAACTCCACCATGAACCCCAGCGATTTCACCGTGCCGTTAACCGGCAGAGGTTGCTCGACACTGCGCAACGCCTTATCGCGATCCATAGCCCGACCGGCGCGGCTGGCGCGGCGTGTGAATGTCTCGCCCAGATCCTCACCGAGGACGGATTCAACGTCGAACGCGTCGCCGCCGGGCACGCAGCCGCGCCGGCTGTTGTCGTTCGTTATTCATCGGGAAAACCGGGCCGCACGCTCCAATTCAACGGCCATCTCGACACGGTGCACCTGCCGTTCGTCCCACCGCGCGTAGAGGGCAATCTTCTGCGAGGCAGCGGCGCATCGGACATGAAAGGTGGAACGGCGGCCGCTATAGAGGCACTGCGGGTCGTTCGCGAAACTGCAAGCCTGGCGGGAGGTGCTGTTCTACTAACCGCCCATGATCTGCACGAAGCTCCGTGGGGCTTCGGGCAGCAGCTCGATCAGATGATCCGGGATGGAATCGTCGGCGATGCGGTGCTGCTGCCCGAACCGCTCAACGACCGCTTGCCCATTGCCGGGCGTGGCGCGGCGACGTGGAAGGTGACAATTCGCCGGGAGGGCGCTCCGGTCCACGAAGTCATGCGGCCGGCTAATGAGCCGAATGTCATCGCCGCCGGTGCAGAGTTGGTTCAACGATTAGGCCAACTCAGTCAACGCCTGGCGCAGCCCGTGGACCCAGTGGCGGGCGTTGCGAGCGTTTTCATTGGCCAAATCCATAGCGGAGAGATTTACAATCAGTATCCACAAGAAGGTTGGCTGGAGGGCACGCGCCGGTGGCTGCCGGGCACGAAGCGCGAGCAGGTGGAGAGGGAGTTCCGGGAAATCTTAACCGAGTTGGAGTGGGCGACGAATACAACGGTTGCTGCCGAGTTTCGGTTCATCCGTGACGCCTTCGCGCTGGACCCGAAGGACCGGCTGGTGGAGGTGTTTCAACAGGCGCATACGGCGATCGTGGGGCAACCGTTGCCGCTTGGGCCGAAACCGTTCGTGGACGATGGAAACAGCTTTTGTGCGCTGGCCGGTATCCCCGCAATCACCCATGGACCACGCGCGGGCGGGCAGCATACGGTGAATGAGTGGGTGGATATTGACGACCTAGTGCGGATCGCGAGTCTATACGCGACGATCGCGGTCGACTATTGTGGAAATGCGTAATTTGGCAGCGACTCCAGCAAGGTAGGCCGGGAGCGAGCCTTAATGTTCGTTGACCTCATTTCCGACGCCCAAACCACCGAGGAACAATTCCTCCGCCACATCTTCGTTCGCGATCAGATGGCCGAGTGGTCGAAGCAACCGCTCATCATGGCAAAGGCCGATGGCGTCCATTACTGGGACGTTCACGGCAAGTCTTATCTCGACGCGCTCTCCGGGATCTACGTCGTTTCGGTCGGCCACAACAACCGCCGCGTTATCGACGCCATTCACCGGCAACTCGATGCGCTCTGCTTTTCTCCGCCCATGCATGGGACCAATCCGGTCGCGGTGCAACTGGCCAACCTGCTTGCCGAGCTAGCACCGGGCGACCTGTCGGCAGTCAAGTTCCAGTGCGGCGGTTCCGAAGTGACCGAAGCGGCAATCAAGTTGGCGCGCCAATACCACAAACTCACCGGCGCGCCGGGTAAATACAAGATCGTCAGCCGGTATCTGTCGTGGCACGGCTCGACGCTCGGTTCGCTGTCGGCGTCGGGCCTGAAGTCGCGCAAGACGGTCAACGAGCCGCTCGCTCCCGGTTTCTTGCACGTCTTTCCGCCGACCTGCTATCGGTGCCCGTTTGGCAAGGAGTATCCGTCGTGTGAGATCACGTGTGCCACGTTGATCGGCGACATGATCGAAATGGAAGACGCCGACACGGTGGCCGCAGTGATGGTGGAACCGATCGGCCACACCGGCGGTATCATCGACCCACCGCCGGAGTATCTGCCGATCCTGCGGGAAATCTGCGACCGCCACCATGTCCTCCTGATCTTCGACGAGATTATCACCGGCGCGGGCCGCACGGGCCATTTGTTCGCGGCGGAAACGTTCGGCGTAGTGCCCGATATTCTCTGCACCGCCAAGGGACTGAGTGGAGGATACGCGCCGCTCTCCGCCATGATTTGCCGTAAACCCATCGCCGACACGTTTTGGGGACCCGTCGCCGAGAATCCGGGATTCGTGGAGGGGCACACATTTGAAGGCAACCCGATCTCCTGCGCCGCGGGGCTGGCGGTGCTGCAAGAGATTCTCGAACGCGACCTGTGCTCCAACGCACGGAAGCAGGGCGAGGTGCTGCGGGCCGGCTTTCAGAGATTGGCCGACAAATATGGCGTTATCGGAGACATCCGAGGAAAAGGGCTGCTGCAAGGGATTGAATTTGTGCGCGACCGCAGAACGAAGGCGCGCTTCCCCGCCGATCCCGGCATCGGCGTGCGCGTCGGCAAACGCGCGCTCCAAAATGGTTTACTCTGCCGCTTCGATCCGCACTGGATCGCATTTGGGCCGCCGTTGATTTCGACGACGGAGCAGATTGAGGAGATGGTGGAGATCCTGGATCGGAGCTTCGGCGAAGTGTTGGAGGACGGATTTCCAAGGAATTAGCTGTTAGCTCATAGCTATAAGCTTTCAGCTTTTGGTGTAACAAAACCATTATGCGCATCACTCGAATCGAATCCATCCCCGTCCGCGTTCCGCTGAAGCCGGGCCTGACCACGCGTACGGCGCACGGTCCGCATTCCGTATCGCAGTACCTCATCGTGCGTGTTCATACCGATTCAAGTTTGGTCGGTCTGGGCGAGGCGACGGTCTCCGCCATCTGGAGTGGGGAAACGTCACGAGGAGCGGTCGCGGCAATCGAACAGTGGATTGCCCCTGCCCTGATCGGCAAGGATCCGCGCGAAATCAATAGTCTGCGGATGCGGATGGATGAAGCGATCAAGTTCAACCCGTTCACCAAGGCGGCGGTTGAGATGGCGCTGTGGGACCTCGCCGGCAAGGCGGCGGGCGTGCCGGTGTATCAACTGCTCGGCGGCAAGGTGCGGTCGAAGATACCGATCAAAATGATGATCGGGGCGTTCGACCCGCCGCAAGCGGTGGAACTGGCGAAGCGGTTCTTGAACTGGGGCGTGAAGTGTCTGAAAGTGAAGGTTGGCATCGACCCGATAAGCGACCTCGCACGGGTGCAAGCAGTGCGCGAAACGGCAGGCCCCGGCATACCAATGACGGTTGATGCCAACTGCGGATGGAACGCAGCGACCGCCCGGCGGATGGTGCGTGAATTGGAGGACTACGGCCTCTTGTTCGTCGAGCAACCGATCCCGGCCGGCGATCCGGAGTTGCTGGCCGAGGTGCGGCAGGCGAGCGATTTGCCGATCATGGCCGATGAAAGCGTGTGGACGCTGACCGACGCGTGGGCAGTCGCCGAGGCGCGGGCGGCGGACATAATCAGCGTTTACCCCGGCAAGAACGGCGGGATTGCCAACTCACTGGAGATCGTTCACGCGGCCAAGGCGGCGGGGCTGCTCTGCCACATGGGCAGCAATCTCGAATTGGGCGTCGGCAGCGCCGCCATGCTGCATCTCGCCGCCGCCGTGCCGGAGATCGCCAGCGAGCTGTATCCCGCGGACATCATCGGTCCGAATTATCATGAAACGGACCTTCTCAAGAAACCATTAACGCTCGGCCCGGAGTACGCGGTGGTCCCCGATGAGCTAGGATTGGGCGTGGAATTGGACGAGGACAAGTTGGAGCGCCGGCGAGACAAGGAATAGCGGGAACGCAAGAGAGAGAATAACACTATGGCTCTCGGAATCGGCATTGCTCGAACGTGCTTGACCCCGCCGTGGGGCGTGGAACTGGCCGGACTCGGCTACTACCTTCGCCGCGGCTGGCAACGCATTCGCGATCATCTCGCCGCGACCGCCCTTGTGATTAACGACGGCGAACACGCCATCGCGGTGATCGCAGTCGATCTCATGTACGCCGATCGCAACTTCGTCCATGCGGTCCGCTCGCAAGTCGCAGCGCACACCGGGCTGAAACCGGAGGCCATCTGCGTCGCCTGCTCACACAGCCACAACACGCCGACGACGGCCCTCATCCGCGGCGCGGGCGAGATCGATCCGGAATATCGCCAGTGGGCCGCGCGGCAGGCGGCGACCGCGGCGATCCTGGCATGGAAGCAACGCGAGTTCGGCACCGTGAGCGTCGGCCACGCCGACCTCGAGGGGTGGACGTTTAACCGCACGCGTGAAAACGGCCCGGTCGATCCGCGCATCAGCGTGTGGCGAGCCGACGACGCTCAGGGCCGGCCGCTGGCCGCGGTCGTCAATTTCCAGGCCCATCCCACCGTCCAGCTGCACCTCGGGCTAACCGATGTCAGCCGCGATTGGCCGGGCCAAGTCACCGACCTCCTGGAGGAGGCATTTCCCGGACTGAAGGCCCTCTACGTTCAGGGCGCTTGTGGCGATATCAATTTCAAACGGGAATTTGAGCCCGCCGCACGCTGCCACGAACCCGGCCGCGCCGTGGCCGCCAAGGCGCTGGAGGCGTTCGCGTCCGCCCGTCCAGTGAAGTCGCCGCGCGTCGGATACGCCTGCCGTCCCGTCATTCTGCCCACCCGGCGTTGGACGCGCGACGAAATCAAACGCGACCGCGACGAAGCCGAATACCGTTCAAGCAGCGGCGACACCACGGGTTGGCGCGACGGACTGGCGCGCGTCATCGTCAACTATCCCGACAAGCTGCCGGAGCGCTACGGCGGCGATCTCGACAAAACCGTCCAGGCCATCGCCCGCTTCGGCAAGGAGTGGACCGACCAAATCCTCATCGACCTCGACACGCGTCCCGAAACGGTGACCGCCGAGGTACAAGCGCTCCGCGTGGGCGATGCCTGGCTCAGCGCCAACCCTTCGGAATTCTTCACCAGCCTCGCCCTCAACCTCCGCGACTGGTGGGACGACAAGGAACTGATGATCGTCGGATACGCCAACGATTCGATCGGCTACATGCCCGACCCCTACGACGTCGAGAAACGCTCCTACGCGGCCTACCAGTCGCCGAAGTTCAAGAATCAATTCCCCTTCACGGCGGCGTCGG
>Ga0207116_10140_pt2 | contig 13451 bp, 9 predicted proteins | sample Alteio_BWMinHeat_44_FD_153550 | JGI IMG/M metagenome (GOLD analysis project Ga0207116, IMG submission 153550) | Enriched cells from forest soil in Barre Woods Harvard Forest LTER site, Petersham, Massachusetts, United States -... | ecosystem: Environmental > Terrestrial > Soil > Temperate forest >... | reverse complement strand
GAGAGCGCCATGCTTTTCTTAGGGTTCGCCCCTTGGGGACGATAGGCGTTCTCGGCTCGTAAGCCCGGTCCAGCTAGCGGGGGTCTTCTTCCCCTGACGCTGTTGATTGTACCGCGCCTCCCCCGAGGCGAGCCAACACAATCGGCAAGATGTTGCCGAGCAATTGCGGCCCGCGACGGCGGCCGGCTTCGATCTTTTTCAGTTCCTCGTGCAGTGGCCGGGCTTCGAGCTGGTACTCCTTACGGGGCAGTTGTTCGATGGCCGCTTCCAGGTCCCGGAGCAGATCGGCTCCGGGAGTATCGTGGTCGCGATGGAAGGCGGTAAGTTTTTCGAGGATGTAATGACGTCCTTGCAGGCCGGGATGATGAAACACCTGGTGGCCGGCGACCATGTGGAAGGCGATGCGGTTGAAGCGATTGGCCACGCGAATTCGGATGTCGCGTGGGTCCTTGCCGGCGGCCTTCCAGTGATGGCCTAGAATATTGAAATGGTGGTTGCAGCAGATCAGGTTGTCGGCAATGCCCAGCATGGCGGCGCGGAGTTTGCGGTTGCAACTGCGAACCAAGGGACCGTTGGCCCGGTCGACCTGGTCGCTTTGATAACGGCAGGGGCGCAGACCCGCGCGTCCGTTGATGCAGCGGGGGTTGGCGTAATGTTCCATCGGGCCCATCTCGCCGGCGTAATCAGCGGCACTGACGACGTTGATGCCGGGGAAGGACAACAGCAGGATGTAAGGAGTGCGAACCAGATAGGCAGCGATCTGGCGTTCCAGCCGCATAATTTCCTGGCTTTTTCGGGTACGATCGTCATTGAGGGCCAGGACGATGGCGCGGTGCTGAGCAGCGGCCTGGTCGGGCGCCGCGGCTGTGCCGGCCCAGTCGAGAATACGCTGAATCATCGGAGTCTGGTAACGCACCTTGGCGGCATCAAGACTGCGGCACAATCCCATGAGGCCGGCCGCGACCAGCTCCGCGGGACCAGCGAAGTGCTGCACCAAGTGCCAGGCACAGGCCCTTTCCCAAAGCTTATCGAAGCACGCCGCAAAACCGGGAAAAGCGGCTTCAAGATGCTCGCGGGTCTGGCAACAAACCAGGGACATCTTGAAGACAAGATCACGGCGATGGCGAATGAGGAGTTGCAAGGTCTTCCAGGTATCATCCAGACCGCTCTCGATCAGGGCGAAACCGTTGACCGTGGCCAAGTGGATGGCAGCCAGGTCGGCGTCGTCGGTTTTGTAGCCCGGATCGCGCGGTTGGCGGAACTGTTTGGTTGCCAAGGGATGAACGATGCGAACTTCAAACCCAGCGGCGGCGAAAGCGCGCTGGACCGGCCGGTGATAACGGCCGGTGCGTTCCACCGCTACCAGGCAGTCGTGGACAGCGTGGGCCGGCGCGGGTGTGTTCGACCATGGTGGGTTGGATGATCACGTTGCCGTAGAAATCAGCCAGCATCCACTTGGATCGGGCCTTGTCGACGCTGAAAATGCCGAAATGCTCGGGCCCAACCTTTTGCACACGCGGATGAATGACGCCGCGCGGCTTCTGCAACATCTCATGGGGACGGGATCGAGACGGTTTGCGACTGCGAGTTGTACCCATTGCCATAGCCTCCGAAAAAGGGTTAGGGATAACCCAATTCTCAGGCATGGCAGTCCGGCATTTTTTCGGGATTTTTTGTTCTTTGTCTAAAACCCCCATACCAGGGGTCAGGTTAGATTTCTGATGTACCATTTTGGGCAAAACGCTGTCACCAATGGCCAGCCGTCCATCAACCAAACGTACATTAAAGTTAACCTGACCCCTTTGTTTTTGGCCCTGACCCCTTTGTTTTTGGCCCTGACCCCTTTGTTTTTGGCCAATGTCAAAAACCACCTTGACTTGAGAAACACGCACGTTCGGTGGTAGGCATTTCTGCGACAAAGACGATATCGGGCCGGAGCGTGTGAATATACCGATCCGGCGGGTGGCAGTCCACCAGGACCTGTTCAGCACGATGCAGCTTCCGGCGGGTTGCCGATGGATACGTTCACTTGCGCTTGGAGCGCTTGCTTTTGCGGAGGTGTTTGTCAACCTCTTCACTCGGAACCTCTCTCGCTTCCCCGGGCTTCTCAACTTTGAGGACCCGCGCTTCTTCGGCGGATTCATATCCAAATACATCTAGCACCTTGCCCAGAAGTTCGCCCGGCTTGAGCGGCGGCAGTTCGGGCCCCCTGGTCAAAGGACGGTCAGAGCGAAGATGCTCAATCACGTCTCGATGGGAACGACGGTATTGGCGCATGTGGGCGACCACGTCGCGGTCGTAGTCAAAGATCACGCCCGCGTCATAAAGGACTTTGCGGACGTGGGCAACATGGTCGGGCGAGACATGCCAAAGGAGCATGTCCCGCGGCATTGATTGTAAAGCTCCGCGTATCGGATTTTGCGTAATCCAAGACTTCAAGGGAAGCCCACCTACTATGATGCTCAGTTGTGGTTTGGTCAAAAAGTTCCATGGGAACACACCGCCCAAGAATCCATTAAGAAATAACTGATTCTCAAGTAGTATTCCCCATGATCGCGCGTGATCGTTCTCGCCTTTCGGTGCCCCGCCACAACCTAAGCCCAGGGCAAAATAGGAAGGCCCCCAGCTGTGAATTCGATGGAAACCTACACCGTAGCAGGGTGCCAAGAGCTCAATTAGTTCCTCGGCTATCTCCAAGAAAGTCTCTGATTCAAGGGATAGGATAGAGGAGCGAAAATTGACGTAACACAAGTGATAGTGCGGAAGAAAAGATAAGCTTAAGTCAGTTCCTTCCAGCTTATCCGCTGCTCCTTTTGAGACAGAACACAACTCCAATTGGGCAGGTACTATCAATCCTGCCCTGATTTTCTTGTCTGTGCCTTTGAACCGGCGCAGTTTGCTTCGGTCGATTCCGATTAGGTCAAACGGACAGTCGAAACGATCGGACCAGATCAAGGCTTTTGAGTAGAGGTGCGTAACCGCGTTAGGAGGCGCCTGGAAGCCATAAAAGGCCACAACCGAGTGATCCACATCGTCAAATTTGGCATTCATATTTCACCTTATGACCTGCAACTCACCTTCCGAGACTCGAATGTCTCCCGCAATGGTCGAAAAGCCCTGCCGGAGTCTGCCTCGCAGCTCATCGTCCGTTTGGTCGCCGGAGGGGATCTCGTACGCGCTAACGCGCACATTGTCGTTTGGCAACTCCGCGACAAAAGTGATATCGGGCCGCAGAAGTGTGAATGTGCCAATGCGGCCCGTGGCGGTCCACCACGACCGATTCAGCACGATGTAGCTTCCGGCGGGCGCAGTCTCAACGAGCCGCCCAACTTCCTCCATGATGCGCGCGGCATGCGGATCATTTGGTTGCCCTGTGTTGTTCTGCGCCAGCCCATAAACAGGGATCACATCGCCTCGATTATTCCTGAAGCTTTGATCGACGGGCATATCAGGCCGACGTACCGGCTGAATACAAGCGTTGTGCGCCCAGACGGAAAAGCCCCATTCGCGGCTTCCCACGAAGTAGGTATGATCGTCGGCAACCCGGAAGTTGTAGACCGTTTCTCGCGCTCCAGTGTCGAATACCTCTTCGACGGCGGTTTCTCGGCCGTCCAGGCCGAGCAACATATCTCCGGGCTCAAGCTGCTGCGCTTCCACCCAGCCCGCGCCCTTCACCCAGAAAGGATGCTCGCTGGTGGTGCGGATCACTCGGCCCCCCAAATGCACGTGCCAGATGTCGGCCTCAGTCCGGAAGGTTTCCTCGATCTTCCTGAGTACCGGTCGGGCTTGCGGGTCGGATTCATTGCGCGCCCAGACAAGATTCCCAACCTTGAAGTCTTCCACTGATTTTTCGCCATGCTCGCCAAGGATGGGCGTACCTGCGGCGAAGCAAGCCTGTAGGTAGTCAGTGACAGTCTGGGCATCGAATGAGCCGACGGCCTGTGCCAAGCGGGCGGTGTCGCGCAAACTGTTAACGGCCGCGGGCAAGGTGGGCAAGGTGCGCCCCAAGAGCGCCGCCGCTCCCTCATAATCGCCGCCCTCGATCGCGGCCTGAATTTGGCCCATGTTGCCCGTCAGCGTGGTTAGCTGCTCGTAAGCTCGCAACGGGGCCATCAGCCGCTCTGCCGTGCTCAACGTGCAAAGGATGGCAGTTTGTGCCGCGGTGCTCACACCCAGGTTTGTGGCGATACTGCCGATGACGCGTGTCCCGACCTGTGTCGCCAGCTGGCTGGCGCCCATCGTCAGGTAGGTTATGCCGACCTCGCGAGCGAAAACGCTCGCCACCTGAATGCTACGGTAGAAACCGCTATTCTGCACGATCTGCTGTGCTTGCTGGTTAACTGAATCGAACATGCCAAAGGAGAAGCTGTTGAAGACGACGATGCCGGTATTGCTGATGCCATTCACAACGGCGTTCAGCAGGCCCTGCGGATCATCCGTGAGCATCTGGCCTGCTTGGGATACGAACCGGGTCGTCGTGTTGACAACGCTCTGCACCCCGTCCCAGACACTCACGGGATTCACATTGTTCAGGGCATTTGAGACATTACTGAACCAGCCGTTCAACTGGTTGACAATGCTTGTTGAGTTACCCGTAGCGCCATTGAGCGGTGGGGCTGAGCCAGTGACGAGCTCGCTGGAGTAAGGCAGGGTCTCCCCGACTAACATCCAATATTGCTCAAATAATGAGGCGCGGCTTTCCGCGGGCAGATTGCTGAGGATTGGAGTGATGTCGTCGCCTTGCTGGATCATGTCCCGAATTTGGGCAACCGTGACGGAGGGCGAAGCAACCACGTAGGCCGCGGCGACCTGCTGATTGAACGTTGCCAAGGCATTCGTCAGGGTTTGCTGGTACGCGGCCTGGCCTGCGCCGGCGTACGTTTGGTAGGCCGCGATCTCCGCTTGCACGAACTGGTTGGCGGCCTGGATAACAGCGTTGTCGAAAGTGCCCTCAGCGCCGGTTACCGCATCACCGTAGGCAGTGGTGGAGCGGGTAGGATCGTTTTGTGCCGCAGCCTGAAGGGCTGCCTGGTAGGTTTGGTTGGCTTGTGTATAGGCGGCGACGTACCGGTTAGCCAAGCTGTTGCCGTTGTTACCGCTCGCGACGTTTTGATTGTAATCGTTATTGGCGTTCTGTTCATCCGTTAGAAATTGCGCAAAGGCACCATCGAAGGTCTGGCTCTGCCCGGCTTTGTAGACAGCGTCCAGGAGGTTGTTCCAGGCGTCAACAATAGTCTGGTTGTCGAAGACGGGATTGGGCGGGTTCGAGAACACCGCGGGCTGCGTGACGCCGCCGGCGAGTTGGAAATTGTAGTCGGGCAGTTGGATTCGTACCGGTCCCGACCAGGCCGCCTTTCCCTGATTATTGATGATCCCTTTTAGCTGCAACGGGTCTGTCGTCGTGCGGCTGATGAAGACTGTCCCGGCGTCGGGAATGCTTACGTTCGCGCTCAGATCCCCTCCTTGCCACAAGAATCGGTTCTGGACCGTGAGGTCGGCGATGGTTGAAGGCGTACCGCCGTTTACCTGCCCTCCCAGGAGCGCAAAATTGGGTGTGCTCACGCTGGCGTAGATATTAAACGCGCCGGCTAGAACTTGCACGCTTCCGTCTCCCAGGAATTCTGTGCTCGTGCGCATATCAAATGAACCCGAGAATGCGACGCTAGTTCCCTGGCGCAACGAGACGAGCAAAGGACTGGTGCTCGCTTGAAAGCGGCCTTCCCCCTGGAACACCAACGCGCCGTCTTGAACAATGATTCTGCCGGAGTTGACGAGATAAACGTTGGGAAAAACGGTTGTGCCTTGACCGAGGCCACTATCAGGATCCTGCTCTTTTTCAATGGTGCCTGTATTGTTGATGTTGAGGTAGTTGTCCGGATTGGAGAAAACTTGATCAGAGAGAATGTCCAGGAAACCTTGGTTGTCCAAATAGACGCTGCCGAATCCCTCCGGAACCGTAATCAGGGCACCCTGGCAGATCGTCATGGTTCCTTGGTTTCTGATTCCCGACAACTTGTCCCAAGTCACGGGGGCATTCACGGAGAGAACGGCTCCGGCGGGAATTGTGAGAACGCCGGCGGCACCCGCGCTAGCGACTCCTAGAGTTCCCCCTTCCCAGAGGAATAGGCTTGTGCTTGTGAAGTCCGCCCAGAGTTTAAGTGTTCCCGAGGCGCCCAATAGAGTGTTCGAAGAACTGGCGTTAGCGTTAAAGCTCACCGGGCCTTGAACAATTGTTGTCCCCACGGCATATGAACCGTTGACGACTGTCGCCCCCGTCGTCCAGTCACCGGCATAAGAGAATGTCACTGTCCCGTCACCAGCGATGGAAGAGTTGGCGCCAAGGACAATGTTTGGCCCCTGCACATCGGTCGTGTCGAAATTCAAGGTTCCACCCGCTGAGACCTGAAAGCTTCCGTTACTCGTGCCGGGCGAGTCAATACGCAGCACCCCGCTCGTTACATCTATCTGACCGGAGTTTGTGAAGCTGCCGCACATGAACAGAGTGCCCGACTCAACGCTTGACGTGCCGTTGATCGGGGAAGAGTCTTCGAATTGATTCGTGACCTCACAGGTTGCCCCGCCCGCGATGGTCGCCGAGCCGGTGGTACTGATGGTGGCAAAAGAGACGATTGAACTACCCGCCAACGTAAGGTCCCCTGTGCCGTTGATCTGGCTGAGGTCTTGGTAAAAGGCTCCTGTCACGGTGAAATTCTCAGCCAGAGTTATCTGACTATTGTAACCTGCGAAAATCTCGACGCCCGCAATGGAGCTGGGAAATGCGGCATCGATAATTGCAGGCCTTGAGCTAGTTTCGTTGAAGATTATGGTATCGTCCGTTTCGGGTACAAGATCTGGCAGCCAGTTTTCCGGATCGCTGGCGAGGTTGTCCGGACCAGCACCGGTCCAGATAAACATCGCTTGGGCGACGTCGGCCGTGTTGTGGACGTTCACTCCCGCGCTGTCGTCATGGGTGATTTGGACAGTGATTGTATAGGGTTGGTCCAATGAGGACTCTTCAAGGTATCGGTGAGTTCCCTGCACCGCAAAGCTAGTGCCTGTGGCGATAATGACGCCGACGGAGGTGCTGCCATCGCCCCAATCGATATTGGCCGAATAGTCGCCGGTCGCTTCGGGGCCGCCTGGATCGGTGAAGGTCGCGATGGTCTGCACGCCCGAATCCATGCCTTCAATGGCGTTTACCGTGAAACCCCCAGTGGCCAGTATGGCGGGATCGCTGACCGATGCACTGGCTGTTGCGCTGCCGCTGCCCCCCAGGGAATCGGTCACGCTGAGCAAGACGGTATAAGATCCTTCCTCGCTGTAGGTGTGGCTCCCAGAGACCACATACAACCCGTTCCCGCTTGACGTGTAGCTGCCAGCCGAGCTGGTCCCGTCGCCCCAATCGATCGCTGGAGTGAAGCCGTATCCCAAGCTCGTGAAGTTGCCGACGACACCGGAAAAAGTGCTTCCCTCCTGCATCGTAAGCGATCCCACACCGACGGTCATGGTCGGGGGAAGAATCGTAAACTGGGTCCCTGTCCACAGGCTCGCATAGTTTTGGCTGCCCGCGTAGTAAAACACGACTGTGTATTGGCCGACATCGGTTGGCGTCGAGATCTCAGACTCTTCGTTCCATAGGTCTTGCCAGTTGCCTTGGGGCCAGCCCATGAAGAATCTCATCATCATGCCGACGCCTCCCAGCGTCGCGCCCTAATTGCCATCGACACCGGCGATGGTGGCGTTAGGGAGAAACGGGTTACCGGTGTAAGGCCCGGTCATGCTCGGTATATAGATGCTGGCAGCAGCTACCGTGATCGAGAAATTCTTGCTGGCCGTCGCGGAATTGTAGTCGTCACTTCCCGGAAAGCTCGCTTCCGCCTTGTAGCTGCCGACGTAAGTGGGAGCGCCGCCGAGCAAGTTGCCCTGCGCATCATAATAACTCACTGTCAGAGGGATGCCTTCGAGACTCGAGCCGGCAACGCCGTCCACGCCGGCGACCGTACCGGTCGCGGCATGGGGATTACCCGTGTATACTCCTGACGGATCACTCACCGTCACGGTCGGTGTGGCTGCCGTGATTGTAAATGACACACAATCGCTCGCGTAAGCGTAGTCGGCGCTGCCAGCGAAAACGGCAGTGGCCGTGTAGCTGCCCACGTTAGCCGGGGCACTCGATAATTCTGTGTTGGTTGAATCGAAATAGCTGACGGTGAGACCCACCCCTTCGAGACTCGAACCGGCAACACCACTCACACCGGCAACGGTACCGGTCGCCGGGTACGGGCTGGCATTGTACACGCCGCCGTCATCATTGATCGTCACAGTAGGTGCAGCCGCCGTAACGGTTAACTGACCTTTGACGTAGGTTATGGTGTAATCGCTGTCCACGGCCCCCGAGGCAGTAATGTCGTACGGACTGCCGCCCACAGAACTCAGCTGCGTCGCCACGGTACTGAGCGTTGGCCTTGTCTGCAAGCTGGCGGCCGTGTCACTGTTGACAAAGCCGCTATAGCTCGCCGTCAGTGTCGGCAAGGCGGCGCCGTACGCCTTGGTTTGGTTGTCCGCCGTGATCGTCAGGTTGACGGCCGTGACGGTAAGATTGCCGGCCGCATAACTGATCGTGTAATCGCTGTCGGCAGCGCCCGAGGCCGAGATGCTGTAAGGATTGCCGGAGACATGACTGCTGGCTGTCGCCGTGGTACTCAGGCTCGGCTGAGTCGCAAGGCTTGTGGAACTATCCCCGTTGACAAAGCCGCTATAGCTCGCCGTCAGTGTCGGCAAGGCGGCGCCGTACGCCTTGGTTTGGTTGTCCGCCGTGATCGTTAGGTTGACGGCCGTGACCGTAAGAGTGCCGGCCGCATAGCTGATGCTGTAATCGCTGTCGGCAGCGCCCGAGGCCGAGATGCTGTAAGGATTGCCGGAGACATGACTGCTGGCTGTTGCCGTGGTACTCAGGCTCGGCTGAGTCGCAAGGCTTGCCGAGCTGTCGCCGTTCACAAAACCGCTGTAGCTCGCCGTCAGCGTCGGCACCGCCCCGCCGTAGACCTTGGTCTTATTGTCTGCCGTGATGGTGAGCGCGACGGCCGTCACCGTGAGCGTCCCGGCTGCATAGCTGATCGTGTAATCGCTGTCGGCAGCGCCCGAGGCCGAGATGCTGTAGGGATTGCCGGAGACATGACTGCTGGCTGTCGCCGTTGTACTCAGGCTCGGTTGCGTGGCGAGGCTCGCGGAACTATCCCCGTTGACAAAACCGCTGTAGCTCGCCGTCAGCGTCGGCAAGGCGGCGCCGTACGCCTTGGTTTTGTTGTCCGCCGTGATCGTCAGGTTGACGGCCGTGACGGTAAGAGTGCCGGCCGCATAGCTGATGCTGTAATCGCTGTCCACGCCGCCTGAGGCGCTGATGCTGTAAGGATTCCCCGACACGTGGCTGGACACAGTGGCCGTGGTGCTGAGGGTCGGCTGAGTCGTCAAACTGGCTGAGGTGTCACCGTTGACAAAGCCGCTGTAGCTGGCGGTCAACGTCGGCAAAGCGGCACCGTAGGCCTTGCTCTTGTTATCGGCACTGATGGTCAGCGCGACGGCTGTCACATTGATCGTCACACTCTTGCTGGCATTGTTATAATCGGTGGTGTCCGTTGGAACAAAACTGACCGTCAAGCTTTGGCCGTTGCCGGCGTGCCGGACGCTGCCTGATGCCGGACTGTACGTCAGTGTACCCGCCACACTTGCCGTGGCGTTGAGCTGAGTCGAGTTCAACGCGGTTCCATAGGCGATGTTGGCAGGATTGCTCCAGGTGATAGTCGGTGTCGCCTTGTTGACGGTCTGCGTTAAGGTGCTGGACGTGCTCGAATTGAAATTACCGTCGCCCCCGTACGACACTGTGATGCTGTGAGTGCTGGTAGACAGAGAGGAAGTTGCGTAACTGGCGCTGCCCGAGCTCAAGGTCGCGGTTCCCACCGTTGTGGTTCCATCCTTGAAAGTCACGGTGCCGGTCGGTGTGCCGGAGCCCGGAGAGGCAGCGGCAACGGTGGCGGAGAAGGTCACCGTCTGTCCGAATAGCGACGGATTGGCGCTCGAAGTCAGCGTCGTTGTACTATTGGCTTTGTTTACGGTCTCGGTGACGGCGGCGGATGTGCTCGACTTGTATACCAAGGGATCTTCCGTATCACTATAGGTCGCCGTGACGCTGTCAGTGCCGGCAGGCAGCAGCGTCGTAGCGACAGTGGCGATACCGCTGCTATTCAGACTGCCGGTTCCAAGGCCACACTGCCGCAATTAAACGTGACATTTCCGATGGTCACGGCGCTTCCGCTGCTTGTCACCTTGACTTTGGCGCTTAGCGTCACCTGCTGCCCGAACGCTGATGGATTCGGCGTATTGGACGTCATGGTTGTGGTGGTGGGTGTGCCTTGCGTGGGATCTATGATCAGAGGTTCACTGTGGTCATAATCCGACGTCTGGAACCTGACCGCGCCGTTGTCGCCAAGCACGTAACTGCTGGCAACGGTGCGGACCTGGCCACGGATGATTTGGAAGGCGACCGGCGCCGTCTGCGCTATTTGTCCATCGCTCATCCCGATAAGCAGGTTGCCGGCGCTATCGGTTTGGAGGCTTTGCTGCCCGCGGTAGGAAAGGACCAGCTGGCTTGGATCAGAGCCTGGCCGGACCACGAAGTCAAATATGAAACGGCTATCAGTCGATCCATAATATAATTCGTCTACTCCATCAAGCACATTCTTGTACCAGACTTGCCCAAAGCCTGCGTCCTGAGCGTCGATTACGACGGGCACGACCTGGTTCGCTCCGCTAAGCCCGAAATGGAGAACTTGCCCCGGTCCGCCGATGACCCCATTTTCATCGGGCACACTCATGGTGGCCTGAGCGGCGTTATCCAGGCCGAGGTGGTAAAGCTGAGCGTCGACGCGGAAACCGCTCAGGGCGCCCAACGCATCTGCCGTTGGCTGGAATGGCAAGGACGCTCCGGAAGTCGATCCGTGGAATTGTGAGGCCTTGGCCTGAATCGCCGATAGAGAATCCGGAAGCACGCCAGCCGTGAGGGCCGGCACCAGCCCCGGAAACGGTGGAATGCCGCTCAACATTTCCCGTGCTTCCAGCGGCTCGAACGCCAGCGGGCACGAACGGCGGAGCGGCGAAAAAGATCGCAAATTGCCGGCCGCAAATAACCTGCGCCAGAAACGAGAAAATCGTACCCGAAGGCCAGTGGAAAGTTTCTGCATAGAGGAAATCCAAAAGGAAACGCACGGCCCGCTGGCCGAGCATACACCTGGGAAGTTCTGTTACACGATGGTTGATTGGCTGGCGTATGCCCGGAGAGGGCATTCGCCTGGGAACACTTACTTGGGTTGGAGGGTCGGCCTGGAAAAGGCGACGCTGGTGCGCTTACTTAGGCGGGATTATCGGGACGGACCTCGGCCTCGATTTGGTCAACATTCGAAGCATGAATCAGATGCAAAAATCGCGAGACATGCCGCGAGCTACGAGAGTTCTTCACCATTACACTGGGTCTCCCACCTTGGAAGGAAAACGACGCGCGGGGAGCAGAGATTGAAGCCCCTAGCTCCGGATGACACGGCCCCCTCTATTAAACAGACGAAGGACCAGCGCCCCGCGGATTGCCAGATGCGGGATTTATTACCTTTTGGTAATAAGTCGTGTCGAAGCGGATCGCATCGTCTGCGCCCCGCGGTTGCTCGTGTATCCCGAACGAAGAAGTTGACTGACCCAAGAGCGGAAAGACCAGGCTTTGCATGCGTGGATTTTTTCGGTGGGCTTCCGCAAACTATAGTGAGCACGCGGAAAAAGTAGCATTTTCGCTTTTCCTGAGTATGTCACTGCTGCACTGCATGTCATTCTGGCAGCCAGCAACGAAGTTCAAAACGAATTTCGCACAGCGATTGGCGTTTCGCGGCCAGCTCCAGGACCGATCGCGCAGACCGAGGCGAGGGGTGCGGAAGTCTTGCACAATCGTCTGGTCCCTCCCGTAAGCTCTTGCTCTACTGCCACTTATGTTCGGCGACCATTGCGCAAAGCCTGCCCAGTTTTGCGCAATGGTAGGCGGTCCCCTCTGCAATGTCATGTGTATGTCACCGGTGCAAAGCAAACCATTTTTCGCCCCGGCCGCGGCGGGAGCCGCGCGGCGCACCAAGGCGCCCTTCCCCCAGCAGAAAAATTCGATGCAACACTCGGGCAAAAACCCAAAAACGGACCTGCGGCTGCATCTCATTTCGGGATTCGATGCAAGACTCAGGCAAAACAGCTCGAAAAACGTGTGTGGACGCTCCGCATGCATCTCATTTTTGGGATTCGATGCACAGCAACGGACAAATCGGCGAAAATGCCCGAGCGCTGCATCGAATGTCTGTCACACCGCTGCAAAGCAAACCATTTTTCGCCACGGCCGGGGCGGGAGGATGCGCGTGCAGCGGTTCGCTCATCCAAGCCCAAGGCGGTGTTCCGGGGGCCGCCGCACTCCATAGCCCAGTGCGCCTGGATCGATCGCTTGGGGGATACAGCCCGCCGGCTGCCTTGTTCAACGCCGCACCAGCTTCTGGGCGAATATCATAAGGTGGTATGGCCAAGAAAGCCGCGTCGTCACAATCTGATGCTCCGAAAAAAAGGCGGCGCAAGGATCGCCCAGAACCAAAATCCAAGGGCTTGACGGCTGCCGAATGCAGCGCGCAGCCGCTCGAAGCCGTGGCCGAGGTCACGGCAAAGATCGAGTCGCTAGGGGGCAAGGCTTTGGCCGGCTACCGAGATCCTTTGTGCGGCCGGCCCATTGTGCTCGCGGCTCTTCCCATTGATAAGGTCAGCGCCACGCCGTTTCAGCGCGATCTTTCTGAGACCCATTCCAAGCGCATGGCCGAGACCATCGGCAAGCTGGGCTGTTATCTGGATCCGATTATTGCCGTTCTGGTGGAAGACGGCTTCTGGACTCCCAACGGCCGGCATCGCCTGGAAGCGATGACTCGGCTCGGCGCCAGAAGCATCGTTGCCCTGGTGCTGCCTGATGCCGAGATCCAGTACAAAATCCTGGCCCTCAATGTCGAAAAAGCCCATAACCTTCGTGAAAAAGCACTGGAGGTCATCCGCATGTACCGGATGATGGCCACAAGCGACAACAAACCGGAGGCGGAACATGCCTTCGAATTTGAGGAGCCTGCATTCGCCACGCTGGGAATCTGTTACGAAAACAACGGCCGCTTTGCCGGCGGCGTCTATCATCCGATACTCCGCCGGGTGGATGGCTGGCTCGACAAACCGCTGCCCAAGGCCCTGGAGCTACGTGCGGACCGGGCCGGCAAGATTGAGAAGCTGGACGCACGCGTCTCGCAAATCACGCAGGCCCTGAAAGACAAGGGCTTTCAAAGCCCCTATCTGAAATCGTTTGTCGTCGCGCGCGTCAATCCCCTCCGCTTCATGAAGACCATGCC
>Ga0207116_10276_pt1 | contig 13575 bp, 8 predicted proteins | sample Alteio_BWMinHeat_44_FD_153550 | JGI IMG/M metagenome (GOLD analysis project Ga0207116, IMG submission 153550) | Enriched cells from forest soil in Barre Woods Harvard Forest LTER site, Petersham, Massachusetts, United States -... | ecosystem: Environmental > Terrestrial > Soil > Temperate forest >... | reverse complement strand
ATATAAAAAATAAAACACGTCAAGTCAATCCTCAACTGATTGACCTATGTTTAGAGGCCGTTGATAAGATGACTATTTGCTTACAATGCTATAAAGATAAATCAACACTTTCATTTGACTTAAATGATTTATTATCGCGCTTAAAAAATCCATCGATTTTACCTAACAAAAATAGTCCAGTAAACCCAGATGAGGAACCCGCTAAAACAGAAAAACAGTCTATCAATAAAAAAAAACAAACTTCTAAAATAGAAAACCAATCGACCCGCACAAAAGAAGAAACAGACAAAATAAAAAATCAATCCATTAACACAAGAGAACAATCTGCTAAAATAGAGCAACAACCAACTAAACAAGAAGAGAAAGCAACTAAAACTACCGAGAAAAAAGTCAAATCCCATTCAAACGAACAAGAAAGCATTCGCGTCACTATCGAAAATTTAGATCGCGTCTCTGCGCTAACCGAAGAAATTCAAGTCATCAAAATAGCCATCGATGATCACTATGTTGATTTAAACAAATTAATGAATAAAACGAAGCAACTCGAACATTCATGGAAAGAAATGGGATTTGCCCTACAAAGTTTCACAGATAAAGAAACAGACACCCATTTACAACAATTATATACTTTCAATTCAGATCATCTAATGGAAATCAATTTAGCCCTGCAGCAATTAAACAAAAATATGCATAGCCACATTAATGAATTAACTATTTTATCCAATTCATTACTTGAAGAAGTCCGCATGCTTCGTTTAATCCCCGCATCGACTTTACTCGGCACATTACCCCGCACCGTACGTGACATTGCACAAGAATTAAAAAAACAAGTCAACATCAACATCATTGGCGATGCTGTCAAAATGGATAGAATGGTCTTAGAAGGCTTACGTGATCCGATCATTCATCTCCTACGTAATGCCATTGATCATGGCATTGAAACACCTGAAGTACGTCAAGCCAATGGAAAAAATCCTATCGGTAATATTAACATTGAAGTCCGTGAACACGGCGATCAAATTCTTATTTCCGTGAGTGATGATGGCGCAGGTATTGATCTTACACAGGTTGCCGATCTTGCCGTCGCTAAAAATTTAATTACACAAGCAGAACGCAATACGATGACAGATAACGCCATACTCCAATTACTCTTTAGTCCCGGATTTTCTACCAAAGAAATTATTACAACCGTATCAGGCCGCGGTGTTGGTTTAGATGTGGTTAAATCCAATATTGACAACTTAAAAGGTTTCGTCGACATCAAAACGGAATTGCATAAAGGCACTGTTTTTAATTTACGAGTACCGCTCACGCTTGCCAGTGAACGTGGATTACTTATTCGCAGCGGCGGCCAACCCTTTGTTGTTCCAACGAATTTAGTTGACCGCGTTTTAATAATACATACGAATGACATTATTGACATTGAAGCCAGTCAAGCAATTCTTATCGACAAACATCCTATTCCTTTACGTATACTTGCTGATATTTTAGGTTTTCCGCGCAAAGAAACCGCTAAAAAAGATCAATTACCTATCTTAATCATTCGCAAAGGATCGCATTCCGTTGCACTGCTAGTCGAAGAAATTATCAATGAACGTGAAATCGTCATTAAACCCTTACAAGCACCCTTAACTAACGTACCTTGTGTTGCAGGTGGAACATTAGCTGGAAGTGGTCAAGCCATTATTGTCTTAAATGCCAGTGATGTCATGACTCAGGCATTAAAAGCCGCTACGGCATCCCCCTTTACTTTAACTGATCAAAAGGAAGAACTTGCTGTGACAAAACCACATATATTAGTCGTTGATGACTCCATTACCACACGCACATTAGAAAAAAATATTCTTGAAAGCCAAGATTATCAAGTGACGGTCGCCGTTAACGGTAAAGAAGCATGGGATTTACTGCAAAAACAAAAATTCTCTCTATTAATTACTGACGTCATGATGCCTATCATGGATGGTTTTGCCTTAACGGAACGCGTCAAAACCAGCGATCAATTACGCAGTCTTCCCGTTATTATTGTCACATCACTTGATAGCGAAGCCGAAAAAAAACGCGGTATTGATGCAGGCGCCAATGCGTATATTGTAAAAAACGAATTTGAATCCGATAAATTATTATCTATTGTCGAGCAATTGGTATAACCATGATAAAAATACTTATTGTTGATGATTCTGAAACAGAAACGGCCATACTTAAGCAGATCTTTGAGGCAGAAAAAGATATGCAAGTCGTTGCTTGCGCCAAAAATGGAGAAGAAGCTATTCAATTAACCGCGCAATTAAAACCAGACCTTATTACCATGGATATTATCATGCCTAAAATGAATGGTTTTGAAGCCACCCGATTAATCATGTCAACCCATCCAACACCTATTGTTGTTATTAGCTCAGCTGCAAATGATGAAGCGTTAAATACAACGTTCAAAGCACTAGAGGCAGGTGCACTCACAGTGCTTGAAAAACCAGATAGTTACACGTCTTTATCACGTTACTCCGCTCGTCAGAAAATCATTGATACTGTACGAAGTATGTCAGAAATTAAACCCATAAAAAGACGTTTTCACACACCCAAGCAAAAAATAATTTCGAATACATTTGAAGAAAAAAAACGCGGCGAATTCGAAATCATTGCCATCGGTGTTTCTGTTGGTGGTCCGCAAGTATTAAGAACCATTTTATCCGCATTACCAAAATATTTTCCTGTTCCTATTGTTATCGTACAACACATGGCACATGGATTTATGAATGGTTTTACCAAATGGCTGGATAACTATTGTCAACTCTCCGTTAAAGAAGCTGCAAATCAAGAAGAATTATTACCCGGCACCATTTACTTCGCCCCGGATTATTATCATTTACAAATCAAACGCTCGCAGAAAAAATTAATTGCTAACTTAGTAAAAAGCCCGCCTATTTCTGGTTTTTGTCCGTCAGCAACTGTATTGTTACAATCCGTTGCTAACGTATCTAAGGAAAAAGCGCTTGGCATATTATTAACTGGTATGGGGAATGACGGCGCCATTGGTTTACTGGAATTAAAAAAAGCAAAAGGTCATACCATTATTCAAGATGAAGAAAGTGCTGTTGTCTTCGGGATGGCCGGTGTGGCGCAATCATTAAACGCCGTTGACAAAGTGATTCCTTTAGAAAAAATCGCAGACTATTTAATTAACATCACTAAGAGCAGTTGACACCGTGCAAATCTCTGTACCCTGATGAATATTTTTATTTTCATCATCTGGGTATGTTGAGAATCATTATTCTTATGCATTTCAGAATCCTACTTTGTAGGTTTATAACTCGTTTCAATTTATATTATCACTAGTTATAATTAGTTTTTGGTAACTCCCCAGGTCCCGTCATCGCGAGGCCGCAAAGCGCTTGGCCGTGGCGATCCAGAAATACAGCTGAGCATCATCAAATCAGTTGGAAAGCGTACTATCAAGATGGAATATTTTTAACTCAATTCAGCAAGTCGTTCGTGGTTATATTTTAATACCAGCGTAAAATTGGAATAAAACTATCATTTAAAAAAGAGTTGTAATGAATAAAGAACCAGCAGTTTACATTATGGCAAATAAAAAAAACGGCACAATTTACGTAGGCGTCACAAGCGATCTTATTGCGCGTGTTTATCAACATAAAAACTTAAAAACACCTGGGTTTACAAGTCGTTATGCCTGTAAAAGTCTTGTATATTATGAACAACATGAAGATATGATGGAAGCTATCGTTCGAGAAAAGCAATTAAAAGCTGGATCTAGGAAAAAGAAGATAGCTCTTATTGAATTAATGAATCCTGATTGGAAAGATTTGTATGATACATTGTAACGCCAGGAGCTGGATCGCCACGGCCAAGCGCTTCGCGGCCTCGCGATGACGGAGGACCTGGGGAGTTACAGTTTTTGAACTAATTACAAATTTATTATTCTTATCGAACAAATTTGTCAGATGATCATTAGACAAATTTGTCTAATGGTGATAACATCATAAATTATAAAGACAAATTGGCAAAAAATCATGAAAAATCTGCATCAAAAACATAATTTATATCGCGAAAATATCGAATTATTTTGTCAACAAGACCCTCATCTGTATGCGCTGGCTCAATTAAAATATCAATATCACTTTGGCTGGTGGCAAGCACTTCCTATTGATATACCCGGCATTTACATTCTGACAGGAGGCCGCCAAGTTGGGAAAACGACCTCATGTAAATTATTAATTAAACATTGCCTCGAAAAACAATACTTTCCTGCAGATAACATTTTTTATTTGCCTTGCGATGAAATTTTTGATGCCAAACATTTAGGAGAAATATTAAGACTCATTTTAGATGAATGGAGCAATCAACGATTTTTATTTATTATTGACGAAATCACTTATGTCAAAGATTGGGACAGAGTCATCAAAGCCTTAGCAGATGAAGGATATTTCCAAAAAGGGTTATGTTTATTAACAGGTTCTGATACGCTTATTTTAAAAGAGGCTGCCATGCGCTTTCCTGGCCGCCGAGGAATCGCCGCACAAACCGATTTTCATTTATACCCGCTATCATTTGCAGAATATGCGCACTTAATTGATCCCTCAATAGAACCTAGAGCAAATAATTTGACAGAACTTTTTAATCATTATTTGCAATGCGGTGGTTATCTACGCGCCATTAATGATATGGCCGAATATGGCAACGTTTCAGCAGCTACGTTTTTAACTTATGAACAATGGATACGAGGTGATTTTCTAAAACAAGGGAAAAGTGAAGATACGCTATTAGCATTATTACGCGCACTACTACAAATTGGCGTCTCACAAATTTCTTTTTCTGCGCTGAATCAAAAAATGGGACTAGTGACTAAAGAAACGTGCATTGATTATTGCCGCCTGTTAGAAAGAATGGATATTTTATTTAACCTGCAAGCCTTTGATCAAAACAATAAACAAGGCTTTCCGCGCAAAGCAAGAAAGTTTCATTTCTTTGATCCGTTTATTTATCGCATCTGTCTTAACTGGTTACAACGCGAAGGTCAATTAAATTTGGAAATACAAGAAAGCACCATTGTTGAAGCGTGTGTAGCCAGCTATTGTTATAGAAATTTTAAAAGCTTTTATTTTAAAGGAGAAGGTGAAGTAGATGTTATTTATCTTAATCAAAATAAAGTATATGCCATAGAAGTCAAATGGGCTGAACAATTACGCGCTACCGATCTCAAAACGCTAAAACAATTTAACAATAGTTTTATTTTAACTAAAAAAAACTACCATGGCACGATGGAGAACATCAAAACTCTCCCAGTGTATGAGTTTTTAATTTCTTAGCATATCTCACCACGTAAAGAATTCGTTAATGCTTCAGTAATTTTAATAGAAACCAATTGCCCCACTAACTCTTTAGAACCTTTAAAATTAACCACGCGATTATTTTCCGTTCTGCCTGCCAACATGTGCGGATCTTTTTTCGAAGGACCAACCACTAAAATAGGTTCTATTGTGCCAACCATCGCATCACTAATATGTTTCATATTTAATGAAATTCTTTGTTGCAAAATATGTAAGCGTTGTTTCTTTATATCCATAGAAACATCATCAGGTAATTGTGCTGCAGGTGTACCAGGACGTGCGCTATAAATAAAACTAAATGAATTATCAAAACCAATATCATGAATCAAATTCATTGTGTCTTCAAAATCTGCGTTTGTTTCACCAGGAAAACCAATAATAAAATCAGATGTCACACTGATATTCGGACGGACTTTGCGTAAACGGCGAATCTTAGATTTGTATTCCAATGCCGTGTAACCCCGTTTCATCGCTGCTAAAATGCGATCTGAACCACTTTGAACTGGCAGATGCAAATGATTAGCTAATGCTCGCACTTCTGCATAAGCATGAATTAACTGATTAGAAAATGCGATAGGATGCGACGTCGTAAAACGAATGCGCACAATACCTTCAATTGCCGATACTAAATGAATTAACATGGCAAGATCAGCAATTCCTCCTTCGTGCCTAGGTCCGCGATAGTCATTCACATTTTGACCTAACAACGTTACTTCCCGTACACCTTGCATCGCAAGTGATGCAACCTCTGCTAATACATCATCCAAAGGTCGGCTAATTTCTTCACCGCGGGTATAAGGCACAACGCAGAAACTGCAATATTTGCTACAGCCTTCCATGATGGAAACATACGCAGAAGGACCCTCAGCTCGCGGCTCAGGTAAACGATCAAATTTTTCAATCTCAGGGAAACTCACATCGACGACTGCTTTACGTTTTTGTCTTGCTTCTTCAACCATTGCACCTAAGCGATGCAATGTTTGCGGACCAAAAACTAAATCGACATAAGGAGCGCGTTTTAAAATCTCCGCCCCTTCTTGACTGGCTACACAACCACCAACGCCTATGATGATATTTGGGTTTTTTTCTTTGAGCTCGCGAAAACGACCGAGCTCAGAAAACACTTTCTCCTGTGCACGCTCACGAACGGAACACGTATTCATTAATAAAACATCGGCTTCTTCTGGATTCAGCGTTTTCTCAAGTCCATGGGAAGCGTGTAAAATATCAATCATTTTTGAGGAATCATATTCATTCATCTGGCAGCCATGGGTTTGAATATGTAGTTTTTTCATTGTGGTTTCTTCCAAAATTTCATTGTTTTTATATTCTCAACTACAGTTTTTCTAATTTTTGAGTAATGTCCCTCAATAGCGCTCTAATTTTAGCGAAATTTTTTATCAGACGCCCCGCTCCATGAATTAACTACGTTACAAATCGCATAAACTGATCGGCCGTTAGTGCAATAACACCAAACATAAGATGAGTCATTACTTTAGCATGACCATGCACACGTATTATTATTGCACCAAATTCATCTTATTGGATGGCAATAAGAAAATTCAGCTAAATTCTTAATTTTGCAATTCCCTCACTAGTAAGGTGATTTGATCGCTTTAGCAATTGATTATGTCATGCTGGGATCATAAGTTAGCCGCGTTTGTAGTACAGTTACTGTCCAATATCAGATTATCACGCACCAGCTCTGTTGCGCTTGCGGGTCTGGCTGTTGGGGCGTAGTTACACAATTGCTGTTTTTGCTTGATATAAGTTGTGAAAAGCAGCGACGGCGCGCGACCTCCGCCGCGAGGTAAAATGGGTGGCCTGCATCCTCCCCATCCATTGCACAACGAAGTCTATTACCGTGAAAACCAAAAAAGAAAGAACGACCCCAAATTTTTAAATCTTCAGGAGTAACGTTTGAAAAATCCATACGAACCGGCATACCTTTCGCATTAATATTCCCAATGCCTTTATTCAAGTGTGCGAAATCACATCGCGGTACGCGTGCCTGTAAAGCCGGATATACAATTCCACCAAATACATCACTTTTAAGACTCCACAAGTCGCCAAGATTAGTGCGGCTTGCATCTGTCACTTTGCCATTGTTAACATTCATTTCAAATATTTTCATAAAATCTAGAAATATTGTCCAAGGAAAAAGAAAACCACCTCTAGCAACATGTTTAGGGTCGGGTTTTAATGCTTCTCGAAATTGTGTAGCAATCGGTAAATTAAGATAAGTTTCAAAATCGGCAGGATCAGTTATTTCTTTGCTGTCGATGATTTGCTGACATAATATGTTCATTGCAGCGATGATGGGTACCTTTATTATATTTGATGCTTTCGCACAGTCTTTACGCCATTCTGCTAATTGTGCTTCGGCCAGTTTGGGATCTAGGGATCCTAATCGTTCAAATAATCCATAATCTTTTTCATCGTCTTGCAATTTTCTAGGATTGCGATCACCTGCCATCTGAAGAGCTATCAAAGGTGTTTGTTGGAGTTTTTGTCCATGTGGGTCTTGTATTATTGCTGTTTTCGTGGTTAAGCATGCTTGGTTTTCTTTTGCAAATACTAAGGTCTCATCAACATTGATGTTCCATATTAAATTATGGGTAATATGGGTAGCGTATCCTGAGTATACTGCCATGATATTGCTGATAAAAGTTAAATCCTTCTGATATTTATATGGATTTTTATTTCTCTCATCAATCAGATAAAACAATACAATTGACTGAAGAACCGTAGGAAGTATTTCCGCATCACTAGGTATTCCTGTTAATGGCGGAAATTTTGCTTTAGGAGGTGTTGTATCCACATGACTGCAGGACGTTTTTATTACTTGTTGAAAGACTACTTTAATCAGATAAAACCATACAATTGACTGAAAAAACGTAGGAAGTGTTGTATCCACATCACTAGGTGTTCCTGTTAATGGCCGAAATTTTGTTTTAGGAGGTGTTGTATCCACATGACTGCAGGACGTTTTTATTAATTGTTGAAATACTACTTTTGTACTGAATGCCATGACTTCACCCTCGGATATACGTATAGTTTGTATTAAATATTGGTGGATGATAATTAAATAAGCTATAAAAATCCACTGAAAGATTATACCAATTGATACAATGAGATTGAGTGTATGATAATTAAAAAATTATATCCTATACCTATTACACCTCAAAATGCGAACATTGTGATAACTTTTCGCTGAGTTTCATAATCGACGCTCCTTTTTGCTTTGATTTGTTTTGTGATTTGGTCGTTGCGAATTAAATCAAAATCACAATTGAGTGTCGATTAGTTTTTCAATTTATTGGATGGCAATAAGAAAATTCAGCTAAATTCTTAATTTTTCAATTCCCTCTATATAAAACGATTATTAAAATAGCAGATCTTAGCGAAATGCAAACTCAGGATAAACCGATGAACAATGAACTCAAAAAACGCGCCGAAGAACTTGGTTTAAATCACATTAAACGGCATATTTTTTTATGCTGTGACCAAACTAAACCTAAATGCTGCAGCCAAGAAGTCGGCTTAGCGGCTTGGGAATACTTAAAAAACCGCTTAAAAGAACTTGAACTCAACCATCCTCATGAATTCTACCGCACCAAAGCCAATTGTTTGCGAATTTGTACACAAGGCCCAATCGCCGTCGTCTATCCTGATGGCGTTTGGTATCATTCCTGCCACCCCGATGTTTTGGAACAAATTATTCAAGAGCACTTGATCGGTGGAAAACCGGTGCAGAAATATATTATATCCACCGATTAAGTCAGAAAATGATTGCACTCAAGTTTTCGCGAGAAACAGCTTGTCATTAAGATACGTTGTCAACGCTTCCTAGCATTATTTCCTTAAACGCTTAACAGAACGCAGCGATGTCAGCATCTCTTGATATCTTATTCTTGTGTCTTCTTTAAGCTGATCTTCTTCAATAAAATCTTGTAACGCATTCCGTAAAAAAAGATTGATTTCATTAAAATGGATTGGAATTATTTTTTCTAATTCATCTTGTCTTTGCAATACATCCCATGCTTGAGTAAAGTTTTCTTGCCGCATCTGGCCTTTTAAATAGTTTGTAAAACTCATCAGACAATCATTGCCATTATTATTTTTTATATGTAAGGCCGCCTGATTTTGAATTAACCCAATCATCATGTCTAAATATCCCCTGCGGGCAGCCCATATTAAAGGCGTATTGCCATGAGAATCTTGAACATCTAATGAAATAGTTGATTTTAATTTTTTTAATTCTATTATTTTTTTAAAATCATCTTCTTTCGCATAATGAATTAATTGTGCAGATAAAAATTTATCGTTGTTTAAATCGATAGGTTTTTTCAATTCTGGTGCTGGAACGGCAAATAATGTAAAGCGAAATTTTTCTAACGTCGTTTCTTTGATTTCATTTATTTTCGATACATTATTCTCTTTTTTTAGCACTGAAAGACATACATACTCTTTTGAACACTTGTCTTTATAAAAATACTTATTAGGATTGTCCAACGGTAACTGTTGATTGGATTTAAAAAGTTCTGCGCCTGACCAACATCGGTAAACTTTTTTCCCTTCATAGACACAAAAATAACATTGGTCTTCCAAATAAAAATAACCCAAGATCGTGGCCCAATGAGCACCCAATCCTTTTTTATTACTAAGAAAACCATCGGGCGTCACATCGCATGATGAGATAAGAGTAAATCCTTGTTTTAACTTATCACAAATTGTTTTTACAAAACTCTCTACACTCGTTTGATCAACTGCCAGAATTTCACAACCTTCGATTTTATATTTTTTTGCAAGCACTAGGTAAGATTCAACATTAAATATCTCACCAAACTGAGTGATCCCTGCACTTTTAGCAAACTGTCGAATGGATGATTGATCTTTTGCACCCAACTTTCTGACTAAGGGTAGTTTTGCTTCCGGAAAACCATACTGGAAAGCCACTTTAGCCGAATACAACCCACAATAAGGCCCTACTTGCTCTTCCGTGATCAGCCAGTTGTATGGCAATAAAAAATGATGGGGATTAAATGTAGGGCTATTCATAACAGTCAAAAGTGATATTTCAGGCTGTCTAGCTGACAATTTTATATACACCCGCGTTAAATCGGTTTCAAAAGGCATTGATAGGCATTCCTTATTAAAAATGTAATTCATTGATAATACATAATATTTTTATATTAAATTGCCTAAAGAATATAACAGATATGACACTTTCTTTAAAAACTTAACCTAATATCAATATGAAAATAAATTTATCAAAAATAATAAATATGTATATTTTATATTATATAATAGGATAGGTAAATAAAATTTGAGGAGGCTGCTATGTTTAGTAGTCCACTGCCTAGAAATATTCTTATTGTAGGCGGAGGTCCAGTCGGTCTATCCACAGCAAAACTTCTGAGTCAAAAGATCAGTCAATCCTTAACAACACCGACAAAAGAGCCAGGAAAGATATTTCTAGTTGAAGCAAGACTAGGTCGATCTATCCGACCAGGATATCTTGCTTTTAATATTTTTGACTTTGTTTCAGCTAAATTAAATTTAGATAAAAACCTTGAACACTCTGAAGCTCAGCACATCAAAGACCTAGAGCGCGCTCTTTATGAAGTAATTAAAGTATCGCCACACATCACTATCTATGATGCAACACTCTTAAAAATTGATTTAGCCACTGGTGTTGCCTTAATTAAGACTACAAAAACTGGTGAATCCATAGCATTGCCTCCTTGTTATATTATTATAGATTGCTCTGGCCAAAATCGAGCGGTTATAAATCAACTAATACAAGAAAAAAAAGACATAGCTGAACTTTCCACTATAGCAATCAATCCAGTTAAACATCACTTGATAGCTCAAGTTCGCATGGATAATCGAGATCAAGAAAAATTAACAAAAATACTGCAAAAGAGATCGCACTTGAACAAACCAGCAGATTCATATGAGCATTTTGAGGCTAAAAGAATTTTAGCTTTAAGAAATGAATTCGGTTGGGAACATCTTGATACCCCTACTTTCTATTCAGTTCCTGGAAATGTCGCCAAAAACAAAGCTATGTTTTATTTAGAAGCTCCGAACGCTTTACTCCCAGAAAGATATGAAGCATGGATTAAATCTGCAATGCAAGCAATAGCAGGAAAAGAATATCCATTTACATTGATGCCAAGCGAAAGCAAAAAATATATTTCTAAAAAAAAACAACGTCTAGGCGCTTTTTTCATGGAACCCCAAGAAACAAGATTCTCAAGTCATAAGATAGGAGAGTTATTATTTTTCGCATTAGGTGATGCTCTCATGGAAAACGACTATCGTTTAGGGGTCGGTGTAAAGAATGGAATAATGCAAATGGTCACATTTGTAGAATCCTGCAACATAGTGGAGGGAGCTCTTATTGGATTTAATTTACCAACATATGAAAAAAACATTGCTCAATTATTAACTGAACAAAAATCACATATAATAAACGTATATCAAACACGGCGTCTCCATTTAGAAAAAGCTAAGACTTATGTGAAAGATTTCATCATTAAACAACTGCTATCTGCAAAAAATTTCACTGCTAGAGCACAAATATGGGCTGAGGCAGCCTCTTTACCCGAAGAAGATTTACAAGAACTAAAATATACTTTTGCTCTTAAACTAGAAAAAAATGCAACTAAAACTTTTAATGAGATATTCGATAAAAAAACTAATCAGATTAATCCACAAGCATTTGAATGTTTGCTCAAGCTAAATGAAAGCTTAAATACATTAATAGAAGCAATAACTTTACTGCCACATCAATTTATATCAAAGAAAAACCCTCTGATAGAAACGTTACAAGAATGGATTTTAAATGTAATAAATTGCGCTAGAGACTTACATAAAAATAAAAAACATGATGAAGCAGTGAAGCATTATAAACTAGCATTGAAGTTTTTAAATAAATCTAAAGATAATGTAGATTTAATGCCAATTTATACTCATTTATACAAAGATATCATGGCCGTTTATTCGAACTTAATTACCATTTATACTGCACACAAAGATATTTCACAGGCACTATTGTATTCAGACAACGCACTTAAGGAAGTCAAACAAGATCCAGTATCACCCGAGGAACAAAAATCAGAATTAAATCAATTAATAGCAAAAATAATGTATAAACAAATCACATTATTACTCACTCAATCCAGCAACGACCAGAAGACTTCTCCGCAAAGCTCTTCTACAATGTTTCCACCTGCGGGTTTAGATTTAAAAAAGACATTAGACGACGTTAATACTTATTTAGCAAGACTACAAAAATATAGTAAGTCATTAAAATTATTAAAACAGCCAATCAGTTTGCCACTGGAAGGAATAGAATTGTCTCAATATGAAACATTACAAAAAAAAGTAAAAGAGCTATCAAAAGAAACGACGCAATCTGCTTCTGCGCAATTAGGGGGTGAAGGTCTCTCTTAAGCAGTCATTCCCCCGCTAAGTCTCGCAACCCGTGTCAGACAAAGACTTTGAAAAATAGTTTTCGTACTACATTTTGTTTTAAGCCATGACTGACGTGGGTTCTAGTGTCAAATAATCAAAAGTTACCAGGAATGACTGCCTGCCTCTTAAGAATCTATCTTGCCTCCGCTCAAAAACATCCCTATGCTGTCGCTCTTATTGTGAAAAACTTTCAAACACCATGCCAATCACACGTATTTATCAACCCACCGCAACCATAAGCATAGGCTCAAATCTTCGTTTAGATGAAAAAGCCAGCCACCATCTCGCACGCGTATTACGCGCATCTGTTGGCGAATGCATAACGCTTTTTAATGGGCAAGGTGGTGAATATCTTAGTGAAATCATCGCTATTGATAAAAAACACGTAACCGTACAAATAAAAAAATTTATTTCTCACGACCCAGAATCGCCTTTAGAGCTCTATTTAGCCCAAGGCATTTCCCGTGGAGAAAAAATGGATTACACCATCCAAAAAGCCGTTGAGTTAGGCGTAAAAAAAATTATTCCGCTATTGACTGAACGCTCTACAGTAAAACTTGACTCAGAACGCCGAGAAAAACGCTGGCAGCATTGGCAATCGATTGTTATTTCTGCCTGTGAACAATCTGGACGCAATAAAATTCCAGAAATCCTATTGCCACAATCGATAGAAAATGGGTTAGAATCAACAAACGCTGATTTTTGTTTTGTGTTAGCACCCAAGGCTCCCAATAAATTAGCTGACATA
>Ga0207116_10275_pt1 | contig 13593 bp, 7 predicted proteins | sample Alteio_BWMinHeat_44_FD_153550 | JGI IMG/M metagenome (GOLD analysis project Ga0207116, IMG submission 153550) | Enriched cells from forest soil in Barre Woods Harvard Forest LTER site, Petersham, Massachusetts, United States -... | ecosystem: Environmental > Terrestrial > Soil > Temperate forest >... | reverse complement strand
TTCCTTGTGGTGTTTTTGAAACCGTAAATACCCGATAAATACGGTCCTTATTTTTATGAAAATTATCAAAACTGGTTTCGAAGTGTATAACCAGGAAGATAAGCAGGCAGGCGGCTATTCCAACGGACAAACCAATAACATTTATTAGTGTGTAGCTTCTGTTGCGAAATAAATTTCGCCAGGCAGTTTTAAAGTAATTCCTTATCATGATCTATAAATTTTAGACGCTAAAACCTAAATTCTATTGACTAATACTCAAATTATTCGCTTCTCAAACTTTTTATAGGATTCATCAAAGCTGCTTTGGCCGATTGGAAGCTGACTGTTATGAATGTGATCAAAATCGCGACCACGCCAGCCAGCAAAAATATCCACCATTGTATCTTAATTGGATAAGCATAATTCAGCAGCCATTTATTCATTGCCCACCAGGCTACCGGTGAGGCGATGATCAGCGCTATAATTACCAAAACCACAAATTCCTTAGACAATAGAGTAAATAGGGAACCCACACTTGCACCCAATACTTTACGAATACCTATCTCTTTGGTACGTTGCTCAGCGGTGAACATCGCCAATCCAAGCAGACCCAGGCATGATATCAATATACCCAGTATTGCAAACACATTTGATAGTTTAGAAACCACCTGTTCATTACTGTATAGCTTTTTGTATTGAAGGTCTGAAAATTGATAATTCACTGTAAAACTTGGGTTCAGTTGTTTACAAAGTTTTTCTATCGAGGCTATAGCCTCTTTCGTTTGGCCGGGTTTAGTGCGTATCAATATATTTCCATAGAAATCTTTATTCTGCAACCTAACAATCAAAGGATATATCGGATCATGCAGCGAATTGAAATGGAAATCTTTTAATATACCTACTATATGCCCTTTTTTGCCCCACATGGTAAAGTTCCTGCCAATAGGATCTTTATAATTTAATCTTTTCAGCGCGGTTTCATTGATGAGGTAATTGCTGGTATCGGTACCAAAACTTTGGCCAAAATCCCTACCCTGGGCCAGCTTAAGTTTCATAGTTTTCGTGAAGTCATACCCAACACCTATTTGTGTAAACATGATCTTCAGGTTTGGGTCTTTGCCATCCCAATCAACGCCTATCGTGCTGCTGCCAAAATTTGTAGGGCTATTACTGCTTCGGGTCACGTCCTTAATGCCAGGCATATTTAAGGCCTCGGTTTTGAAGGTTTCATACTTGGCCGTCAGATCACCTTCAAGCGGAATATAAAGCAGGTTCTCACGATCATATCCGAGGTTTTTGGTCTGGATATAATCTACTTGTTTTGAAATTACAATTGTGCCGATGATCAATACGATCGACATGAAAAACTGAAATACCACCAGGCCCTTGCGAAGCCATACCGAGCTTAGGCTCAGCTTCAATGTGCCTTTCAAAACTGTTACTGGGTTAAATGAGGATAGGAATAATGCCGGGTAACTGCCGGCTACCATACCGGTTACCAGCGTAAGCGCAAACAGCCATAACCAGAATGTAATGTGGACGAACGGATATTCTATCTGTTTTTCTGTTATCGCGTTAAACACTGGTAGCAGCACAATAACCAGTGCCATAGCAACAATTGCCGCAATAAATGTTAACAATATAGCCTCGCCAATGAATTGCCTGATCAACACGGGCCTTACAGCGCCTACCACTTTGCGTATGCCGATTTCGCGGGAACGTTTGACAGATCGTGCCGTGGTGAGGTTCATGAAATTGATGCAAGCGATCAATAGAATGAAAATGGCCACTATGGTGAAAAGGTGTACATATTCAATACGACCAGTGGGCGCTTTGACGTCTTTCAGGTCCGAATGCAGGTAAACATCACCAAATTTTTGTATGCCCAGTTCCTCCCTGAACGACTTGGTTTGTGTTTTATTAAACACATCCATAAAATGCGCTATCTTTTTATTAACCTGTGCCGGATTGGCATCGGCACGCAATTGAATAAAGACCGCCGGGCCATTATTACCCCAATCCTTGGCCCAGGCATTTTCTTTTAAGTATTGGAACCAATTGCCGAGGTATTCAAATTTTTGAGATGAATTTTCCGGCAGGTTCTCAAAAACGCCTGTTATATTGAAATTTTGCTTGTTTTCGTACCGTATCGATTTACCCATAGCCGCCTGCGGGCTACCGAAAAACTCCTCGGCCATTTTTCTCGAGATCGTAATAGCCGATGGGTTATTGAGTGCTGTTTCGGCTTTACCCTCAATCAGCTTATAACTGAACATTTTAAATACGTCGCTATCTGCAAAGCCGCCTTCCAGCTTCAATATCTTTTCGCCCACCTGGAATGTATTTTGCTCACCTCCTTCAAAACCGGTAGCATATTTAACTTCGGGAAGACCTTTCTTTAATTCAGCGGCCAACACCCCCGGCGTGCTGTATTGCCCCATTACTTTATTATCATAATACTGTCGTTCAACAACGGCATATAAGTTTGGCCCGTTGACGTGATAATTGTCTACACTTAACTCGTTTTGCACCCACAACAAGATGAGTATGCTACAGGCCATGCCCAAAGCAAGACCGAGAATATTAATTGTCGAGAAGAACTTGTTACGGAACAAGTTGCGCCATGCAACTTTCAAATAATTACGTATCATAGAATGAAGAATTTAATCACTCTAACGAAAACAAATACCAAAAAGTCAAGGTATTGACTTATAGGTATTTACATAAATAGAGGGAACAGAAATTGTCCGTTTGCGTAACACAAAACTGTACGATTATGATACAGTTGGTCAATAGTGAATGGTCAATAGTCAATCGTTACTAAATGCGTAATTCACCATTGACTATTGACCGTTCACAAAATCACTCCGAGCGAAGGCTTTTCACCGGATTTGCCAGTGCTGCTTTCAGTGACTGAAAACTAATAGTTATAAAAGCAATAATTATCGCTGTAAAACCCGCGATAATAAAAACCCACCATTGCATGTCAATACGATATGCAAATTCCATCAGCCATTTATTCATGGCGTACCAGCCTATGGGCGCAGCTATAGCAAGGGCAACTATAATTAATATAATAAACTCGGTAGCTAAAAGCCTGACGATACCGCCCACACTTGCGCCAAGTACTTTGCGAATACCGATTTCTCTTGTTTTTACCTGAGCCGAATAGGTTGCCAATCCGAATAAACCCAGGCATGATATAAACACTGTAATAATGCCAAATAGGTCGAACAGCGAACCTGTATGCTGCTCGGTATTGTAAAGTTTGTTAAATGTTTCATCCAAAAAAGCATAGCTAAATGGGACATCGTTGTTATACTGCTTCCATACCTGTTGAGCTGAAGTAATTGCCTTTTGTGCATCGTTACCTGTGGTTCTTATGTAGACGCGATCACTGTTTTTAGGATAATAGACGAAAACGGCGGGTTCTATTTTTTTGCGCATCGATGAAAAATGAAAATCTTTCACAACACCGATAATCGTGCCCTTGATTGTCCATATCCTAAGGTTTTTCCCTACGGGGTTCTCGATATTCATCCCCTTAACGGCAGCTTCATTGATTATAAAATGAGTTGAATCAGCAGCGGAGCCGGTAAAATTGCTTCCTTGTGCCATTTGTAATTTAAAAAAGGGGATCAGGTCCTTATCGGTTTCCATTGCATGAAACAGCAGGTTCGAATTAACAGGCTTGCCGTCCCAACTGTTATCACCTGTCCAGTTGTCATAATCGATGATATTATTGCTTGAACGGGCCACTGCGAGAACACCCGGTTGTTTCATTAACTCCGCTTTTACGGCATCGTAATGTTTTATCATGTCGCCACGCATGTTAAATGATAATACATTTTCCTTATCGTAGCCCAGATCTTTGCTCCGGATGTATTTAAGCTGATTATTGATGATCAGCATACCGATGATCAAAACAATAGATATCGTAAACTGGATAACTACCAAACCTCTCCGAAAAGCAGTATTGCCTATACCCGCGGCAACCTTGCCTTTTAAGGCTTTTAAAGGTTCAAAAGAAGAAAGCAACAACGCCGGGTATATACTTGACGCTAATAATGTACCTGCCAGTGCCAGAATGATACATTTCCACATGTTATAATTTGAAAAATCGAATGTCAGTTGTTTACCAGAGAAACTATTATACATTGGCAGTAAAAGGTACATTAATCCCAAAGCCAGCAGTGTCGCAATAAAAAACAACAAAGCCGTTTCGATCATGAACTGCATAAACAACTGTAATTTTCCGGCGCCGATAATTTTACGCATGCTCACTTCTTTTGCCCGCAGCATGGAGCGCGCGGTCGAAAGGTTTACATAGTTAATGCAGGCGATAACCAGTATAAGAAGGGCAACAATTGCAAAGGTTTTTACCGTTTCAATACCGCCATCACTCCCATCAGCTTTATACAAGTGCATCTGTGGCAATGGCTGCGCTACATATGGCACAGGGGCATCATCCGGCTTGTTCCTTTCATGTATATGCTGAAGCTTTTTTGTAAGCTGAGCTATATTGGTATTGGTTTTTAAGAGCAGGTAGGTTTCGTAATTAAAGCTTATCCAGTCGGCATCCATCGAGGGAATTCTACCTGTACCATTATAGCTTGTACTGCTTTTGATGTAAGCTAATTGATTGAATAATGAGAGCGGAAGAAATATGCTATAGTTGATACTCGAATTTGCCGGAAAATCATTGATCACACCGCTAACTTTAAAATTCTGGTCATCGCCCAGTACCAGTACCTTACCAATTGGGTCATCACTTCCAAAATATCTTTTTGCCGAAGACCTTGTAATTACGACAGAATAATTATCCGTAAAAGGCTTTTTTGCATCCCCGTTCACCAAACCAAAATCGAAAATCGAAAAGAAGGAGGGATCAGTAAACGCAACATTTTCTTCCGTGAACCTTTTATCCTTGTACCTGAAAGGGGCGCTTCCGATGCGCCTGATACGCACAGCATCTTTTACTTCCGGAATTTCGTTTTTTGCAAAAGTTGCTACCGGGGCTATGATACCTGAAAATATCTGCTTAGTTGACCCGGTGCCACCAACGATACCGACCTTATAAATATTGTCGGCCTGTTTATTAAATCTATCAAAACTTAGTTCGTCCTGCACATAAAGCAATATAAACAGGCCAATAACTAAACCAACTGTAAGCCCGGCTATGTTGATTATCGAATAAAACTTGTTGTTAACCAGGTTTCGCCAGGCTGTTTTTAAATAATTTCTTATCATAATCTTAAAATTCTAAATCCCAATTTCTAAACTCTAAATCAATAATCCCTATCACTCGTTCCTCAAACTCTCTTCGAGAGCCATAGCTCACTCTGAGCGAAGGCTCCTCACCGGGTTAGCTATAGCCGCTCTAATTGTTTGATAGCTAATTGTTAATAAAGCAACACAAACCGCGGCCAGGCCCGATAAAGCAAACAGCCACCAGTGTATAGTTATTTTATAAGCATAGTTTTGCAGCCATTTATTAACAAAGTACAAGGCTATGGGCGACGCTATGAAAACCGCAAGCAAAACCAGTTTGATAAAATCCTTTGACAGTGAGACCGATATAGCCGACACTGAAGCTCCCAAAACTTTCCGGATGCCGATCTCCTTAACTCTTAATTCGGCAATAAAGGTAGTTAACCCGAATAGCCCTAATGCGGCAAGGGAGAGTATCAAAAAGCTGAACAGCGTAAATAATTGCTGCAGCTTATTCTCGGCTTTATATTGTTCTTTCAATTGTTCATCTGTCCAGTCATATTGAAAAACTTTATCGGGATAAAATTTCTGCCATATTTTATATAAACCGACTAATACATTTTTTTCAGCCCCAGGTTGTATCCGTGCCAACATGCTTCCGTAACTCATTCCTTTGGAGGCATGAATAAATACCGGTTTCATATCAGTTTTCAATGATTCGTTGTTAAAATCGTTGATAATGCCGACGGGAATACCCTCAATACCTTTAATTGCCTTATTAAGTGTTTTTATATTAAATGTTTTTGCAGTGAAAGCGGTTATCAAAGCCGGCTGTATTCGTTGAGCGGCCTGCAGTTTATCCATACTTTTGGCCATCAGCGAATCAGTATTTACAGCATCAGCACTAAATTTGGAGTTTAGCAAACGTCCTTTTTTAAGATGGAACTTCATGGTACGCACAAAATCAAAATCGGCATTGATGTACCAAACTTTTAATTTGTTATTCTTTTGCGCCGGGTCATCTACCGACATTGTCATGTATCCCCCGCCCCCGCTTGCCGGATACCAGGTGGTAATTGTGGCGCTTTGGACCCCGGGTATCGCTAAAGCTTCCTGTTTAAAGGCATCACTCTTGCCATCCCAACTTATATCATTGAGGTGAAGGAGGTTATTTTTATCGTAGCCCAGGTCTTTATTATCCATAAAACGAAGCTGACTTTGCACAACAACCGTAACTATAAGCACTATGATAGATATGGCAAATTGAGAAACAACCAATCCTTTTCTTAGTGAGTTACTGCCAATATTCGAGCTAAGCTTTCCTTTAAGCGTTAGAACAGGATTTTGCATCGAAACAAGCAATGCAGGGTAAATACCGGTAACCACGCTGATAAGTAATATCACAGCCGAAGTAAGCAACAACAAAAGCACATTGCTTTGCAGGGCTAAGCTTAAAGGATGCCCCAGGTAATCTTCAACAGGCTTTAAAAACACAGTGTAGAGAAACATCCCGCATATAAAGGAAATGGAGAAGAAGATTAGCGATTCGAACAGGAATTGAGCTATCAGTTCGCGTTTGCTGGCCCCAAGCACTTTACGGATACCGGCTTCGCGTACCCGTTTTAATGCACGTGCCATGGTAAGGTTAACAAAATTGATACAAGCTATCAACAGTAATAAAACAGCCACACCTGAGAATATATAAACATTGGTGATACTGCCCGAAACGCGTGCCGAGCCTGATAAATCCGACGATTTCAGGTAAATATCCTTCATCGGCTGCAAGTAAAATGAATAATGCAGCTCCTTATTGGTAATATAAGCAGTAAACCATTTAGTTGATTTATCAGTGAAGGCCGCGACGTTAGTAGCGGGTTTCAGCAATAAAAATTGCTCGGAAAAGCTACCATAGCCTTGTGGCTGAAGAATATCATCATCAGGGCGCATTTCCTGTATTTCAAGCACATCGGCTCTCAGACAAGTGTTCGCAGGGATATTTTTGATTACACCTGTAATTAGGTAAATGCCGGGTTTACCAAATTCTGGGATATCGGTTAATACCTTTCCGATCGGATCGGAACCAGGAAAATACTGTTTCTTTATTTTTTCGGTAATGACAAGGTTTTTATATCCCTTAACATAGTTTTGCGGGGTACCCTGGGTAACGTTAAAATCGAGTACTTTCCAAACGGAAGGCTCTGCCGATATGCTATAAATCTCAACACCATTCCTATTATTGTTTATTTTGAGCCTTGTTTTTCCAATGTGCATACGGCAATATTCCGAAACCTCGGGGAAATTCTTTTTTAGTGATGGCCCTAAACCTGTAAAGCTTTGCGGGAACCTTTCGATAGCATCTTTGCTGGATCTGTCTACGCTGATAATGCGGTAAATATTATCGGTATTTTTCCACTGATGATCGTATGATAAGTCGTCCAAAACTACTGTGGCAACCAGCAAACAGGCCGTAAGCCCAATAGTAAGCCCGGCAATATTGATCAGCGAATACATTTTATTTCGCTGCAGGTTGCGAAAAGCAATTTTAAAATAGTTTTTTATCATGATGGGTAAATCCTAATTTCTAAACTCTAAATCACTAATCTCTGGTCACAAATCTCCAATCGCTATTATTCGGTTTTCAAACTCTTAACCGGGTTGGTAAGCGCAGCTTTGATGGACTGAAAGCTGATGGTGACAAAGGCTATAAGTATAGCGCCCAGCCCGGCAACTGTTACTATCCACCACTGTACATTCTGATGATAGGCAAAACCCTGCAGCCACTCGTGCATAAAATACCATGAAACAGGCACGGCAATGGCGATCGCGATAAGCACAAGCAGTATAAAATCCTTAGAAAGCATACCCACTATATTGGAAACATTTGCTCCCAATACCTTACGGATCCCTATCTCTTTAATACGTTGTTCGGCAGCATATGCAGCCAATCCGAATAGCCCGAGACAAGCAATAATTACGGCTAACGAAGTAAACGCGACTGCTATTCCACCTGTGCGTTGTTCGGTGCGGTAAAGCTTATCAAAATCCTGGTCCATAAAGGAATAGTTAAACTCGTGCTGCGGCGAAAAAGCAACCCATTTGGCTTTTACCTGGTCAACTAAAGCTTTAATATCGGCTGATTTCATCCGGATGTTTAGCGCGCCCCTATCCTGGCTATTAAAAAGGATCATGGGGGTTACATTCTCACGCAGGGATTTAAAATTAAAATCCTTAACAACACCAACAATATGAAAAGGCTTCATGATCTTGGCCATATTGTCCTGGGGCACGTACAGGTTTTGGTTGAGCGGATCGGGAAACGCCAATAGTTTAGCTGCGGCTTCGTTGACAATGATCGCCGTTGAATCCGTACCCATCTGGGCTGAAAAATTTCTGCCTGCTACCATTTTCATACCCAAAGTAGGTATATAATCTTCGTCTACAAACCAGGTTGAAGTAAGCACGGCACGTTTCTGATCCAGTACCGGGTCTTTAAAAACTGAAGAATTGTTATTGGCCCCGTCAGTAGGTAAATAGCCGGTCATACTCACACTTTGAACACCTGCTAATCGCTTAATTTCCTGTTTAAAAGTTTTGGCTTTGTCGCCAAGCGTCCAGGTGTCCCACACCGTCATTACATGTTCGCGGTCAAAGCCAATATTCTTGTTTTCAATGTATTTTAATTGATTATAGATAACCAATGTACCGATGATCAGGCCGATGGAGATAACGAATTGGCCCACCACCAGTACATTGCGGAGCACACTGTTTTTAAAGCCCGCAGCCAGCTTGCCTTTGAGCACCTCGATCGGCTGGAAGCTGGAAAGGTATATTGCCGGGTATGAACCCGCAAGACAGCCAATGACAATGATAAAAACAAACAACGACGGCAATAACCACAATAAAATATGCGGTGTAATAGCGAGGTCTTTCCCCGATAGGTTATTAAACACAGGCAATAGCGCCCAGGCCGTAAATACAGCGATAATAGCCCCTACAAGCGTCACAATTATCGATTCCGTCAGGAATTGGGCGATAAGATATTTCCGGGCTGAACCTAAGACCTTCCTTACCCCAACTTCTTTGGCGCGGTTAGATGAACGCGCTGTCGAAAGATTCATAAAATTCACACAGGCGATAAGCAATATCAGCACCGCGATAGCTGCGAAGATGTACACCGTCTGGATGCTGCCGTTGCCTTCCAATTCGGCCTGGCTGTTCGACCGCAAATGTATCGCGGTAAGCGGCGTCAAGCTAAACCTGAAATAGTTACCGCTTTGCTCAAATTTATCAAATGTTAAGTGCAATATATCCTCTAATTGAGGCCCTCCGTGCCTGTGCATAAACTGAGGCAATTTTGCCCTCAATGTGTTTACATTAGCGCCTGGTTTCAACAATAAATAGGTATTGAAATTATTACTGAACCAGGCATTTTCCCTGCTTTCGGCCAGCGTAGGCATCGATATAAAAAAATCGAAATGGAAATGCGATTGTGAAGGGACGTTTTTGATCACGCCGGTTACTTTATAAAGCCCAGTGTCGTTGAAAGTGAGCACTTTGCCTACGGCATCAATCGTGTTGAAGTACTTTTTGGCTATTTTTTCGGTAATAACTATGGTATGCGGGTCCTTCAAAGCAGTTTTGGGATCGCCGCTGGTCATAGGCAAGGTAAATACAGCAAATATGGTCGGGTCGGCATAAACCATCGAGTTTTCCTGGATATCATGATTGCCCTTTTTCACCTGGTTGCCCCCCTGGTTCCTGAATCTTGCGACCTGTTCAATTTCCGGGAAATCGGCCTTCAAAGCCGCCGCGGTGGGTGCAGGAGCAACGGCGTATGAACCCTCATGACCTCCGAATTTAATATCGTTGTTGACACGGTATATACGATCGGCATTGACATTATATTTATCAAAACTCAACTCGTCGAAAACATAAAAAACGATAAGCAGGCAGGTTGCCAGGCCCAAAGCCAGCCCTAACACGTTGATAGCAGTAAACCCTTTGTTTTTCAAGAGGCTCCTGAGGGCGGTTTTGATGTAGTTCCTTATCATGATGTTTAAATTCTAAAACCTAAATACTAAACTTTAATGAATAAGACGGCGTACTACCGATAAAGGTTACTCACTTCGTAAACTCTCTTCGAGAGCCGTAGCTCACTCTGAGCGAAGGCTCTTCACCGGGTTCATCGTCGCTGCTTTTATCGCCTGGAAACTTATAGTTGCTAATGCTATGGCAATCGCTGCTATTCCCGACAGGACAAATATCCACCAACTGATGCCGATGTGGTACGCGAAATCCTGCAGCCAATGGTGTAGCATAAACCACGCAAACAACCACCCGAATACTATAGCGATGGCTACAAGCTTGATAAAGTCCTTTGCCAGTAGTACTACAATACCTGATACCGATGCACCCAGTACCTTGCGCACGCCTATTTCTTTAGTACGCTGGAGCGTTGCAAAAAGTGATAAACCTAAAAGCCCTAGTGAAGCGATGAAAATGGCGAAACCGCCAAATATGCCGAAAGCTTCGCCGAACAATGCATCATTTTTATACTGTGCATTATAACGCTGATCTAAAAAATTCATAATCAAAAATATTGCCTGGGAAAAATTTATCGTACGTTGCTTTGATCGATGCGATAGTTTGGGTTGGATTTGATGTATTCATTTTCACTGATATCCAGGATCCTATGCTCATCTGTGGCCTAAAGAATGTAGGTTCAATGGCATATTTCAATGATTTTTGGTGCGAATCGCCAACAACACCTATAATGGTCCAGGCGCTTTTTCCATTCATCATAATTTGCCCAATAGATGCATCAGGCGATGAAAAGCCCAATAGTTTTGTGGCACTAACATTTAAAATAGTGCTGCGCAGGTCTTGATATTTTTTAGCATAATCGGTCGGCGAGAAATTTCTGCCGGCTACCAATGTCATACCGTAGGTGGTAATATAATCAGTGCTTACCCCATTGAAACGCATCGTATAATGCGTATTGGGGTCGCTATGCGCAGCCCTGATATCAAAGTTACGGCCGGTTTCGCTGCCAGGCACCCAGAAAGAGGTGGCATCATTTTTAACGGTTGGTATCTGTTTTAATTCAGACAGGAAAGCTTTTGCCCGCGTATCCGCTGTATCAGGGGTTGTAAACTGCGGGCCGTTGATCACGACCACCTGGTCGATATTGACACCCAATTTCTGGCTGCTCATGAATTTGATCTGCCGGTACACGATGAATGCCCCCGTAATCAGGAAGATAGTTATCGCAAATTGGCCGATAACAAGCCCTTTGCGGAGAATGATCCCTTTTTTTGAACTGCTGTATTTACCTTTCAACACCAGGATAGGTTTAAATGAGGATAGCACAAACGCCGGGTAAAAGCCCGATATAAAGATGCCGAGCAATACGATGGCAACTAGCCCGATGGTGATCGCGTATCCGCCTAAGCCTTTCTGTAACAACGAGGCAAGCGATAATTGCTGGTTGACGAGCGTGTTAAATACCTGCTGGAACAGAACGGCAAGAACAACGGCGATGGCTAATGCCAAAATGTTGATAATGAGCGATTCAGTCAGAAATTGCCTGATCAATTGCCCCTTGCTGGCGCCTGTTACTTTACGTACGCCCACTTCAAGAGCCCTTTCCGATGCACGTGCTGTTGCCAGGTTGATATAATTTACCCAGGCAATACCAATAATGAATAGGGCGATGATCAGCAGCCCCCAGACAACGTTTGAACTGGCAGTTTCTATATTTTCATATTCCGTATCTGAATACAGATGGACTTTCAATAATGGTTGCAGGTAAAATTTCTCTACGCTCCCTGACACCTTGTTACCGTCAAAGTGACGCTGGCTAAAAGCGGCCATTTTAGCATCAAATGCCTTGTAGTCAGTACCTGGCTTTAACTGGATGTAGTGCCAGAAATCGGAGTCGTGAAAATCATAATCGGCCTCTTTGTAGCCGTAAGAATGAATAAGCGTTTGATAAGATATCAAACAGTCGAACTGGAAAATGGAGTTTTTTGGTATATCCTTAAGGACCGCCGTGATCTTAGTAGGGAAAGTATCGGTTCCCATTTTTATCAATTGCCCAACGCAGGGCTGGAAATCATTTCCCTGCACGCTAAATATCTTACGGGCCATTGTTTCCGAGATCACCACTGTATTTACTTCAGAAAGGGCCGTTTTGCTGTCACCGGCAACAACGGGGAAAGTAAACATGGTTAACAGGGAGTTATCCACGCAATACTCCTGGTTTTTGGCTACCTTTTTGTTTTTGTAGGTTACAGTGGCTTCTCCAAATTGAATAACCCTTGCATTGTTAAGTACTTCCGGGTAATCATCCTTCATGGCTTTGCCGACGCCAGAATAGGTTATCGTACCATGCTGTATTAACTTATTGTTCTGATAACGATCGTTTACAACACGGTAAATGTCCGGTGCATTTTTATTGAAATGATCGTAACTCAACTGGAAATTTACATACTGCAAGATCAACAGGCAGGCACCCATGCCAAGCGACAGTCCCAGTATATTGATGAGCGAAAAAACCTTGTTTTTCCAAAGGTTGCGCCAGGCGGTTTTAAAATAATTTTGTATCATGATGTTTAAATTCTAAATCCTAAACCCGAACAATGATTCACTGCTCACCATTGACTATTCACCTATCACTGCTTCACTCGGAGCGAAGGCTCTTCACCGGGTTTGCCACGGCGGCTTTTATTGCCTGTGAACCTATCGTCAGCAATGCAAAAACAATCGCCATAGTGCCGGCAATAATAAATGCCCACGCGTTTACATCTATCCTGTAGCTAAAGTCGGTTAGCCATTTATTCATTATATACCACGCAACAGGTGACGCGATAATTATCGAGATAACCACCAACTTTAGAAAATCACTCGTCAATAACCTGGTAATGCCCGACACACTTGCTCCAAGTACTTTCCGAATACCTATTTCCTTTGTTCTTTGTTCGGCAATGGATGCGGCCAATCCAAATAAACCCAGGCAGGCAACAAATATGGCCAGCATTGAAAATACTGTCGCCGTACTGGCAGTATGCTGCTCTGATGTGTACAGGTTTTGAATGTGAGTATCCAAAAACTCGTAATCGAAGCTGGAATTGGGCAAGTTTGCCTTAAATTTATCTTGCACCTGCTGCATAAAATGCGGTAAGTCCTGGGTGTTATACCTGATGAGTAATGTGGTTATTGACTCGCTTGGCTTGTTTGTATTGTAAAAACCATGCAGTTAAAACTGCTTGCCGGGGGTACGATACCCCAAACGCTTGCCGCCGGGGATACTAATTGCTACTTATTGGTTAACGAATCGGTGATCAAATACCTGGGTTATAACACACCACAGGAAGCCATTGGGAAATACATCGTAAGTGAAAT
>Ga0207116_10268_pt2 | contig 13603 bp, 9 predicted proteins | sample Alteio_BWMinHeat_44_FD_153550 | JGI IMG/M metagenome (GOLD analysis project Ga0207116, IMG submission 153550) | Enriched cells from forest soil in Barre Woods Harvard Forest LTER site, Petersham, Massachusetts, United States -... | ecosystem: Environmental > Terrestrial > Soil > Temperate forest >... | reverse complement strand
TTCGACCATCCTGCTCGCCCAGACGACGACGGCGGCTCCGTCTCCGGTACGCAAAATCGCAGTACGCCGCTTTTCATCTCCAGCCGGATCGTTCGAAGTTATGGAGTGTGCCCCGGGAAAGCCGCTGATCTGCGAACGAATCGGCGATCCGGGCTTGCTGAAAGGTTGCCGTTTCAGCTCAGCGGATTGCCAGATGGTCACGTATCCGGCATCTACATTCGGCTTCGGCCTGGGAGCTTTCGGCCACGGCTTCTCGGACGCGCAGCTGCGCTTTGGTGAATTCCTGGCGGTGGCTGGCTCGGCGGCGTATCTGCCAACGGATGGAACCAATGTGCCGGATTTCGTGGTCTCCAGCGGCAAGCTGGTGCCGGAGATGAACGTCCTCTATGGCCTGCGATGCGAAGGTGGATTCACGCACTTGATGCGATTCGAAAGCGCCAGTACCGAGGGCCCCATTTCGCTCGCAGGGCTGGTGCGCACCGCCTTGGAGGTTTCGGGCGCGCCAGCAATCGGAATGGTGATGGTAGTCGAATCCGCTGGACTGGTGGGAGCCGCACTTCGCCGCTCGCCTGCTGCTGCCACTGGAGTGAGCGACGCCCCGTTTAAATATCCCGAAGTGCGCTCCTGGCTGTCCTTCTCTACGGAACGACTGTACCTGCGCTCGTTGGCCCTGGTTTCAGGCGTAGCGGCGAGTTCCGAGTGCGCGCCGCTGGCTCCGCTACTTCGGCCGCTGGGAACTGAAGCGTGGCCACTGGGGCATTTTCATGCGGCGGCATTTTCTTATCGTCCCCTCCCGAAGGGGAACATCGATCTGAAAACGACGGTCACGACTCTATTCGAGACGGAAACTTTGCAAGGCGTACTTCACTTGCTGACCGACGACCGCGTGGCGACAGGGTCGCAGCAGAGCGAGTTTGTGCGAGGCGCCTGCTGGATCGGCGCGGCATCCGAGATCAGATAAAGATAGATCAGGTGAAAATGGATCAGCTGATGGTGAAAAGAACATGAGCCTGCTGATTGGCACATTCACGATAGGGTTCATCCTCTCGCTGCTGGCCCTGGGTGTGTTCATCAGTTTCCGGATTTTTGCGTTTCCAGATATCACAGCCGATGGATCGGTCACGCTCGGAGCAGCGGTGGCCGCGACCATGATGGCGCATGGCACGAACCCGCTGCTGGCCTCGCTCACTGCCTTTGCTGCGGGAATGATTGCGGGAGCGTGCACCGGCACTCTCTATACCCGTTTCAAGATCAACTCGTTGCTCTCGGGGATTCTGGTGATGACCGCGCTCTATTCCATCAACCTGCACATCATGGGTAAGAGCAATGTTCCCTTGCTTTCCGTGACCACGCTGGCGACGCAGTCAGAGCAGATCGGAATAAAGCTCATGCGAGGGTCCACCAGTTTCGACCTCGCTGGATGGGAAGTCAGCGTACGCGATGCGTCGGTACTGGCCGCAGTCGGGCTTGTCGTAGCGCTCACAGGCACGTTGCTGTATTTGTTCTTGCGCACTAACCTCGGTATGGCCATGCGGGCCACGGGGGACAATGTGCAGATGATCCGGGCGCTGGGAGTCAACGACGCCAACATGATCGTCTTCGGGGTGGCGATTTCGAATGGCTTTGTGGCGCTATCCGGAGCTTTACTGGCGCAATACCAGGGGTTCGCGGACGTGGGCATGGGAATCGGGATGGTGGTGTGGGGACTCGCCAGCGTCATCATTGGGGAAGCCCTGGTAGGGACAAACCAATTGGGCACCACGATTATCGGCGCGGTAATGGGCTCCGTGCTCTTCCGGTTGCTGGTGGCCGTGGCGTTGCGGTGGGGGCTCAGCCCCAACGACCTGAAACTGATTACGGCTGTGTTCGTCTTCTGCGCCCTCATCGTGCCCCAATTCCTGCGCAAGAAGCGCCTACGGAGAGCGAATGCTTGAAGTGCAAGGTGTCTCGAAGACATTCAATGCGGACACTCCGAATGAAGTCCGCTCCCTGCGCGGCGTGAACCTTGAGCTGGGGGCTGGTTCGTGGGTGATCATCATCGGAACCAACGGCTCGGGGAAATCCACTCTGCTGAATGCCGTCGCCGGAACGTTTCTAGTGGACGAAGGAACCATTCGGCTGGCGGCACGTGATGTAACCCGATGGCCTGAGCATGCGCGCGCCGAGCTGATCGGACGCGTGTTTCAGAATCCGTTCAGCGGCACTTCACCCAGTCTCACCATCGAGGAAAACCTCAGTCTCGCCGCCCTCCGCGGCCGTGGCCGGGGTCTTGGCTGGGGATTGAAACCGTCCCTGGTGGGCAGAATGCGCGACGAGGTCAGCCGGCTGAATATGGGTCTCGAAAACCGGTTGGAGAACGCGATCGGAAGTCTCTCGGGAGGACAGCGTCAGGCCCTCACTTTGCTCATGGCCACCTGGCTACGTCCCGAACTGCTGCTGTTGGACGAGCACACTGCAGCTCTTGATCCCAAGAGTGCGGACCTCGTCATCGCCTTGACTGAGCAGGTGGTTGCGCGCGACCAACTCACCACTCTGATGGTGACGCACTCGATGCACCAGGCGGCAAGTCTGGGAGACCGTCTAATAATGATGCACCGAGGCCAGATCATCCACGATTTTCAAGGCGCTGAAAAACGGCGGCTGCGTCCAGATGATCTGCTGGCCCGGTTCGAAGAGGTGCGGCGCGCCGAACAACTGGACGAAAGCGCAGCCGAGATGCTGATCAAACAATACATCTAAGCGTTATCGCTTCCCCGTCCTGTGGGGAACACTCTCTTCGTTCTCCGGCGCTATAATTGCGGCCGACCCATGGCTGTAACCGCTGGTATCAGACTCGGCCCCTACGAAATCCTCGCGCCCCTGGGCGCGGGTGGGATGGGCGAGGGGTATCGCGCCCGCGACACCAGGCTTGATCGTACGGTTGCGATCAAGATTCTTCCTGCCACATTTGCTGGTGACGCCGACCGGCTCGATCGCTCCGAACACGAAGCGTGCCTCCTGAGCACGGTCAATCATCCGAATCTCCTCGCTATCCACGATGCGGGCGCACAGGACGGAGTCCACCATCTGGTCTCGGAGTTCCTCGAAGGGCAAACTGTGCGGGAGAAGATGAGCACCAGCCCGTTATCCCAACGCAGGGTTCTTAAGAACGAAAGGCTCAAACTACGGTTCAGGCCGTTGCCGGACGCATGTAGGAGGAGAGCATGTTTTCCAAGCTAATCGGGGTGGCGTTGTTTGGTATCGCAGTCCACGCTTCGTTGGCACAAGATCCCACTAAGGTCGAGCCCAAGCACTATAAGTTAGCCTTTGAAAATGAATGGGTCCAGGTAGTAGATGTCCACTATGGCCCGCACGAGAGATCAGCTATGCATGGTCATCCCGGGGGCGTAGTAGTCATTCTCACCGGCGGACACCTCCGGTTCACCGACCAGAATGGAAAAACACAAGAGGTATACGCCAAACCAGGTGAGTCGAGATGGTTCCCGCCGTTCAAACACGAGGTCGAGAACTTGGGCGATAGCGCCTATGACGCGGTCTACATCGGGATCAAGACGAAACGGACAGCAACGTTGTCACCCCGGGCAAACCCCGCAGGTGGGCCGCCCGCCATGGATGCGCAGACGGAAGTGATCCCACGCGACCATATTTTGCCTTCCGTAAAGCACTAACTACCGCTGCGCCCGGGGGAGGACTTATGTTCGCAGCGGAACCCGTGTGCGCGTCGTCTTCAATTTCTATGCCGGGTCGAGATCGCCTCTCCACCATCGAGCGGAATAAACGATGGCTGCAGCCGCTAACCATCCCGCAGCGTACATCGGCTGTGCGCCCCAGCGAACGATCGCCGAGTGCATCATCCCGAGCCACGAGAAGGCAGCGGCGATCAGGCACCAAATTGCTGCATTGCCGAAGTTTCGATCGATCGCTTCCGTAATCAGAGACCCGACAACCAACACCAGAAAAAGGAATCCACTGCCGAGTCCTTGCAGCGACGACCAATAGATCGAGCGATTTAGTGCAGCTTGAACCTCAGGATTTGCTGCCGAAAGCTTCAGTGCAGGCAGCGCGGAGTTTACAGCCGCTGTTACAACTGCGCCCGCGGGCAGAACAAACCCGAGCAGGACCGCGCTCAAATATTTTCGATCCACCCGCCGCAATGTGGCTATCCCGACGCCAACTGACACGTAGGCAATCATCGCCGCCAAAATGGGCCAGGGAAAGAGCTGCGCAATAAAAATAGTGAGGCCGCTCATGACCACAACCGCAAAGATAATGGGAGTCCAAACCGCAAAACCAGTTCTCGCTCCCATCGCCTTGTAGGGAGGATGCATGGCGTAGACGACGGGCGTGATTACACTCCCTGCCGCGCCGCATACCAACGTACCAACGCCGTCCCAGGCCACCACAAGCCTGGCGTCATAATTGTCTCCCGCGGCGGTGGCTCCCTCCACCGAGGCGATATCCTGAAGAACTTGATAAATGGCCATGGGTACGATCACGGAGAAGTACGGCAAGGCCATTCCCATCGCCCGCAAGGGACCGAAGGATGCGACCAGGGGAAGGCTGGGCGATATCCCTTGCCACATTGGGCGCACGTATCCAAGGCTCAACCCCACCGTCAGAGGGACCGTCCAGGCGACGATAAATGGAGGGATTTTCCAGGAGGTGATGGGCACGTTGGCGAGAACACTGATCGCAACAATCGCAAGCGCGATGATGCCAACCAACGGCTGATCAAAAATTCGTTGCAACAATACCAGGGCAAGATAACTGTACATGGCCGCCCCGAAGACCGTCATAGATGCCGGCACCGGGATCAAGCGCCGAATGGTCCCCGCGAAAGGAGCCGCCAGGAGTTTGATGATTCCGGTCCAGACCACTGCGGCTGCACCGATCTGCCATGCCCGGACTTCATCATGACTTTGAAGATATACCGGCACGATGATGGACAGGGTGTAGGCGATGATCGCGGGAACATTATTCCCGTAAACATGCGCCGTAACATCAACCCGACCCTCCCGCTTTGCCAATCGGATGGCAAGGCCGGTCAAGCCGGCGGAACCGGCCAGAAATCCCAAGGCATATCCCGGTAACAGGTGTCCAACACTGAACGCCAGCGGAATGCCGACAGGGGCTAAAAGGAAGATGGGGACAATCATCTGCGCGACATTGAAGCCAACTTGCGCAATCGTGGCGTCGATGTCCCCACGCCCCATCCCCCACCAGCGCGCCATTGTTTTTACTTCCGCCGTCATCGAATTCTTCGTCTCGGTCTGAAAAGATATCTGAGCCCTTAGATCTTGAATGACTCCAGTGACTCGGGAGCGAAAAGCTCCTGGGGCGTCAACTGGCGGAGGGAAAGGCCTTGCTCATGGTGGTAGCGCAGGAAGGTACTCAAAGTATGCACATTCGGTTCGAAACCGTAGGGCCAGAAGTCCAGGCCCATCGTGGCGCGGGTCTCTTCCACGTGCCGGATGAGCCAGGGGAGCATGAATTTCAGCGCGGCGGTCTGATACAGCTCCTGGTAAATCTCTCGCTGCGAGTACACGAACGCTTTGTAGAGCGACTGAGCCACCCAAGGATACTTGTCGTATACGGTGCGACGAATTACCAAGGTGTGCATAATGGGAAAAATCTTTGTCCTCAGATAGTATTCGCGTTCGACAGTCTGGTAGTCGTCGAACAGCCGTTTGACGCTACCCGAACCCCGCGTGAATGTGGAGGGCATTCGCGCCGTATATAGGGCGTCGATCTCACCTGCATCGAGCATCGCGGAGAGGGTTTGGGTCGGAGGAATCGTTTCCAGATGGAGGGAGGGTGGCAAAGAAAGGGCCAGCTTTTCGATGCGCCCGGGTTCCTCCTCGCCCCCGCTGAAATACCTGGTGCTGGCAATGGGGACGTCGTGCTCGTCGCTGAGGATTCCGCGAATCCAGACTCCGGCTGTCATCTGATATTCGGGAGTTCCTACACGTTTTCCGATCAAGTCTTTCGGCTCGCGGATTCCACTATTGCGGTTGATGTAAATGCAAGAATGGCGAAAGAACCGCGAGGGGAAAACCGGAATTGCGATGAAGGGCGGATGCTCGGAAGAAAGGGAAAGCACGTAGGACGACAACGACATCTCCGCGGCATCGAACTCGTGATGACGCAGCATGCGGAAGAAAGTTTCCTCCACCGGCAGGTTCAGATAGGTTAGCTCAATGCCGTCAACCGGTACGCGCCCCTCTAACAGCGCACGAGTGCGATCGTAGTTCCAGCACGCCAGGGACAGTCGAAGTTTACCCATCTGTTTCTCCGCTGAAGGATACAAGGGGGCATCTTCAGCCTCTAACGCGGTTTCCGCTGAGGCTTTGCATTATACGGAAAAGCCAAGCAAGGGGACGTTATTTGGGTCAGCGCGTGATGGGCGGCCCGAAGGCGGTTTGACGGGAGGCCAGATGTAACGTGTAAATTGTTGCAATCAACTTTTGTCGAACGTTGGTTTGCGTATCTGCTTCAAATTGACAACCACAGAGCGGCTGCCCGGAGACAAAGAAGAGGAAAGAAAGCCATGAGCGAGTTTCTCTCTGAAAAAGAACTGCAACGATTGGATCCCGCTGAAATCTGCGCGTTTGAGTCGCCTGTCCCAACCCAGCCTATTTCGAATGGCGAGTTTTTCCCGGGACATCAAAGCAGGGAGCAGAAGCAAGTAGAGGACCTTATCCGGGAATATGGAGAGTCGATAGCGAACAGGATTGGGATGGGGCGGCGGCAATTCCTCAAGACCGCGGCAGGCATGGCGGTGGCGTTCCTGGCAATGAACGAGGTCTACGGGGCAGTTTTCGATGTCAGCTCGGTGGAGGCAGGCAATCCGGAAATGGCGGCCGAACGAGCTCAGAAATATTCCCAGGAATTCATCTGCGATCTCCACACTCACTTTCTCAGGGATGACACGCGCCTCATTCTGTTCGTCAAATTGCGCGAATTCACGGGGCGAGCCGGGTTCAATCCCGAGTTGACCAAAGAGCGCCAGACATTGGAACATCTCAAATTCGGGAATTATGTGAAGGAAATGTTTCTCGATAGCGATACCAAAGTCGCGTTGCTGAGCGGGGCCCCTTCCGACATTCCGACCGACTGGTTTCTAACCAATGAGATGAAGGCTGATGCGCGCCGGAAACTGAACGCTTTTGCCGGGTCCAGACGCCTTCTCACCCATGCAGTTTTCGCACCTGGACAGAAGGGCTGGCTTGAGGACATCGACCGCGCCATTGAACTGAAGCCGGAGGGCTGGAAGGGTTACACCATCGGCGACAATACCAACCCAACGATCAGCAAATATCCGTGGCGGATGGACGACGAAAAGCTGGTGTATCCCGCATATGAAAAGTTTGTGAAGTCAGGAATCAGAAATGTTGCGGTCCACAAAGGCCTTTATCCGCCGGGCATGGAAGCCGAGGTCCCGAACCTCAAGCAGTACGCCAAAGTGGATGACGTCGGTAAGGCAGCGAAGGATTGGCCGCAACTGAATTTCTTCGTTTACCACGCGGGTTATCGCTACGCGGGCGGCCCGCCCATGCAGGGTGCTCCAGAAGTCGGCGCCGCGCAATTCGAGAACACGGGGCGCATTGACTGGGTGTCCGATGTGATGGAGATCCCGCAGAAGTACGGCGTCAGCAATGTCTACGCAGACGTCGGGGCGGTGTTCGCCAACTGCTGCATCAGCTATCCTCGTCTGGCCGCTGCCATGATGGGGATGCTGGTGAAGGGGTTGGGCGCGGATCATGTGGTCTGGGGAACTGATTCGCTTTGGTTCGGATCGCCGCAGTGGCAGATCGAAGCGCTGCGCCGGCTGGAAATCCCGGAAGACATGCAGAAAAAATACGGATATGCGCCTCTGGGCCCACCGGAGGGCGAAACCAAGAGAGCGATTTTTGGTTTGAATAGCGCCCGCTTGTTCGCGCTGGAGACCGGCCAGAAGTCCGCCTGGAAAACTGACCCGATGGCAGAGCGCAGACTCGCCTATCTTGAATCTGGCCCGGAGCCTAGCAATTTGGCCTATGGTTGGGTAAGAAAGATCGACAGCTAGGGGATACCGTTTCAGATGGAGGATAATCCAGCAAGAGAGTTTAGTGCGCTTGCGGGTGAGGATTAGAGATCAAGAGGACAGATGGCACGAGACAAGGGATCGTCGGTGGACCGGCGCAACTTCCTGAAGACCGCCGCCGCGGGCAGCATGGCGACGCTCGTCGCCAGCCCGACTCCAGTCAGTGCTCGGTGGCCTGTACCCCGGCGAACCATGACGCCGTTGATGTCGAAGCAGGCCGAGACCGACAATCCCGCGGCGGCAGACGTTCTAACCACCGACCGACCAGGCTCAGATTTCATGATCGATGTCATCAAGTCGCTTGGCATCGAGTACATTTGCGCCAATCCCGGATCGAGTTTCCGCGGCCTGCAGGAATCGGTCGTCAACTACGGCGGCAACAAATCTCCTGAGCTCATCACTTGTTGTCACGAAGAATCGGCGGTCGGGATGGCCCACGGTTATGCCAAGATCGAGGGCAAACCTCTGGGAGTGTTCGCGCATAGCACGGTCGGATTGCAGCATGCTGCCATGGCAATCTTCAACGCTTATTGCGACCGAGTCCCAGTCTACCTGGTCCTGGGAAACACGATCGACGCTACCCAGCGCAGACCGGGTGTGGAATGGGACCACAGCGTCGAAGATGCGGCTGCTATGGTCCGCGATTACATCAAGTGGGACGACCTGCCGATCTCGCTCACTCACTTCGCCGAGTCCGCAGTGCGTGCTTATAAGATTGCTATGACGCCGCCGAGCATGCCGGTGCTGTTGGTAGCCGATGCCGAACTTCAGGAGAATCCGATGGGAGAAAACGCCGGCCTGCGTATTCCGAAGCTCACGCTTCCGTCGCCCCCTCAAGGGGACTCGGGAGCGGTCGCCGAGGTGGCCCGGCTCCTGACTGCGGCGGAGAATCCGGTCATCATTGTTGACCGTACGGCCCGGACAGCAGCGGGGGTAACTCTTCTCGTCGAACTTGCGGAAGCGCTGCAAGCGCCGGTCGTTGATCTGGCAGCACGCATGAACTTTCCCACTCGTCATCCGCTCAACCACTCTGATCGCGGCCATGAACTTATCGCTGAAGCCGATGTGATTCTGGGCCTTTCGGTGACCGACTTCTGGGGCGCCGTGCATTCCTTTCGCGATCAATTGCAGCGTAGTTCACATTCCATTACGAGCGCGGGCGCCAAGTTGATCAGCATCACGGCGGGCGACCTTTACATGAAAGGCAATTATCAGGATTCCCAGCGCTACACGGAGGTTGATCTGGCCATCGCCGCCGATGCGGAGGCGACACTACCCTCGCTGATCGCGGCCATCAAGCGGCTTATCACTGGCGATCGAAGAACGGTGCTGCAGCGTCGTGGCCAGCAACTTGCTGCCGATCGCCAGGAACTTCTCGACCAAGCCCGCACTGCGGCAACCTATGGCTGGGATGCCAGCCCAGTCAGCACAGCGCGCCTATCGGCCGAACTGTGGGCCCAGATTAAGGATAAGGATTGGTCTTTGGTTTCTGACGTAGCCCCGGGAATGAGTAATTGGCCTCTGCGTCTGTGGGCGTTTGAACAACATTACCAGTTCATCGGTGGAGCAGGTGGCTACGGCGTCGGTTACGGAGCCCCGGCCGCCATCGGTGCCGCGCTCGCAAACCGTAAATATGGCCGTCTGTCAGTCAACATCCAATGCGATGGCGACCTCATGTATGCCCCAGGGGTTTTGTGGACAGCGGCGCATCATCGCATCCCGATTCTCAATGTCATGCACAATAACCGGGCGTACCATCAGGAAGTGATGCATCTCCAACGTATGGGTAACCGGCACAATCGCGGCGTGACTCGCGCAGGTATCGGTACCACGATCACCGAGCCGAACATCGATTTCGCAAAGCTGGCGCAGAGCATGGGTATGCACGCTGAAGGGCCGATTGCTGACCCGAAAGATCTCGGACCAGCGATTCAGCGTGCCATCACAGTGGTCGAAGGTGGGGACCCGGCGCTCATTGACGTGGTAACCCAGCCCCGCTAAGGAGTTCCAACTTGGATCGATTGCCTCGGAGTCGACGTTCAAGGAGCGAGCTGGGTCGAGCCGGGGAGGGAATCGGTTTGTCCCTGAGTGGGCTCCGTCTTTACCCTCTATCCGTTCTATTCGCGGGAGCGTTGATAGTGTTCGCGGGCGCGCTTGCGAGCGCACAGAACGTAAAATCAGTCCCGAAAGCGATTGGGTCCCCAACCGGCGATGCGGAAAGCGGAAGGCGAATTTATTCCAGCCGCGGCTGCTATGAGTGTCACGGAGGGGAAGGTCAAGGATCGATACTAACCGGACCGCGGGTGGGGCCGGACCCTATTCCATTTCCCGGGTTCGTCCGCTACCTCCGGCAGCCTGCAGGGCAAATGCCACCGTACACTTCCAAGATTATTTCCGACGCGGAGCTGGCCGATATCCACGCGTTCTTGAAGTCGCTGCCCCGGCCCCGTTCCGCGAAGAGCGTTCCCTTGCTGAATGATTAAGAAAAGACATCGAGATAGCGCTTCAACGAGTCTCACGACGATAGCCCCTGCTGACGCCCGAACCCGGTATCTTGTCGCTCAATACCCTTCGCTGATATGTCTTGACACTCGCTTTGGATGAGTGGTAAAGCTGTCGGACCAGAGCGGTGAGGCTTCCACACCACGCCTTGTCGTCGACCACCAAGGCCCGTCCACAACCTTGTAGTTATGGGGAGGTCCCGGATGCGGTTCCCGACAAAAGCAGTTTGGCCGTTTGGTTTCATCGTCGTCTTACTGTATTGCCTCCCGCTGTTGCCGCAGACCACCACAGGTCGGATATTGGGCACGATCACCGATCCGAGCGGCGCGGCTCTGCCCCGGGCAACCGTAACCATACTGGACGTGCAGCGAGGTACTACCCGAGCCTTGTTCACGGATGAAACGGGCGTTTACCTCGCGCCGGACCTGATTCCCGGCACATATAAGGTCCGTGCCGAGGCCGAGGGATTCAAAACCGTTGAGCGGGTGAACCTCGAACTGGAAGTTGCGAAAGATCTGCGCATCGACTTTACGCTTCCGACGGGACAGGTTTCCGAGACCATCGTGGTGAATGAAGAAGTCCCGCTGCTGGACACGACCTCCGCGACGCTGGGCGGGACACTGAGTAATCGGCAGATCAATGATTTGCCTCTGAACGGCCGCAACTACGAGAATCTCCTCCAATTGCGCCCCGGCGTAACCCGCTATCCGGGCGGCGGATTCTCCACCACGAGCACCAATGGACTGCGTGCGGAAGACAACGGCTACATCATTGACGGCTTGTTTAATAGCGAGCCCTATTCTGGCCAGGGCATTATTAATGGCGCGGGGATTGCGGGAGATTCGGCAACTATCTTGCCCATTGATTCGATTCAGGAATTCAACTTGCAGGAGAACCCGTCCGCCGAATATGGCTGGAAGCCCGGCGCCGTGGTCAACGTGGCGTTGAAGTCAGGCACCAATGGACTGCATGGTACTGCCTTTATTTTTGGGCGCGATGGAGACATGGACGCCCGCAACTACTTCAACTGCGCCAACAATCCATGTGCCGTCGGGCAGTCCCCGAGCCCGAAAAACCCCCGTACGTTGGAGCAGTTCGGCGGGAGTCTGGGGGGCCCCATCATCAAGGATAAGGCCTTCTTCTTCGGCTCCTACGAGGGCCAGCGTTACAACGTAGGGAACCAGTTCGGAGGAGTGACCAGCCCGTCTACGATCTCGATGCCGGCTGCGGCGAACTGTCTGGTCCTGGCCACAGGCGACTGTGCCAATAGCATACCCGACGCAATTGCCGATGTGCACGCCGCCTTTCTCGCCGGAGTAATTCCTAATGACGTCAGCCCAGCCAGCCTGAAGGTTTCGGGTTGTACCTTCAGCGCGGCCGGTGGGGTCGCCTGCGATGGCACAGGATTTCCCACGAATAACAACCCGACTATCAATATCGTCAACGGATTCCCTAACGTTGTAAATGTCAACAACGTGCTAGGCAAAGGGGACATCCATCTCAATCAGAACAACAGCATCAGCAGTATGTATTTTTTCGGTAATAACTCGGGGACGGTCGAGGACTTTCCCGAGCTTCAATCCAAGTGGAGGTCAAAAATTCATACTCGGGCTCAGGTGTTCGGGACCAGTTGGGTATGGCTTCCGGGTACCCGCTGGGTGAATGAAGCCAGGTTCGGGTACAACCGCCTATACCAGCCGACGCTGCCCGGCGACCTGAATACCCCCGCTTCGACTTACGGTCTTGATACAGGTGTGTCCGGAGCTCTAACCGGCGGGTTGCCCCGGATCGGCTTCGGTGGATATTTCTTTCCCGGCTTGGGCGGATTCAAGTGGCCAAAGTTTCAGGGGCCGGATACGATCCTCCAGTTTATCGACCACATTTCCTATACCGCGGGTAAGCACGCCATCAAGTTTGGCGGCGAACTGCATCGGAATGGCGTCACCGGCGGTGCGTTCGGTAACGCCCGGGGCAGCCTCAACTTTCTGGGCGGCACTTTCACTGGTCCTAGCGGCGTGGCTTCTTCGCAGCTGGAAGATTTCTTCGCGGGCTGGCCGACGCTTGCCTCTGTGCTTTCTGGTGATCCGACGCGGCATTTGCATAATTGGGCTTACGCGGGATTTTTCCAGGACGACTGGCGGGTTACCAGGAACCTCACGGTCAATTTCGGGCTTCGCTATGAGTTCAACTCAGTGGTAAAGGAGGCTCATAACCTACTGGGGAACTTTGATCCCAATCTTGGCCTGGTGCAAGTGGGCAAGCAAATCAGCGGTCCTTACAACCCCGATCGCAAGAATTTCGCGCCGCGCTTCGGCTTTGCCTGGGATGTCAGCGGCCAAGGGAGCACGGTGCTCCGCGGCGGCGGCAGTCTGATTTATGAGACGGTAAACTGGCAGTCTTTCCTTGCCTTCAATAACAGTTTTGGTCTGCCCAGCGTTCCGACCGGAGCGATCATCGACGCTGCTGGAGACACGGCTGGAGGCACGATTACAGCCGGCAATCTCAGTCCGTCCCCGGCGACTCCGTGGGACAACGGGCCAATTTTTGGCGATCTTAGCAAGACGATTACTTGCGATCCGGTGAACGCTAACCCGTGCGGCATTATGGGCGTGGATCGGCACCTTACTACTCCGTATGTTTGGAACTGGACGTTCAGCATGCAACACGCGTTTACTCCGAACCTCTCCCTGGAACTTGCCTACGTCGGGAACCACGGTTCAAATTTAACCGGGATTCGAGATGTTAACCAGCCGCCAGTAGGTGCGGGCTGGCCGGCGGCCCTGGTCACCGCTTGCGCTACCTCAGGCTACGATCCCAATGTTTGCGCGCCGGCCGACGAGCAAGGACCGCGCCCGTTTAATGCGAAGTTTCCGTACTTGAGCAACATCTTCCAGATGGGAAATGTCTACAAGTCCAACTACAACGGCTTGCAGGCCACCCTGACGGCCCGGAACTACCACGGTCTGAGCATGGTGGCCGGTTACACCTATTCCCATGCCCTGGATGACCTTGGCGCGA
>Ga0207116_10274_pt1 | contig 13617 bp, 6 predicted proteins | sample Alteio_BWMinHeat_44_FD_153550 | JGI IMG/M metagenome (GOLD analysis project Ga0207116, IMG submission 153550) | Enriched cells from forest soil in Barre Woods Harvard Forest LTER site, Petersham, Massachusetts, United States -... | ecosystem: Environmental > Terrestrial > Soil > Temperate forest >... | reverse complement strand
GATGCCAATCAAGCCGAGGCCACCCACGCCGATGTGAAAAAATGGCGTCCCGGCTGTCGTGTAACTATACCAGTCCGGATAAGTTCCCGAGTGCATGCCATGATAAATCCGGCCAGCCACACTGAAATATTCCCCGTAATTGTTTCCAGCGGGCGAATCCCAAAGCGACACGCCGCCGCTTTCGCCGACGCCGGTATCGAGCGATGCTGAGCCGTAGCTACTGTTGGTGTCCCAGAAGGTGAGCGTGGAATTTGTGTTGTTGTTCAGCCCTTTGAAATTGATGCCGGCCACGGCGGAGCCCGCCACGCCCACGTTGATGGAGCCGTTCGGCTGGATGACGTTCGCAAGCGAACGTTGTTGCGCGGAGTGGATCAACGCACGAATGGCGCGGGCCTGATCGCCCGAGTAACCGAGAATGGTGCGCTGCGGAAAAGTCTGTCGCGGACCTTCGGTGGCATAATTGAACCCCGTCCAACCGGCGATCGGCGAAGCAACGTCCGTGGAGGAATAAATGAACTCGCCGTAAGTGTAGCCGCGGGGATTAGGGGTGTCATTGCAGGTAGACCCGAATAATCTCCACGCAGCGGCAAGCGGCGTGAATTGATTCACATTTACCACGCATAGTCCCTCAATGCCATAAGGCGTCAAATTGGCTGCAGCTAGGTGCATTTGGGCCGGGAACACCGCTTCAGAATTTGTATAAACCGACACGTAAAATCCCACTCCGTTTTGCTCGCTGACATACAGGTAAACGGTGCCGTTTCCAGGGTGCAGAACGAAGGGATCGTTAATGCCAGAGATCGCATAGCTGTGTTCGTTCGTCGCGAGAATGCCAGCCGCGCTCCAATTGGTCAGGGTTCCGTCCACCGAGGTGCGATACTCGGTGTGCCTGGTTAAGAGACCGGTTTCATCGGTGCCGCCATTGGTGGAGATGGAGTAGTAGAGCACGATGGTCCCGGAAGAATTCGTGGTGATGTCCGGGGCCCAGATGACCGCATTGGTCGAAGTGGTAAGCGGGATGAATCCTGACACGGCTCCATTCGTGACGCCCCAGGGTTTCCAGTCAAAGAAGTTGGTTGAACGCGCCAGGCTGATTCCCTTGTTGCGAGCCGTCAACGAAAGGGCCTGATAGGTCCCCGGCACATACCACGCGCCCTCGGCGACGTTGTAAAAGAAGCCGGGATCGCGGATGGTCAGGTCGTTGGTGAAACTCCACGCGCCATTCAAGGGCACATTGACCCAGTTGGATAAATCCTCCGAGTATTCGATGAAGAAACCCGCGCCGACGGTGCTGTCAATTTCGCCAGTTGGATACGGACCGCTGGGTGAATTGGCGGCGGCGCAGATCCAGATGGGCAGACTGTTGTTGGTGAGATAGACGCCGTTCAGATTTGGCAGCGTGCCCGACGCAAGACTGGCGGGCGGCAGGTTGGTCAAGCCGCCGCCGTTGTTCTGCGACAATGGCGCGAGATTGGCCGGAAGATTATTCGTCAGCACTGTGCCGGTAAGTTGCGAAGCGGTGAGCGTTCCGCTGACATTGTCGAGATCGGCGATGTAGGTGAGACCTTTGTTGAGGGTTTTGTCAGTGACATCAGTGGCGGTGTATTCGACGCGCTTGAAATCGGAACCGATGGCGCGTTCGTCGTCGCTGACTTCGGAGAGGAATTCCTCGGCGTTGGCGGCCTGCTTCCACTCGAAACGACGGCCGACGGGAACGGTCGGGGCGATGAATTGGAGTGAAGCCTGGATGTCGCTGGGATCGCGCCAGCCGACGGCGTAATTGGTGAGCGGCTCGGAGAAATAAGTTTCGAGGAAGCGCGAGTTGTTGGCGAAGAGAACCTGGCCGGGTTCGTAGCCGGAGCCGCGATCGGGAAGGATCAGGTGGGGAGTAGGGACTTGGAGTTCAGAGTTCATGTTTTTGGAATTTGCGATTTTGGATTTACGATTTGCGGGCAAGTGGAGGACTTGGATGGTTTTGAATTATGGGTTGACCACTTTCAGCGGGAACGAGTGGGCGAATTCGATGGTGTCGCCAGCGACGCCAGCCATCAGCGCGCGGCCGATGCTGTAGAACGTGCCGGTGGTGGTGAGGAGTTTGATGGCGGTGCCGTCGCCGTTGGACTGGAGCATGTCACCGGCATTGACGGTGCCGCCGAGGACGACTTTCAAGGTCCCGTTGGCGCAACCGAGCAGCGCGACATTGACGGGCACGTCAAGCAGGGTCGAGTCGGGCGAGTCGGTGCAGACGCCGAGCGGCAGATCGGTGTTGGCAGAACTCGGGGTGATGCTGTATTGCGAACTGCCAATGATGACGAGGTTGAAGCGGTTCGCAATCGCGGTGTTGGGCAAATAGGATTTATTGCCGGTGCTCGATTGGCCTTCGCCGATGTTGGCGAAACAGACCCGGTGAAGTGCGGAGTGCGGAATGCGGAGTGCGGAATTTAGGAACCTGGCGGCTTGATGGAGGGCCAGGGGGATTTTGTGTGTATTGAGTTTCATGGTTTGTTACGTGTTGCGTATTTTTTTGCGGTTGATCAGCTAGGGTTGCAGGGTTGTTTCATGGCGGAGAAAAGGGCGGGGTTGGATTTTTGGACGGCGGCGAAGGCGCGGTCGTAATCGCCGCCGTTGCTGGCCATTTCGGCTTTGACCAATGTGTCGAGGGCGTCGCGTCGCTCGGTGGCGTTGGCGATTTCCGCTTTGCGGGCGCCGAGATGGCGCGTGATGGCGTGGGTTTTCAAAACGGGGGCGAGTTGCGCGAGCGCGGCGGATTCGTTGGTGAAATCGGCGGCAAGACGCGCGGCCCACTCGGGACGTTGCGCGGCGGTGATGGAACCGGCGACGAGCGCGCCATCGAGCAAAGTATTAATGTGAAACTGGCGTTCGTTGGCGAGTTCGGTGTTCAGGGTTTCGAGTTCGAGGCCGCGCGCGGCCAGGGTGGTTTCGGCGATGGTGACGCGATGGCCGAGTTGCTGGAGAGCTTCGGAGATTTGCGCATCGGCGGCTTCGTTGGCGAGGGTGATTCCCTGGGTGGCGAGGAAATCGAGGATGAGTTGTTTGTTCATGATGGGGGGATTCGTGTTGCGTGTTGCGTGTTGAATCAGTTGCTTCTCGTTCAGGAGCTGGACGGGGAGGTTGGGATGGTTGGTGAGACCGGCGGATTTGAGCTGGTCGGGGCGATAGATTTTTAGCGGCTGGCCGGTAGAATTGGTTTGGCGGCCGATTTCGCTGGCGGACCAATAGGCGCTGAAGGCGCGAAGCTGTCGGGTTTCGACGAGGTCGCTGCCCTCATTGGTGAAAACAGGTTTGCAATAGAGACCGTCGGCGCGGATTTGCAAATCAACGATCATTCCTTTGGGAGATTTGTCGGGATAATTATTTGCGAACGCGGGCGCGTCGGGGTGGCCGACGAAAATCGGACAGCCGGTGAAGTAACGTTTGACGCGATGCCACGGGGATTTGAATTTCGCGACCATCGCATCGGCGGCGGCGCGGTCGAGGCGCTGGATGGCGGGAAATTTGAGGGTGGAACCATCCGGCTGGCGGAGCAACGCCTGGCCGGGATAATCGCCGAAAGGAGCAAGCTGCGCCCAGCCGTGGGTGTCCACTTCTAGTTGATTGGTGAAGCTCACCAGGCTGGTGGCCGAATTACAGAAAGTGACCATGCCGCTTGGCGCATTCCCTTCGCGCCGTGAAAAAGTATGTGTTACAAGCGTGGACAAGGTGTCGCATGGCAGTGTGGCGCGGCGGTAAGTGGTGATAGTGGCTTGCATGGATAAAGGTTGGTTTGGTTTTTAATTTTCGTTTGAGACGGGCGATATCGACGCGATGGGTTTCAACAAATCCTCGCCGGGCTTGGGGGCGGGGCGGTCGTAACGTTCGAGGGCGTCGTGGATGGCGATGGGAGCGCCGGACTGGAGGAGGAATTGATCCACCTTCAGATCCTGGTCCAAATCGCGTTTGTCGCTGGCGCGGATTTTAATGTAGGCGAGTTGCGGCGCGTCGCCGAAATGATATTGCAGCACGTGACGGCTTACCTGGGCGGTCAGCGTCTCACTGATCATTTGCGCATCGTCCATTTCCAGGATGTCGCTTTCTTCGGCTTGCAGGCTTGCGCCGGCGGCGTTGTGGGCGCTCATCGTGCCGAGGTCCGCGCCCCGCCAGAGCGTGGTGATGGCGCGGTCCATTTTTTCGACGAGCGGCGCGAACGGGCCTTCGCCCTGGCTCTTCGGCTCGATGAGTTCGATAGAATTATTGCGATTGAAAACGGCGGACCAATCCTGCGAGAAATTCCGAATCGTCTCGACGAACGCATTCCATTCCGGCGAATCAAGCGCGGCGTCGGTGCAGCCGACAATGCCGGGCATGCCGAATTTTTCCGAGCTGCTGAGCCAGTCGCGCAACGGCAGGTGCTTGAACATATACGCGACGGAGCAGGCTTCCATGATGCCGTCGCCGACGGTGACGAGCCAGCCGGCTGGCGTCATGTCCACGCCGTAAATGGCGAACTCGGTGGGCAGGAAACGCAAGCGGCCTTGCGTGCCCTCAAACCACCAGAGCGGGCAGAAGCGGAACGTCGCGGTCAGGGAGGGGCCGATGGGTGATGGTGTGGACGCGCTTTCGGACATCGTTTTTCCCTGCGGTTGCCAGATGATTTCGTGGACGGCGTAGCGTTTGCCGACGGAATCCATCATTTGGCGGATAAGAAGCGCGAGGCCGCCGGTTTCGTTCTCTTCGAGAGCATTGGTCGCGGTGAGATGATTATAGAAATATTCGAGGACGAGTTTTTGCTGGCGGGCGGCGGGGGAATCTTCGAGTGTGAGAATTTCCCAGCCGTGGCGGGCGACGGATTTTTTGCGTTTCGAGGCGACGGATTGGATTTTGTAATCGCGGCGTTCCATGGCGTCCCATGTCAGCGCAATATTGCGGAAGAAACCCAGGCGGAATGATTCGAGATACGTGCCCAGCAATTGCGGCGTGAGCGAAGGGATGGGATTGAAGCGCGCGCGGATGCTGAGTTGAATGCGCTCGGGGGTGACGAGATCGGAATGGGGAAGGGTTGGGTTCAAGGTTTTGGTTAAAGTTTAAAGTTGGGGAAAAGAAAGCGCCGGGCGGGTGTGATAGTTGGGTTGGTCGGGAGGGAGGACACGGAGGGAACCCAGGTGGGACTGAAACCGCCCGGCGCATCTGGCCAACGTGAGGGGCGCCGGCAGTGTGCGGAGGAGCGCCGCTTTGCGGCCGCCGACCCCGACACTCACGTTATGACGTTCTGTCATGTTCCCTTTTTCTCATAAAGGGAGGTCGTTTTTGTAACCTATGGTAGGATTGACACGATATTTATTTTTGATGAATCTTTGTGAAAAAAGCGGGGTTTCGATCAATGTTTATGCGGGTTTCTCGCCTTTCAAAAAGCACGTAAAAAATCGAGGAGTGAAAAAACTTTTTGTCCTACAAGAAAAAAAGAGCGTTTTGCTGCTTTTGAGGGCGAAAATCGAAGCCAATTTGGGCGATCCCTCAAATGACATTTTTGTTCCGCAGGAATATTTGAAGATACCCCGATGATTTATTGCCGGATTTGGGAGATTAATCGGATCGTCAGGACGGAGGGCTGAGACCGGGATCGGACTCAGCCGTTTCTTCGGAACTGAGGTGATTCTAATGATGCTCCCGGCAATAAATTGCCGGGCTATTATCAAACATTCCTTTGGGATGATTGGAAACTGGCCAATTGCATTCACCGAATTTTAAACGAGTAGCTTCGCCGTGCCCCCGCCTGGCGCTCTCCGATGCGAGGACAGACCGCTTTTGTGCTTGCAACGGAGTCTAATCGGAACGATAAGTGAATCTTAGTTAAAGATTGTGGCTCTCCCCCGGAATTGAGCCGTTTCTTGGAGGATGCCCTGACCCGTTGCCACCAAACTTCCAGGAGTCCTTTATGAAAAAATTCTTTCAAACATTGGTTGTCTTCGCCGCCTTTGCCATACTCATCACCACAACGCCCGCCTTTGCCCAGGGCACGGCCTTCACCTACCAGGGCCAGCTCCAGAACACCGGCAGCGCGGCCAATGGCAGTTACAACTTTACGTTCGCTTTGTTCAACACCAACAGCGGCGGCGGCGCGATTGCCGGGCCGTTGACCAATGACGCCGTCAATGTCAGCAACGGCTTGTTCATGGTGCTGATTGATTTTGGCTCCAATGTATTCACCGGCACGAATTACTGGCTGGAGATCGGAGTGCAGACGAACGGGGGCGCTGGTTTCACCACCCTGGCGCCGCGTCAGCAATTGACGCCCACGCCGTATGCGATTTACGCCGAAAGTGCCAGCAATTTGCTGGGCACGCTGCCGGTGGCACAGTTGGTCGGCACGGTTCCCTTGTCGCAACTGCCGGCGGCGGTGCTGACGAACAATGAGAGCGGCGTGACCCTGACCAGCCCCTTCACGCTCAACGGTGCGTTAAACCTGCCCGCCACATCGGTCAGCCCGGACATCATCCGCTCCGGCAGTGCTCTTCTTTTGTATGGTGATAACAACGGAAATTTCTTCATCGGCCCGGGTGCGGGCAATTTGACGACCAGCGGCTTCGACAACACGGCCAACGGCGATTCGGCACTGGCGAACAACACGAGCGGAAACCACAACACAGCCAACGGCTTCGACGCGCTTTACTCCAACACCAGCGGCCACGATAACACGGCCAACGGTTATCTGGCGCTGCAAAACAACGGAATCGGTTACTTTAACACCGCCTTCGGCCAGGGGGCGCTGCAGAACAATACGAACGGCTTCGACAACGCAGCCAACGGCGCCGGCGCGCTCCAAAATAACACGAGCGGTTCCGACAACACGGCCAACGGCACTTCGGCGCTTTTCTCCAACACGAGCGGCAGTTACAATGCTGCCAACGGCAGCTTTGCCCTTCGCAACAACACGAACGGCTACGAAAACACGGCCGATGGATACCAGGCGCTTTACTCCAACACCAGCGGTTACCAGAACACGGCCATCGGCGCGACCGCGCTATTCGCCAATACGATCGGCTACTACAACACGGCCAATGGCGTTGCGGCTCTGTACTCCAACACTAACGGCAACGACAACACGGCCAACGGCCAGGCAGCGCTTTACTCCAACACGAGTGGCTCCGACAACACGGCCAATGGCTTTAATTCCCTCCTATTCAACACCACCGGTTCCCAGAACACGGCCAACGGCTCGTTTGCGCTTGCCGACAACACGAGCGGCTCCAACAACGCAGCCAATGGCTTCCAGGCACTTTACTTCAACACGAACGGCTCGGGCAACACGGCCGAAGGCCGCCAGACGCTTTACTTGAACACGAGCGGCTACCAAAACACGGCCATTGGCCACCAGGCACTTTTCTCCAACACGAGCGGCTACCACAACACGGCCGTCGGCTTTGAGGCGCTTTTCTTGAACAAGAGCAGTATCGAAAACACGGCCATCGGCTATGAGGCGCTTTACTCAAACTCAAACAGCCAAAACACAGCCGTTGGCGCGTTTGCGCTTTTCAACAACACGATTGGCTTCCAAAACACGGCCAACGGATTTGACGCGCTTGTCGACAACACGAACGGCTACGAAAACACGGCCGATGGTGACCATGCGCTCGCGTTCAACACGAGCGGCTCGGAAAACACAGCCAGCGGCGCCACCGCGCTTTTCCTCAACACGACTGGTTCCCAAAACACGGCCAACGGCTATAGCGCGCTTTACTCCAACACGAGCGGCTCCCAAAACACGGCCAGCGGCTTTAATGCGCTTTACTCCAACACGAACGGCCAGGACAACCTGGCCAGTGGTTTCCAGGCGCTTTACTACAACACGAGCGGCTCCCAAAACATTGCCAACGGCGCCGATGCGCTTTACTCCAACACGAGCGGTTCCTACAACACGGCCGACGGCCTCAATGCGCTTTACTCCAACACTAACGGCTCTCAAAACACGGCCGATGGTGATAATGCGCTTTACTCCAACACGAGCGGAATCAACAACATCGCACTGGGTTATAACGCTGGCTATAACCTCACCACCGGTGGCAATAACATCGAAATCGGCAACCCAGGCGCCACTTCAGACAGCAACTGTATCCGGATTGGCTTGCAAGGCACCCAAACCAACACCTTCATCGCAGGCATTTCCGGGGTGACTATTTCGCCGTCCGGCGGTGCGGTCTATGTCAACGCCAACGGGCAACTGGGCACGGTGAATTCGTCCAGGCGTTTCAAGGAAGCCATTGAGGACATGGCCGGACAGAGTGATGTGCTCCTGTCCCTGCGCCCGGTGTGTTTCCATTACAAACCCGAATATGATTCCCGGCTAACCCCGCAATATGGTTTGATCGCCGAAGAAGTCGAGCAGGTGGCGCCGCAGTTGGTGTTACGGGACGCCCAAGGCGAAATTCTTTCGGTGCGCTACGAACAGATCAACGCGATGCTGCTGAATGAATTCCAGAAGGAACACCGCACGGTGGCGGATCAGGCGGCCAAAATCGGGAAACAGGACGCAGAAATTCAGCAGCTCCGGCAGAGTGTCGTCGAACTCAAGGAACTGGTTGCCAAGCTGGCCCAAACCAGATCGCAACTGGCTTCAACCAAATGATATGAGGATCAGCCGAAGAATCGGCCCGGAATCAGCCCATCACCCGCTCAGGAATCGTGAGGCCGGAGGCGGCGGCTTTGGATAGAAGCATCTCCAGATTTTCCAGGCAGAAGCGGGACCAGGATTCGTAGGCGGATAAGTCTTTGACGGCTTCGGTGATGGGGATGAATTCGGGCTCCGCGATTCCGCTGCGACCGCTGGCGATGGTTTCATCGGCCACATACATGATATGCACGACGCCGAAATGGACGTAACCCACCTCGGTGCTGTCATCGTTGATGACGGCGACGACGGCGTCTTTCTCGGCGTCCACGTCCACCTCCTCGATTAACTCGCGCCGCATGCTTTCGTGGTAGCCGATGCCGGTTGAAAACAGCCCGTTGTCCTCCTCCGAAATGTGCCCGCCGATGCCGATGGAGAACAAGCCGTGCAGCCTGGTTTCCTGGCCTTTCTTGCCGCGGCGATAGCGCAGAATCCGGTCGCCGCAAAGTATCAGGACGTATGGAATGAGTTGTTTGTAGCGTTTGTCGAGTTCGGCTGCGCTGCGGTTGAGGTAAAGGATTTTGGCAGGGGAAGTAACGACGGGCAGGTATTTGTCGGTTTCGAGGCTGAGGCCCTGAAACACGCCTAGTTCTTCCAGCAGTTTCCGTTCAAAACAAAGCACTCGTTCTTCGGTTGGCATCGTCAATTTACCTTTCGTTAATCGGTTCTCGAAATTGTGCAGATGGTTTCGGGCCGGCACGAGCAAAATTTACCGTTAGTTGTTGACCGGTTACCGACCGGTAATTGATATGTTATTGGAAAGGTTATTCACCGTCGCAAAAAATCCGTCTAAGCCAGTCTCCGTCCTGATTTAAAAGCAGCCTGCCGCAGTTCGTCCCGTTCGTCGCCGATTAATTTCTGCAATTTATCGAAACGATGCGAACCGTTCTTTTCGATCTGCCATTTTAGCATGGCAAGATCGTGAAGATCTCCCAGGCAGTCACCGAGTTGTTTCAACCGTCCGGTGACTTCACCAACGGATTCCGGACTGATCCGTTTCATCATGCAGGACTGATAATACCAGTCCTTGGTTCGCTTGCGCCATTCGTGCAGATTCTGGTCCGTGGGCAATCGTCTTGCCTGCTTGTAAGCTTTCACGAAGCGGCGATGACAAAGCCGGACCCCAGAGCGGAGGTCGCGTTTCCTGAGTCCTTTTAACGGCCCTTCATCAAATCCAAGCAGCGCGGAGCGCAGACTGGTTTTCACCTGCGCGGCGGAAGCAGCCATCCGTCCGGATTGTTTTTCGTGCCGGCTCAACAGGGCGTTTTGCAAAATGGAAAATTCCTTGGCGGAAATTTCGCGCGGATGTTCGCGGCGCAATTTTTGCAGGGTGACCAACTGGACTTCCACATCCCGGGCGGATGAGAGGGATTGGGCAATCGTCCGCAGGGCATCGTTCTCGCGGTGGTAAAATTTCGCACCGAGGCCGTCGCGGACCAGGCGCAGGAGGGCGCGCAGCCGCTTTACGCAGATGCGGACGTTGTGAACGGATTCGGAATGGCCGTCGGCGTGGCTGTGCTTGAGTTGCCGATGGATGATAAGCGACTGCTCTCCGGCAATCCGCCGGATGCCGTCCGAAATCCGCTCGTGCTGTTTGAATTTGTAGCCCATGCGCCCTCATAAAACCTTTATCCCAAGCCGGCTCAATTGCAAATGACGCGATAGAAGCGCGCGACGGGGGATGGGGAGGGATCGGACAGATGAATGACGCCGCCGGTGCCGGCGGTGCTGGGAAGAATGAAAGTCCAGTTGGGCGCGGTGAGGTTGTCGGTGTATTGGAGGGTGTAATTCAAGCCGGTTTCGCTGGGCAAAGAGACGGAGAAGTTGGTGCCGCTGACGGTGAGGGTGATGGGCGGAAGGGCTGCGGAAAGCTGGGCGTCGCTCGAAATGCTACCGGCCAGGTTGGCGACGACGATAGTGTAATCACCGGCCTGGCTCGGCAGGACGTTGGTGAGGATCAGAACGCTGTTCGTTGCGCCGGTCAGGGGGCCGCTATTAAAGAGCCACTGATAGGTGAGCGACTGGCCGGAAGCGCTGACAGAAAACACGGCGTTGGAGCCGACGCACACGGTTTGATTGGACGGCACGGTGATGAACACCGGCGGCGTTTCGACGATCAAGTTGGCCACGGTGCTGGTGACGTTGTTGGCGGGATTGCTGACCACGACGGTGTAAGCGCCGGATTGGTTCGTGGTGACACCGTACAAATCGAGTTCGCTGCCGTTGGCGCCGGGGAGATTGGTGGTGTTGAAATACCATTGATAACTCAGGGGCGAACTGCCGGTGGCGGAAACATCAAAGGCCACAAACATGCCCTGGGCGACTGCTTGATCGCCGGGTTCGGAGGTGATGACCACCGGTTCGTAGGCGTAGGGGCTGGTGGTGGAGGTGTTGTCGTTGGTGTCGAAATCATAGGTGGAAGTTAAAGCGGTGGCCATATTCGTAAGCAGGCCTTCGGCGGCGGGGATGACGGTCAGGGTGAGATTGGTCTCCGCGCCATTGGTCAGGTTGCCCACATTCCAAGTCAGCGTTCCGGCATTCGTTACGTAGCTGGACGAGGCGGAAACGAAGGTCGTTCCGGGCGGCAGCGTGTCGGTGATGGTGACGTTCGAGGCGGTGATCGGCCCAAGATTGGTGATGGCGAGGATGAAATTCAGATTACTTCCGACGATGGGCGGATTCGGAGCGATGGTTTGAGTAACGACGAGTTCCGCGGTGTCACTGCAACACGCGTAACCGCTATCAGTGATGGAAACGGTGTCAACATACCAACCGGCGCCGCCGAAATTGCTGTCAGTGGCGCAACGCCATTTCAGATGGACACTCTGGCCGGCGGCAGCGGCGGGCAGAGTGACGGTGGTGGTGATGAAGCCACCGGAATTGCTGCTCCAAGCCTGCCGTCCCGCAAGGGGGTTGCCGGTGTTGGTGGCGATAGTGTAGTTGTAACCGTTGGTGAGAAAGTTGCCGCCAGCGGCAAGGATGTCAGTGAATGCCCCGTTGCCAATTTGGATTTCCAGCACTCCACCATCAAAGGCGACGGAAGAATTGGCCTGCAAATTGTAGTTGTTGCGGAAGGAAAGTTGGGCCGCGGAAGAGATGATGGAGATTGCGGGACTGACAAGTTCATTGACGCCGGCGGTGGCGGCTTCACCCGAAAACGCGGAGTTGGGCGCGGTGTCGTGCGCGCTGGTGGAAGTCCCCCAGTTGGCTTGACCGCCGGAATGACTGGTGGTCCAGCCCGAGGGCAGCGCGGGCGCGGTGACGGTGTCGAAATTCTGGGCGAAAATCGTGCCGGAAATATATTTGCCGACGGGCAGGATGTAATCCACGAAGGCCGGGCTGCCCGCGCCGTCTTGAAGCTGGAGCGTGGCGGTGATGGTGCCGCCGCAAAAACCGCCCGCCATGAAAGTGAATGGCCGGCTGATGGCCGCGCCGCCGTTGGTGATAACGCCGTAAGTCTTTGGCGCGCCCGGCGAAAAAATGCCGTCGCCCGGAAGCAGCGTGGCGACGAGGTTCGTGGTATTGGCGGCGCCGATGTTCAGGAGCGCGAAGTTGACGGTGACAGTTTCGCCGGGGTCAATGACGCCATTGGTGGGCAGGCAGGTTTCCGCGGCGAGTGTGGCGCTAAGCGGAACGATCTGCGACTCGGGAACGCGGGCGGCGTTATACGCGACGAGGGCGAAGTCCTGGTTCAGCGCGTTGTTGGTGTTGGGAATCGCTGTAGAGTTGATGCTGGTGGCGGCGACGGTAATCGTGAAATCTCCCGAGACACCAGGCGGGAGGTAAACACTCTCGACATTGTTTTCCGTATCGGCCGCGCCGCCGGTGATGGAATAGGGGCCATCGAAAACATTTCCTTTGTAGCTGTTCGTGCCGACGGTGACGATGAGGTCGAGATCATTGTTGTAGGCATCGCCGACTGTGGCGCCGGCGGCGTCAGTCCAGACCAAGGTGACGCGCAGGGGATTGTTGGTATTGGCAACGTAACAGTTAAAGACACGGGTCTGGCCGCTGTTAGTGAACGTGTCCCAGGAAACTTGATCGCGCAAAACGCGCGTGACGCCGTCGAAGGCCATGCCCAGATTCATCTCGCCCATGCCCTGGGCTTCCGAAGGCAGCGTATCACCGGCATAAGCACCGGTCATGTAACGGGCGGAGTTGAGCAGAAATGCCTTGGTCATGGCGGGGCTGGGAAGATTGCTCCAGGTGTTGAGAAAATATTGCATCACGAGCGCGCAACCACCCGAAACGCACGGCGCGGCCTGGCTCGTGCCGGAGGACGCGGTGTAGAATTGTTGATTCGTCGGCCAGAAAGGACCGCTCGGACCACCGGAAACTCCGCTGTTGTTGGCAGCATAGGCGTCGGTAAAACATGTGGCCGCGTCGCCATCGGGATAACTCGCAAAATTATTCGTCGCCTGGAATACGCCGCCGCTGACGTGCGTGCCGGGAGCAACGAGATCGGGCTTGTTGCGGCCATCGGAGCACGGACCTTGACTGGAGAAAAACGCAAGATCGTTCGCATTGTCGGCGGCGGAATCGTCAATGCCTTTGCCATCGGCGCCACCATTGGTGCCCCCGAAGAGCTGGACATTTTCGGCAGCGCCGACGGTGATGACATTTTTGGCCGTCCCGGGACTGCTAATATTGTATCCCGATCCGTTGTTGGTGCCGTCGTTGCCGGCGGCGAAAACGATGGCCATGCCGTGATTGCCGGCCAGGACGTTGCTGGAGCCGGCATAAAGCGCATCCCGCACCAGCAGGTCGTAGGTTTGGGAGTCGGTTGTATAAAGCCCGTCGCGTCCGACGAGGCCCCAGCTATTGTTGCTCACGCGCGCGGCGTTTTGAAAGGCATTGGACTCCACATCCACCGGGTTTGGATCCGTGGAGAGATCGGGGTCAAAGATGACGGACGAACCGAGCGTGACGAATGGGCACACGCCCAGCCCGTAATG
>Ga0207116_10169_pt2 | contig 13625 bp, 13 predicted proteins | sample Alteio_BWMinHeat_44_FD_153550 | JGI IMG/M metagenome (GOLD analysis project Ga0207116, IMG submission 153550) | Enriched cells from forest soil in Barre Woods Harvard Forest LTER site, Petersham, Massachusetts, United States -... | ecosystem: Environmental > Terrestrial > Soil > Temperate forest >... | reverse complement strand
AAGACGAAGAACGGCGAAATTGTGACCGCCTTCGACATGGGGGCGATTGAAAAGCTGGGCTTGCTGAAGATGGACTTCCTCGGCCTAACCACACTGACGATTCTGGATGATGCGTTGAAGCTGATCCAGCAGCATCGGGGTGAAACGCTTTCGCTGGAGCAGATTCCGCTGGATGATCAAGAAACGTACGAGAAGGTTTTCCATAAAGGGCTTACTTCCGGCGTGTTCCAGTTCGAGTCCGGCGGGATGCGGGATGTGTTGCGGCGATATCATCCGGATTCCATTGAACACTTGACGGCGTTGAATGCGCTCTACCGGCCGGGGCCGATTCAGGGCGGAATGATTGACGATTTTATTGAGCGCAAGCTGGGCAAGCGGAAGATTGAGTATGAGTTGTTCGAACTGAAGGAAATGCTACTGGAGACGTATGGCGTCATCGTTTACCAGGAACAGGTGATGCAGATTGCCAATCGACTCGCCGGCTATTCACTGGGCGAAGCGGATCTGTTGCGGCGCGCTATGGGGAAGAAGCAGGCCGACGAAATGGCCGCGCAGCGAGACCGCTTTGTCCGGGGCGCGCATGAGCGCGGGTTCCCGGCGAAGAAGATTGAGAAGATTTTTGATTTGATGGCGCAGTTCGCCGGGTACGGATTCAACAAGTCGCACTCTGCTGCGTATGCGTTGCTGGCGTTCCACACCGCATATTTGAAGACGCACTATCCGGTGGAGTTCATGGCGGCGTTGCTAACGTCGGTGACGGGCAGCACGGATGACGTTGTGAAGTACATCAACGAGTGCCGCGAGATGGGAATTGCGGTCGAGCCTCCGGACATTAACGTGAGCGATGCGAACTTTACTCCGCATGGAGCGGCGATTCGCTTTGGCCTGGCGGCGGTGAAGAACGTGGGCCGGAACGCGATTGATTCGATTGTGGCGGCGCGGCAGAAGGTGGGACGCTTCAAGTCGATTTTTGAATTTTGCGAGAGCGTGGATTTGCGGCTGCTCAATAAGAGAATTCTGGAATCGCTGGTGAAGAGTGGCGCGATGGATTCTTTTGGGCGGCGGTCGCAGGTCATGGCGGCCCTGGATCAGGCGATTGAGCTTTCGCAAAAAGCCCAGCGTGATGTGGAATCCGGCCAACACGGCCTGTTTGGGGTGTTTCAGGCGGAAGAGAATCCTTCCACCGAACGGCTGCCGAATACGCCCGATTGGGATGAGCACACGCGGCTGTCGCATGAAAAGGAAATCTTAGGCTTCTTCATCACGGGACATCCGCTGGAAAAATACAAAGACAAGCTGGCGGACTTTAACGCGAAGAACATCGAAGAAGTTATGACGATGAAGCCGACCGCCAAGGGCGAGAGCGAGATCCTGGTAGGAGGAATTCTCTCGGGGATGCGCGCCGTGAAGTCGAAGAGAGGCGAGATGTACGCGCAAGGCGCTTTGGAAGATATGACGGGGAAGATCGATCTGCTCGTTTTTCCCGAGGCCTACCGGCGCTTGCAAGACAAGATCAAGCTGGATGTGCCCGTTCTGGTGAAGGGCGGAGTGCGGGCGGAGGAAGGCGCGAATCCGAAGCTGACGCTGAGCGAAATCACACCTCTCGAAGAGGCCAAACCGACCCTCGCGCGGTCGTTGCGCATTCGCATATCCCTGGAGACCGCAACCGAGGCCACCGTCGATGCGTTGCACGCGCTGTTTGGGGAGAAGAAAGGCCCGGCGAAGGTATTGTTTGACGTGGAGCGTACCGGGGATTTCATGGCGGTGATGGAGGCCGAAGGTTATAACGTTTTGCCGGACCGGTATTTTATGACTCGGGTGGAAGAGTTGTGCGGGCGGGGGAGTGTAAGGGTGATTGATTGAGGGTAGTTTTTGGTTTTGTGATTACTTCACATCTGTTGACAGTTCACCAGAGCAAATTGTAGGCTTCCGACACCAAAAGAGGTATTTCAATGCCGAAGTTCAAGCTCCGGAAGGGCATGAATGTTGGTGGCCTAGCTGCCGAGACCGACCCCCTGTTGAGCAAAGCCTTTGTTGACTTGGGCTATATAAGCCGCATTGCGGATACCGATGACCCTGCCTTCCTAATCGTGGGGCGCACAGGGAGTGGCAAGACCGCACTCATTCGCAAGATCAAAGAATCAGAAGCCCAGGTGTCGGTTCTTGACCCAGAAGAACTGTCGATGCAATACCTACATAACTCAGTTCTGCGAACTATAGCAGCTTGGGGTGTGAACCTCGATATTTTCTATAAGTACCTATGGCGCCACGTGTGCATACTCGCTCTGATTCGGATGCGTTATGGAGACGCCGAAGACGTTCCTTCCCGGATTCAACAGATGTTTCCGATTGGGGAGCTGTTCAAGCGGGACCAAAAAAAGGCGCGACAGCTATCTCAGGAATACCTTCGTGAGTACGGGGAGGATTACTGGGTTCGTACCGACACCCGCATCAAGAAGATTACTGCTGAGTTCGAGCAAAAACTGACAAGCGATTCTAAGGTCGGTGTCGCTCTCGCCAATCGAGTATCGGGTTCTCTTAGCGGCGGTTCAGCAGATCGAAACTCAGGTCGAGTCGAAAGTGAAGTGCAGGATCGCGCACAGACGATCGTATCCGACTTCCAGGTTGCTGCGCTAAATGCTGTGGTCGATGCTCTCGAGAACTATGGGTTCGATGATCCGCAGAAACGCTACTTTGTTTTGATCGACGACCTGGATAAGAACTGGATGCCGGACGACACCCTCTATCTCGACCTGATTAAATCACTCCTATCGAGCGTAAACGAGCTCAATCGCAGACTGAGATCCGCAAAAATCATAGTCGCGCTACGAGAGAATATCTACTATCGTGTGTTTCAAAAGGCCGCCAAACATGAGCCGCAACGCGAGAAATGGGAGGATGTGCTTATCAGGGTTAAATGGGCTGAAGAGGACTTGGTCCGCCTTGTTGACGAACGCCTCGCTCAAGTTTTTAAGGCCCAGTACACGATGGAGGTCCCGACGCTGCGAGACCTATTGCCCACACAGAAAGGTTCGCGCACTGAGGACGGTTTGAAGTATATGATGTCTCGCACGTTCGTGAGGCCTCGGGATATCATCGATTTTGTCAATAAATCTCTCTCAGAAGCGGCAGAAGGTGTGTCTCGTGTAACGTGGTCTAGTCTGACGGGAGCAGAGGTCAGCTACTCAGAGGCGCGCTTGAAGGCGGTCATCGACGAGTGGCGTGATAGTTACTTTGGCCTGCCAGCGCTGCTTCCTCTCCTTCGCAAGATTGGCCCACGATTTGCCTTGCATGAAATCCCTGATTGCGATGTCTATGCGGCGCTTGAAGGGACGTCTTCGTGTAGCTGGCTGGAAGGACTATACGGGAGACTTGTGAATAACGAGCCAATCGTCGAGATTAAGAAAGAGTTTGTCAAGGCACTCTACCTGGTCGGCTTAATCGGAGTTAGACATCCGGAGTCACACCGCGTGTCTTACTCTTTTGAGAAGGCCATCGCCCCCTCCCAAGACCTAGAGAACCCCGACCTGATGTTTATGGTTCATCGGATGTTTCACAGTGCACTCGGACTTAGAGAGAAGGAGAATGTCGCTCCCCATAAGTCATAGAAGACAGGCGGGAGTGGGGATCTGGACGCAACGATCCAGGATTTGAACGCACTCTGAAACGCCTCTTCGCCCAAGAGCAGATTCCTCCCGTTGGTCGGAATGACAAACCTTCTCCAGTGCGGTGAGAAAGGGAGACGCGGGGCGGCGGGGTTGAGAGGGTAGGGGTCCCTTCGACTGCGCCATGCCTTCACTTCGTGAAAGCCTGGCTGCGCTCAGGATGACAACTTGATTGTGATTTGTGGCGGGTGATGGTGGAGTGCGGATTGGGTTGAGGAACTGCCCCACTCAAGCCAACAGAAGGCTTGAATGGGGCACCCGGCAGTGGCACCGGGGTTACGCCGGCTGAGGTTCCGGCTGGAGTACTGAGCGCTCGTCGGCGCTAGGGCCCCAGGACGATGGCACAGGAACGTCGAGCAAGCGTAGGTAGACGCCGAACTGGCCGCGGTGTTGGTACCAGTGGTTGAGCATGATATTGCGCAGGAAAGCGACGCGCGGCATGGCTGCGATTTCCTGATCGCCGGCGACGATGCGCCAGGTTGAGTTCATGGCCGTGTCATCGAAACCCGGCAGGACTTCGCGCACGATGGCGATACTCTGGTCGAAGGCATCGAGAACCTCCTCCACGGTTGCGGGTTGATGGAACTGGAAGTCTGGCGGCGAGATCTGGTTCTTCTGAGCGCCGCGGACCACGCCTCCGGGTACGAAGGCGAGGTGGTACGCCAGTTGCCCAGCGGTCATGGACTTGGGGTGAGGCTTCCAGGTGAGCTTGTTCTTGGGAAGGCGCTCGAGGAACTTCCGTGTGACGGGAGCCTGAGCTTCAAATTCTGCGAGTAACGATTGTGCAATGGGCATGGGAGTTCTCCTTTTCGGGTTCGATATTTCTACAAAATTGTCATTCCGAAGTGCGGCAGTATCGCGCGAGAGCCTGGCTCGGAATGACAATGCCAGAGGAGTGAATTTATTTGTGCGCCGCCTCGGCTTGTTTGCGAACGCGTTCGTGCATTCCGCTCCAGCCTTTGTTCATGTTTTTCCTCTGCTCGTCGGAAACGAAGCCGAGCGCGGTGTGCTGAAAGGTGATCAGCGTTCCGCCATTGAGTTCACTCAGCCGATACTGCACGTTGGAGACGAACGGGAAAGAAGCGAACAGCGGGCCTGCGAATTCAAGCAGCGTGGGCCGCTTGATGGCCTGGACATTGGCCCAGAAATGCCCGTTATTATTGCCCAGATCGCGGTACCACCTGCCGCCGGGCCACGGCTCGATCTTCATGTTGAGAGACTTGCCGTCGGGGGTTTCGTTGCCGGGGCCGAGTTGCTCGAGCAGCGCTGCGAAAGTTTTGTCCAGAGGCGCCTGGACGTGGATTTCCTGGTTGATGGTGAGGGTTAGGTTTTCGAGGGACTGTTCGGTGGCAATCATGGTTTCTTCTCCTTTGAGTTCGATTCTTTAGACTCGTGTGGCGAATTCAATTTTGGTGGAACTTGGCGGACCATCGACTCGAGGACCATGGCTTCCGCGCGTTCCTTGACTCGATTCAGCTGGTGCTGCCAGTAACGCTCGAAGGTTCCGGCCCACTCGTGAAGAGGGCGTATCGCTTCGGCGTTGGTCCGGTAGAGCTTTTGGCGGCCCTGGCAGCGCATCCGAACTAGCCCCACGTCGCGCAGCACGCGCAGGTGCTTGGAGACGGAAGGCTGCTCCAGGCCGAGCGCTGCCACAATCTCTCCGACGGGGCGCTCGGTGCTGGCGAGATAGCTCAAGATCTCCCGCCGGCGGGGTTCAGCGACCGCGTTGAATGCGTCTGATGTGGTACTCGCTCTTGCCATAACGGGATGTTACATACCCATATGGGAATATGTCAAGCATATATTTTGCCCTGTAGGGCGGGTGGTTCACGCAAGCCCTCTTTCGGCGTTGGATAGGGCTTCTGGTTGCTCGTTCCCGCCCCGTCGGCTCCACTAGCATTCCATGTCCGTCCGCTCTTACACTTGGAACTTCCCCACTCAAGTCAAAAGAGGGCTTGAGTGGGGCACCCGATTGTTGCCAAGGACATGGCGCCCGCAGGAGGACACAATGATTCGAGAACGAGCACTTCAGGGCATGTTGGTATTGGTGGGCCTGATCTTTACGGCTGCAATCTATCCATCGACGATGTTTTTCCGGTCCGTACCCTCCTTGGCGATGATGATGAGCCTGTATGCCACGCTTGGGATTTTTTTGTTGATGGCTGTGCGGAACCCAGCGGCGCACCGCGGCCTGATCGCCTTCACCGCATGGTCGAGCTTGGTGCACGCCGGTGTGATGGGGATGCAGGCCTACTGCAATATCGTCGCACGCATGGAACTGGTGGGTGTGGCTGTCCTTGCTGTTATCGGCATCGTGCTGATCGTGCTGGCTCCGGCAAAGGCGGGCAGCTAAGGCGTTTGAGCTGCGGAGCTTTGCTCCGCTGGACGGCCGAGGGCGGCCGTCTCCACGTCGGTGATTTCGGGATGGGCTGCTGGGCCAGGGTATTGCTTTACCTGGAACGGCAGGGCGATTTCATCGTGGTGATGGAGGTGGAGGTCTATAATGTGTTGCCGGACCGCTATTTCATGAAGCGGGTCGAGGAATTGTGCGGGCGCCATAGCGTGCGTGCCATCGACCGGGATTTGACGAATGCGTTCGTCCATTACACTTAAGACCGGCGAAACTGTAGACGCTGCCAGCGTTTATCCGGCAATGGCGGCGCATGAGTTTCTCTTCTCTATGGTGCAGGCGCATTGGACGGCAGCTCAGAACGGAAACGGCAACGGTAATGGTAATGGCAACGGGCCCGGCGTAAACATGGAATCGGTGAACAAGGCACAAGACGAGCTCGAGCGGATCGAGCAGCAGATTGGCAAGCTTGAAGCACTGCCGGGGCAGGACTCCGAGGCCAGCCGGCAGTTGCGCGAGTTGCGCGAGCGCGTATCCGGGCTGCGGCGGCAGATTGACTCTCAGCTCGACGCCTGGCAGCGGACGGAACTGGCGCGGCATCCGCAGCGTCCCTATCTTCTCGACTACATTGAGCGGATTTTTACGGAGTGGAGCGAGATTCACGGCGACCGCAATTTTGCCGATGATGCGGCCATTATTTGCGGGATGGCGCGGTTTCATGGGGAAGAGGTGCTGATCATCGGGCATCAGAAAGCGCGCGATACCAAGCAAAAGGTGTACCGGAATTTTGGGATGCCGAATCCAGAAGGGTATCGCAAGGCGTTGCGCGCGATGCAGTTTGCCACGAAGTTTGATCGTCCCATATTTACGTTTGTCGACACGCCAGGGGCGTATCCCGGCATTGGCGCGGAAGAGCGCGGGCAGGGTGAGGCGATTGCGCGGAATTTACGGGAGATGGCGAAGCTGCGGGTTCCGATTGTAACGACGATTACCGGTGAAGGCGGGAGCGGCGGGGCACTGGCGATTGCGGCATCGGATCGCGTGCTGATGATGGAGAATTCGGTGTACTCGGTGATTTCACCCGAGGGGTGCGCGTCCATCATGTGGCGCGATCCGGCCAAACGCGATGTGGCGGCCCAGGCTATGCGGATCACAGCCAAAGACTTGGAAGAGATGGACTGCATTGACGGGATTGTGCAGGAGCCCGAGGGCGGAGCGCATCGGGATCACGAAGCGGCGGCTGGGCTGCTGGATGCGGCGTTGCAGAAGCATTTGTCCGACCTGAAACTTCTGGCGGTTGGGGATTTGGTGGAGCAGAGGTATCAGAAGTTTCGGAAGATGGGGCAGTTTTATCGGGTGGAAGGGTAGGAGTTGCCATGCAAAGATGCCCGAAGTGCGGTAGCGAAGTGGAAACGGGATTTCCAAGAGCGTTTTGGATCGTGTCTTACTTCATTCTATTCGGTATTTGTACCTTAGCCTCGATCCATGCTCCGCAATGGTTGCAGCGAACTGAGTTTGCTGCCTTCATGCTCTTCTCGCTTCTGTTTCGTCCGCTGTCACGAAGTAGAGTGAAGAATCATATCAAGACTGACATTCCAACCAGCAGCCGCTGAAGCTTCCTTACCTCAGAGGGTAAAGCCCATTTCAAAACACTGCTTGATCGCAGTGCTGAAGCGCTGCGCCGCCCAAAGGCTTGGCTTTCTTGTGTCGGTATTGTCCATCAGACGCACGGGCGTGGACGCCCGCGCCTCCATCGTCACGTCGAGCGTCCGTTGCTTTCCGATGTAACCCCATCCTCGCAAGGGTCTTTCTGCATCCAAATTACCGTATAATTAAGAGTTAACTCAAAATCAGTGCCGGGCTAAACGGCCCCACGGACTGGAGCTTTACCTAGAGATGGCCACCTCGGACCTTGTTGTCCGCAACCGAGAAAAACAAGGACAAACTCATGTTGTCAACGACATGAGCATTTCAGTAGCAACCGTGAACGGATCGGGTTCGCAAAGCTCGAATTCGGTTTTGTTGCGGGCGATTTTTCAAATGGGCGTGCCGGTTTCCGGCAAGAATCTCTTTCCGTCCAATATTGCGGGCCTCCCCACCTGGTTTACCATTCGCGCCAATCAGCACGGGTACGTTGGGCGCAAGAAGGAAATCGACTTTTTGGTGGCGATGAATCCGGAGACGGCGAAGGATGACGTGATGTCTCTTGCGCCGGGATCGTCGGTTCTCTATGACGAGCCGCTGAAGCTGAATGAGCTGCGCACAGATTTGGTTTTCTATTCCGTTCCCTACGACAAGATCCTGACGACTGTTGGCGCCGAGGCCAAGGTGCGCAAGCTGGTCAAGAACATGATCTACGTCGGCGTGGTGGCGCAGATTCTTGAGATCGATATGGCGGAAGTGGAAATCGCCATTCGCCGCCAGTTTGCCAAGAAGGTAAAAGCGGCCGAGCTCAACCTGGGCGCCGCGAAGGCCGGTTTCGAGTACGCGAGAACATCTCTCGCCAAGCAAGACCGGTTCCGCATTGAGCGCAGCAACAAGACGGTGGGGAAGATCATTATCGATGGGAATTCCGCGGCGGCGCTGGGCGCGATGTTTGCCGGGGTCACCGTGGTGACGTGGTATCCGATCACGCCTTCGTCGTCGTTGGTCGAGTCGCTGATTGAGTACATGAAGGAGTACCGCATCGGTCCTGACGGCAAGGCAACGTTTGCCGTGGTGCAGGCCGAAGATGAACTGGCGGCGATTGGCATGGTTCTGGGAGCAGGCTGGGCGGGTGCTCGCGCCATGACCGCAACCGCTGGGCCTGGGATATCGCTCATGTCGGAATTCGCGGGCTTTTCGTATTATGCGGAGATTCCGGCAGTGGTGTGGAATGTGCAGCGCGTGGGGCCGTCTACGGGATTGCCGACGCGGACCGCGCAGGGAGATGTGCTATCCACTGCAGTGCTTTCGCACGGGGATACGAAGCACATCCTGCTGTTTCCGGCCTCGGTGGAGGAGTGCTTCACCATGGCGGGCGACGCGTTCGATCTGGCGGAGAGGTTCCAAACGATTGTGTTTGTTATGTCGGATTTGGATTTGGGCATGAATAATTGGATGTCGGATCCGTTTTCTTATCCTGAAAAACCACTGGATCGCGGGAAAGTGTTGGGCAAGGCGGATTTGGAACGTTTGGGCGGGTTTGCGCGCTACAAAGACGTGGACGGCGACGGCATCGGCTATCGGACTTTGCCGGGGACAGATCATCCGGGGGCGGCGTACTTTACTCGCGGCAGCGGGCACAACGAGAAGGCGCAGTACACAGAACGTCCGGATGACTACGAAAGCAACATGGAGCGCCTGAACCGGAAGTTCGAGACGGCGCGCTCGCATGTGCCGCGACCCATTGTGGCCACGGGCAAGTCGAAGATTGGGATTATTGCCTACGGGACGACGCATTGGGCGATCACGGAGTCGCTCGATCAGCTGCACGGCGAGTACGGCGTGCAGGCGGACTATTTGCGGCTTCGCGGATATCCATTCGCGCGTGAAGTGCATGAATTCGTGAAACAGCATGAGCGCGTTTACGTCGTAGAGCAAAACCGGGATGCACAAATGCTGAGCCTGCTCAAACTGGATCTGGAGCCTGCGCTGATCACTAAATTGCGCAGCATTAGCCACATTCACGGGCTGCCGGTGGACGCGCGGTCGGTTACAGATCAAGTGATGACGATGGAGGGGAAATAATATGTCGACCACTCCTATGGCGCCTGGACCAAAGATCAATCGGATCGGCCTTACAGTTCTGGAATACAAAGGCAGCAAGACGACGTTGTGCGCCGGTTGCGGGCACAATGTGATCTCCGAGCGCATTCTGGAAGCGATGTACGAAATGGGTGTGCAACCGGAGCGGCTGGCGAAGCTGAGCGGGATTGGATGCTCCTCGAAGACCCCAGCGTATTTTATGAGCCGCTCACACAGCTTTAACTCCGTACACGGGCGCATGCCTTCGGTGGCGACGGGTGCGTTGCTGGCCAATCGTTCGCTGACGGGGCTCGGTGTTAGCGGGGACGGCGACACTGCTTCTATTGGCATTGGGCAGTTCGTGCACCTGATGCGGCGCAATCTGCCGATGATTTACATCATTGAAGATAACGGCGTATACGGGCTGACAAAGGGCCAGTTTTCAGCGACTGCCGATGTGGGATCGAAGCTCAAGAGCGGTGTGATCAACGAGCTGCCTCCGATTGATACCTGCCTGCTGGCGGTACAACTTGGGGCAACGTTTGTGGGGCGCTCGTTCTCGGGTGACAAGAAGCAGCTGAGCGCGATGCTGAAAGCGGCAATCGCTCACAACGGGACGGTAATGCTGGATGTGGTGTCGCCGTGCGTCACGTTCAACGATCATGAGGGTTCGACGAAGTCGTATCAGTACATGAAAGATCACGAGGAGCCATTGCATGAGGTCAGCTTTGTGCCGCACTTCGAGGAAATCGACGTCGAGTATGATCCGGGTACTTCGGTGAACGTCACGATGCATGATGGTTCCCAATTGCTCTTGCGCAAACTGGAAGAAGACTACGATCCGCGCGATCGGGGTCAAGCGATGCAACGTTTGCATGAGGCCAATGAAAAAGGCGAAGTGCTGACGGGCGTGTTTTACGTAAATCCGGACAAACCGACGTTCATCGACATGCTGAACTTGACGGAAGATCCGTTGGCGACACTGCCGCAGGAGCGGGTGCGTCCACCGAAGGCAGCGTTGGATGCGGCGATGGCGGAGTTGCGGTAGGGACGTCCGGAGGTTTCGTGCTCGCCGTATCTCGTGGTTGGTTCCCATTTCGAGTTTTAGGACTGTTCCTCATCCTGAGTTGTACTCTCGCGTTGGCGCAGGACGAAAAGGTTCCTGACAAGCCAACCCAGGACGACACTGCTCGCCGCCAGGCGGAGGAGTTCTATCAGCAAGGCAAGTTTGTTGCCGCCATGCCTCTGTTTGAGAAGTTATCCGCTGATCATCCTTCCGATGTGGTCATGAAAGAAAGATGGGCATGGTGCCTGATGCAGTATTCCGGAACCCTGCCGGATATTGAACAGCGCAAGAAAACACGCGTTCAGGCCCGCGCGATTGGCCTACAGGCGAAGGAACTCGGAGACAACAGCCAACTGCTGCAGATGCTGCTCGAACTTCCAGAGGATGGATCCGAGCCGAAATTTTCCGACCGCAAGGAAGTCGACGAAACCATGCGAGCTGCGGAAGCTGATTTTTCTCGCGGTGATCTCGACAAAGCCCGCGAAGGGTACATGCGGGCGATGCTGCTTGACCCGGGTAACTACGACGCAGCGCTCTTCACTGGCGACGTTTTCTTCAAACAGCATTTGAACGGCAACGCGGGCGAGTGGTTTGCGCGGGCCGTTCAGATCGATCCAAACCGTGAAACCGCTTACCGGTACTGGGGTGACGCACTCGTCGCTCTAGGTAAAGACGACGATGCTCGTTCCAAGTACATTGAGGCCGTGGTCGCCGATCCCTACAATCGAAGGTCTTCAGTGGGTCTTACGAATTGGCTGCAAAGGAATAAGCTTGCGCTAAATACAGTCCACCTGAAGGATGGCGCAGCCGTAACACAAAAGGATGAGAAGAACATCAACATTACATTGGACAGCTCTTTGGGAAAAGATGACCCGAACGGGCCTGCGTGGATGATGTACGCCATGGGTCGTGCTTCGTGGCGCGGCGATAAGTTCAAGAAAGAGTTTCCGAATGAGCTCAAGTATCGCCGCACGCTAAAAGAAGAAGCCGATTGCCTTGGCCTGATGATCACAATTCTGAAGGAACAGAAGGACTATGCCAGGAAATTGAAGAAACTAGACCCCTCACTGCAGGCACTAATTAAGATCCAGGAAGAGGGGTTTCTGGAACCCTTTGTTCTATTCAGCAGAGCCGATACTGAGATAGCTCAGGATTATGAGCCGTATCGGGCTGCCCACCGGGAGAACATTCGGCGCTATCTCGACGAGTTTGTGGTGCCGAAGACGCCAGTGACTGCGAGCAAGTAAAAAATAAGTCCTTACCTGGGTCGTTTCGTAGTCCCTGTTCCCAATTGCAGCAGCTTCTCGCGTGCCTGAGTGGCTTCTGGAGCGCGGGGGAAGCGCTGAATCAGGGCGTGCAGTTCGGCGACGGCTGCGTCTTTTTGGCCTAGCTCGGCATACGCGTAGCCCTTCTTCAAGTGGGCCGCAGCGACTTTATTGCCGCCAGGAAAACTTTCGATCACCTTGTCGTAGTCTTTCGCGGCTTGCGCATAGTTGCCTTGGCGGAACTCGACTTCTGCCAGGTAGAAGCTGGAATTTCCCGCCAAGTCCGTGTTGGGATAAAACTTCAAATAGTCCTGAAATTCCTGCGTCGCCAGATCCATTTTGCCCGCGTTGTAGTCGCGGAGACCGTTGTTATAGAGGACATCCGGCGGGGGAGCTTGCTGTTGTTGCTGGGCAGCCTGCGCGGCTTGGGCAGTTTGAGCTGTCTGTGCCGCGAGTGTTTGCTGCGTGGCCTGGAGGTCTTCCAGCTGTTTCGAAACCTTATTGAGGCGGGCCTTGAGTTCGTCGATGCTGTCATTCAGCGACTGAATCTGGCCGGAGTATTGGTTGACTTGCGAGGCTCCGTCCGTCTGTTGCTTCTGGATCGATGTCTGCAGCTTGTCGATCGCGCCTGCGAGCTTGTTCATGGTATCGGTGTTCTGCTCCACTAGATTCCGCATCACTCCCATGCGCTCGTCGAAGGAGCGCTGCATGCTGGTCATCTGTTGTTGCAAGTCTTGGACCTGCGTTTGGAGCTGGAGAATTTCCTTGCTGACGCACCATGCCGGCGTGGTCGTCGCCAGAAAAGCGGTACCCAGAACAAGAGTGGCAATCCGTCGTTTCGTAATGATGTTCGTCATAAACTCAAACCTCGAAGTTGATAATGATGCGCTCGCGGAACGGGAAACCCGCGAGCGCGCCTATCTATATTCTTTAGATGCAATAACTACTTCTGATACACAAAATGGCCGCGGCGGTTCTGCTGCCAGCAGTCTTCCGTGTGCTCGGAGCAAAATGGTTTTTCTTTGCCGTAGCTGATGGTGCGAATGCGATCCGTCGGAATTCCCGCCTGGACCAGTGCGCTCTTCACGGCGTTGGCGCGGTTGTCGCCAAGCGCTAGGTTGTATTCCGTGGAGCCGCGCTCGTCGCAGTGGCCTTCCACGGAAAAACGGATTCCAGGATGCGCGGCGAGGAACTGTGCCGTGGTCCGCACGCTGCTTTGCTGGGCCGGGCTGACATCGTACTTATCGTAATCGAAGTAGATGTCCTTTACGCTCTGGTTGAACATCTGTTCTTCGGTCAGTGAACTGGGAGTCTCGGTGGGCGTGGCGGGTGGCGCGGTAGTGACCGTTACGCGAGCCGTGGCCTCTTGCGAGCCTCCTGAGCCCTTTGCCACCAAACGGTACGTTGTGGAGTCGGAGGGCGTGACCTGCTGCGACCCCGTCGCATTCACGGGGCCTATGCCGTCAATCTGCACGTCGGTCGCATTGGTGGTTTCCCAAGTGAGCGTCGTGGCTTCGCCCTTCTGCACGGAGTTCGGATTAGCAGTCAGGGAG
>Ga0207116_10272_pt1 | contig 13678 bp, 6 predicted proteins | sample Alteio_BWMinHeat_44_FD_153550 | JGI IMG/M metagenome (GOLD analysis project Ga0207116, IMG submission 153550) | Enriched cells from forest soil in Barre Woods Harvard Forest LTER site, Petersham, Massachusetts, United States -... | ecosystem: Environmental > Terrestrial > Soil > Temperate forest >... | reverse complement strand
ATATCTGACCGAAAAAGAGCCCTGGAAGACTATTAAATCAGACCCTAATGATGCCAAACTGGCGCTTCACAACAGTTTGATTATAATCGGTCATTTAGCAGCATGCCTGCAACCGTTTTTGCCCGGCACGGCCAAAAAACTATTACACATGCTTAACTGGCCAACTGATCGCATTGGTTTTGAGGACGAAATTATTTTTCAACCGGGACATCAATTGAACCCGGCTTCCTTATTATTTGAAAAAGTGGAAGATGAGGCTATCGAGGCACAAATAGCTAAGCTTGAAGCCAAAAAACAGGCGGCTGCACCAGCACAGAGCACTGTTATAAAATCAGCTAAAGCCAACATTAATTATGAGGCTTTTGATACGATGGATATCCGTACAGGGACGATTCTTACTGCGGAGAAAGTAGCTAAGACTAAAAAATTGCTCAAGCTAACGGTTGATACAGGCATTGACCAGCGCACAATAGTATCGGGCCTTGCCGAACAATATGAACCGGAAGCTATCATCGGAAAAAAAGTGAGCATACTGGTTAACCTGGAGCCACGTGAAATAAAAGGTATTGTTTCGCAAGGAATGATACTGATGGCCGAGGATTCCGAAGGTAAACTGACCTTTGTATCGCCGGTTGATGACTTGCACGATGGTTCTGTTGTGAGATAATTTTTTGATGTGCAGATGTGCAAATTTCAGATGTGCAAATGGGTTTGACTAAATCGCCTATAATTCGCACCTTTGCACCATTAAAGAATCTGCACATCTGCATATCTACGCATTTGCACATTCGAAAAGGTCCCGTAGTTCAACGGATAGAATAGAAGTTTCCTAAACTTTAGATATGAGTTCGATTCTCGTCGGGACCACTTTTTAGGAGAAAGCCTTTAGTCGGAAGATTGGAGGCTTTTTACGTAAGAATGCCGACCTTCGCAAAAGAACTATCAAGAAAATGTCTTTAGAGCCAAATCAAAAACTCCCGGAAAAGGAAAATCTGCACCCACGGAATAGTCACCGGGCCGGGTACGATTTTAAACAACTTTGCAAAAGCAGCCCGCGGTTAAAAGCGTTTGTATCTCTAAATCAATATAATGATGAGTCGATTGATTTTAGCGATCCCGATGCGGTTAAGGCGTTAAATAAAGCATTGTTAAAATATTTTTATGGGGTTGATCATTGGGATATCCCGGACGGATACCTTTGCCCGCCAATACCGGGAAGAGCTGATTATATTCACCATGTCGCAGATATATTAGCCGAAATAAATGGTGGTGTTATCCCCCGGGGCAATAAAATACAAGTTTTGGATATTGGTATGGGTGCCAATTGTGTTTATCCTTTAATTGGGAGCCATGTTTATGACTGGCAATTTGTAGGCACTGATATTGATCCCGTTGCTGTTCAGTCCGCACAAAATATTGTTGCGTTAAACAAAGAGTTCCAGGATAAGATCGAATTTCGCTTGCAAGCCAATAAGGCACATACATTTCAAGGCATGATTAAGAGGGACGAGGGTTTTGACATCACTATCTGTAATCCGCCTTTTCATGCATCGCTACAGGAGGCCCAGCTATCTACAGCTGCCAAATGGAAGAAATTAGGGTTTAGTAAACAAGCGACGGCCCTAAATTTCGGAGGCCAAAAGACCGAGTTATGGTGTTACGGTGGCGAGGCAGGATTTATACGCCGCATGGTTGAGCAAAGCACCGCGGTTGCGCATCAAGTCTTATGGTTCTCTACATTGGTATCCAAAAAAGACACGCTTCCGGTCATTTACAAAGCGTTGAAAAACGTCAATGCCCTGGATGTTAAAACCATTACCATGGCACATGGACAAAAAGTAAGCCGTATTGTTGCCTGGACATTTTTAACCACGGCAGAACAAACTGCCTGGAGAAATAAGTTTTGGTATGATCCCCGCTAAAAAGAATAGTTTAAAATAAGCTGACACTGATGAAAAAGATCAGTGAATTGAATTTAAGAAAGTCAGTATGTTAGAAATAGGAATTGACAGTTTTGCTTCTGCAATGTATGGGAGCAATGAATTGAGCAGCGTTGATGCAATGGAGCAGTTGCTGGAAAGAATTGAATTTGCCGACCAGGCAGGCCTCGACGTATTTGGGATTGGCGAACATCATAAAAAGGAGTTTTTGGATTCGGCAACTGCTGTTATACTTTCTGCGGCCGCCGCCCGTACAAAACGTATTCGCTTAAGCAGCGCTGTTACGGTTTTAAGCGCTGCCGACCCGGTTAGGGTTTACCAAAACTTTGCCACGCTTGACCTGGTATCAAAGGGCCGGGCCGAGCTTGTGGTTGGGCGGGGCTCCTCGATAGAAGCGTACCCGCTTTTTGGCTTTAACCTGAATGATTATGACGAACTTTTTAAAGAAAAACTGGACCTGCTTTTAAAAATTCGGGATAACGAATTTATTACCTGGTCTGGCAGGTTTCGACCGGCATTAAATAATCAGCCGGTTTATCCCAGGGCGCTACAGGAAAAATTACCTATTTGGTTGGGTGTAGGCGGCACCCCCGAGTCGTTTGCAAGGGCTGGTACATTGGGATTGCCTTTAATGGTGGCGGTTATTGGCGGAGAAACGCACCGGTTCCGTCCGCTGGTTGATCTGTACCGCGAGGCGGGCCGGAGAGCGGGATATGCACCAGAACAGTTGAAAGTTGGGTTACACTCACCTGGTTTTGTGGGGATTACTAATGAAAAGGCGATAGCAGATTACTATCCCGGCTATGCAGAGCTTTGGACAAAACTGGGCAGAGAACGCGGCTGGCCGCCCGTAACCAAAAGCCAGTTTGACGGCTTAATCGCCCCGCAGGGAGTATTGGTTGTAGGAGGGCCAGAGAAAGTTGCTGAAAAAATATTGAGACATAGCGAGGCTTTGGGTGGTATATCCAGGTTTACTTTTCAAATGGATAATGCAGGGTTGACACATCTGCAATTGATGAGATCTATCGAGCTTATTGGTGAAAAGGTAATGCCATTGCTTGGTTGAACCGAGGTATCAGAATCTGTATTTAAATAAAATGCCTTTGACTCGACGACTTTTTTGATTTGATTATTTCTATAACTTAGAGTTTTATTCATAAATCATCAACCATGTTAAAATCAATTTTTCTTTCCGTTATTTTTTGCCTTGCATTGGTATACGTCAATGCGCAAACGCTTACCATGCCGCCCGAAATAGCACAGGCCTATGCAAAAGAAACCCGATCATTAAACGGCAAGCCCGGTAAAAAATACTGGGAAAATCATGGGCGGTATAACATTTCGGTAACTATGGCGCCGCCTGACAGAACGATTGCTGGTGTTGAAGAGATAACCTATTTTAACAATAGCCCGGATACGCTGCATAGTTTGAATATGAAGCTTATCGTAAACGTTCACAGCGCCGGCGGAAGAGGAGGGGTTGGGTCCAATCCAGATGCGGCTATAAAAGTTGATAATATACAAATAAACGGTACCAAGGCCGACTGGGACAACAGCAAGGCCATAACCACCAATCAAATGGTTGATTTAAAGTCGCCGTTAATGCCGCACGATTCTGTAAAGCTTAACCTTGCCTGGCATTACCTTTTGAATAAGGGGCGCGGGCGCGAGGGTACGATTGACTCGACCACCTTTTATGTGGCTTATTTTTACCCCAGGATAGCAGTATATGATGATTATAAAGGATGGGATACTCAGCCGCATACAGGCGCCCTGGAGTTTTATAATGATTTCAATGACTATACGCTTAAGGTAAACGTGCCTAAAAATTATTTGGTGTGGGCCACAGGTACCCTACAAAATCCCACCCAGGTATTGCAACCGGATTTCGCAAAAAAGCTGCAGGAATCCATGACGAGCGACTCCACGATACACATTGCGACTGCGCAGGACGTGGCTAATAAAAACATCACAGCACAAAATGCAACCAACACCTGGATATGGACATCCACCAATATTACCGACGTAGCCTTAGCGGTAAGCGACCATTATGATTGGGATGCTGCAAGCGTTTTGGTTGATGATAAGGCGCAGCGCCGCGTAAGTGTCCAGGCAGCTTTCGCTGACGCATCACAGGATTTTCATCATTACGTACAATTTGCGCGCAATTCTTTAGATTGGTTCTCTCATAATTTACCCGGCGTACCATACCCGTTCCCCAAAACTACCAGTGTACAGGGCTTTGCCGATATGGAATACCCGATGATGGTGAACGACAGTCATGAAACTGACCTGGTGTTTGCCGAATTGGTGCAGGACCACGAGATAGCGCACACTTATTTCCCTTTTTATATGGGCACCAATGAAAGCCGCTATGCTTTTATGGACGAGGGTTGGGCAACAACATTTGAACTGCTGATAGGCACCGCAGAAAAAGGGAAAGCTTCAGCAGATGAGTTTTACAAAAGATTTCGCGTTACCCGGTGGATAAATGGGTCGCATGAAAAAGAAAATCCCATCATTACTCCATCGCCTGATGTGACTTTTGGCGGTGGCAATAATGCTTATGGCAAACCCTCATTAAGTTACCTGGCTTTAAAAGATATGCTGGGTGATGAACTGTTTAAGAAAGCCCTTCATACATATATGAGCAACTGGAACAGCAAGCATCCGATACCATGGGATTATTTTAATTCAATGAAAAAAGGATCGGGTAAAAACTTGGATTGGTTCTTTTATAATTGGTTTTTCACTCCTTATTATATTGATCTTGACCTTGAAAAAGTGGATAAAACATCAGCCGGATATAGCCTGTCGATAAAAAACATTGGCGGTTTTGCTGTTCCGTTTGATGTAAATGTAACCTACGCCGATGGCACAACCGAAGCTTTTCATCAAACGCCAATAGTTTGGGAACATGATCAAAAGAACATTTCGGTAGCTATAAAGACCCCAAAGGAAGCAAAGTCCATGACTTTGGATGGCGGGATATTTATTGATGCGAATACGAAGGATAATACCTGGACAGCAAAAAGCCAGTAATCATTGATTACCGGCTTCTTACTTTAAAGAGAAATCATAGAAATTACAATTTCACAAATGTTGTTTTGCCAACCAGGCTGTTGTCGGCAGCATTTAACACCTGTACGATATAAGTGCCCGGTGCCAGTTTGCTAACGTTATTTTGCCAGGTAGACGCCGCCGATTTGCTGCTCATTATAACGAGGCCGCTCATTGTGGTTATTTTAATATTGTATGATTTTGAACCATTGTTAGTCTGCGGTGCCACATATACCGGGCTCGAGTTGGCGTTTTGCAGTGCGGATAAGCCGGATGCATAAAAGCCTGTTGTATTTTGATTAACTACCAGGTTAATAACGCCGACGGCCGGGTTAGGATAAATATCGATATTACCTGCTGAATTCCCGGAATTCCCGTAAATCAGTGTAACCGGACCTGAGTAGCTGATAGCGCCATTCAAATCTTCTATTTTTAGACGGTAGGTGTCTGAACCCGTTACCGGGTTTTTATCTAACATACTATAATTACCGACAGCACTTGATGATAAACCACCGATTAAGTTAAAAGTTGTGCCCCCATCCGTGCTTCTTTCAACAGCAAATTTAGTATAGTTCTGTTCGTTATCGGTTACCCAGCTAATCTGTGATCCGCTTATTGATTTGTTTGCAGTAAAATTTAGTAAATGTACTGCCAATCCCGGCTCCTGGCGCAGAACAATGCTAAAGCGATTGTCTCCAAAGCTTGCGGTGTCGGTTAAGTCAATATTAAATGCGTAAGTAGTGTTGTTCCGAATGTCCAGTGAATCTTTTTTATATTTATCCATCAGCCATATATCATAAACCTGGGGAATAGCATCAAGTTCGGTCCGTTTAAATGTGTAAACCCCGCTCTTGCTGCCAACCACGTGTAGTTTTATCTCCTCCCGGGTATCCATTATTGGAAGTGGTACGCTATTAATTGACAGTTTGATATCATCAGATGAAAAACTTGCCAGGCCTTCTGACGCGCCAATGCCCGGTATGTATTTGGCATCCTGATTTGGGTCGTAGATTCTGTTGGCATTTGCGTTAAATGAGATAACGATATCGTCATAGCTTATTGAGTCTGCGGCAAGTTTTAGCCGTAGTGCCTGTGGAACAAAATCCTGAACGGGACTGCCCATTAATAAGTTCGAACCCGTCATTTGCGCGGCTGCCGGAACAGCGCCGGTTCCTGCTACACCATTGTTATTTAATACTGCTTTAGCATACTCGCTAATGGTTAATTTGGGACTTGCAGCGGTTGCCTGTACAATAAAGCCCTGTCCGCTGGCGACGTACCTGGATGCATTGCCCGTAGCGGTTCCTGTTGTCGCGGAAGTAGAAAGGTAAGTATCATACTGATAAGTTACCGGGTTAAATACCCATATAGTCGGCGCAACATTGGTTCGCACCATGCCTGATCCTGAATAAGCAGTTCCCCAGTCAAGGGCACAAGGATAGGGGTTGCCGATCATGTTAAATCCGCGCACGGCAGAATTAGTACCTGCTCCTGAACCAGTGTAAGCAATATTACTTGAAGCAGGTGCATACCAGTCTTTAAAAGTATAGGCACCTACGTTTAGGCTGCCACTTGTTGTAAGTGTTACATTTTCGGGAGCGATATACGGAAATACTGTTCTTGTGGCCCAATTGGTAGCCGCACCCCTGAAAAAGAATAGCACTCCTGTGCCCACAGGCAAACTATAAGTGCCGCCGTCACTTGCCGAGATGGTACCACCTGTTGTTGAGTTGGTAATATTGGTTATCCCAAGGAAATTGCCACTGATATAAGTTACATTGCTTGGAGTATAAGCTTCGTTATACAAATAGATAGAAGGATTTCCGGCGCTTGTGCTGCCGCCTGTACAACCTGTAATAAATGCATTGGTGGCACTGTTTGCAGCGGTTGTTTGGCCGGCTGTTGCTCCCACTATATAGTTTAGACCAAAAACATAGTTACCATTAACTGTTGAGCCGGTATTTAGGCACGATGATATGATGCGATAGCTTCGCTCAACGTAGCGCCCACTGGAATAGGTGCTTCCACCCTGGAAATATCTTTGCACAGTAAATGTGCCGGTAAAGGCGTTATTCCTGCCCTGCGGTACTTCGCCGATACTTGCCGATCCGGTTGCATCTGATTGCAGCGTAAATGTACCGCCGCTTTGGTTATTCATGATAACGTATTGGGCCAAATCGTTATAATAATAGATCAGGGAAGTTGGGCCCAAATAAAACTGCCCTGAATTATCTATCGAGCCGTAGTCATCCACCTCTATGCCGCAGTTTGAACCGGATATGCCCGCGTAAAAGGTACCGGCATTGGTAAGTGCATGCGTGGTATTGCTGCCTCCCTGTAAGTATAAGGTAGCATTCCCCTTAGCGGTGAATGTACCGGAGTTATAAATAAAGGAACCATTTGCATCTATTTGGAATAGGCCGGTACCCGTTAGGTTAAATGTACCATAATTGGCAAAAATGGCACTGTTAAACTCCAGTTTAGTTGAAGTGGATGCTCCTGCGAAGGTTACATTTGCAGCAGTTACTCCTGAATTGACATTAAACCCGTTGTTTATTGTCAGGTTAATGCCCGAATTAATAGTAATGGTATTGTTCCCCGTAAATGTTGCAGTATTTACTGAAGTGCTTGATGTCACTGTCGGTGCATTTGCGGTCGCCGGAATACTAACGTTATCGGTACTTCCGGGTGTGCCGTTTGGCGACCAGTTGGTATTGGTACTCCATGTTGTATTGGTGTTTCCTGTCCATACGTAGCTAAAACCAGCTACTGTTCCGTTGTAAACTACATAAGTAATGGTATAATTGGTTGACAGGTAGCCGTTTGCCCCCCCAGCCGCTGATGGGGTCACTGTATAGGCAGAACCGGCGGTTTGTGAAGTCGTTGGACTTGGCGTTAAGGTTACGCTGGTTATCGTTTCACCGGCTACAGTACCATAATAAATGAAATTTGATGTAGCGCCTGTCTGTACAGGCGAGGTAAACCCGGTCACTTTAAGCGGCCCTGTAGCTGTTATTGTTAAAGAGGCCACAGTAATGTTAGCCGTAAGGCCTGATGGCTGCGTTAAGGTATAGTTACCTGCATCTGTACCACTTATGCTGTATGAACTTACTGTCACAGCAATGCCTGTGCCGACATTTTTGCTTGCAAATACTGCCGTTCCTGCACCGCCAAAGGTTACCACATCGCCGGCTATCACGCCGGTTAATGAACCCGAACCCGACAGGCTACCCGTGGTAGTGCCGTCATATACCTTGTTTGCTGCAGTTATTCCTGTGATCGTTAGGGTTTTTGCCGTGATATTGGCGGTTAAACCTACTGGCTGTGTTAAGGTGTAGTTGCCGGCGTTCGCGCCGCTTAATGTACAGGTGGGTGTAACAGCCAAGCCGGTACCAACATTTTTGTCCGGGAAAGTTCCTGAGAGGTTCAGTGTAACCACATCCCCGGCAACTACACCGGTAAGTGTTCCGGTGATGGTAGCCGTATTAGTTCCATCGTATACCTTATTGCTTGCCGCCGCGCTCGCAATTGTTAATGCTTTTGCTGTAATATCCGCTGTAAAACCCGAAGGCTGCGTTAAAGTGTAATTGCCCGCCGCAGCACCGCTTATGGTATAGCCGGATACAGTTACCACTATGCCCAGCCCTACATTGGCAGTCGCAAATGTAGCCGTTGGTGCACCGCCAAGGGTAACCACATCACCCGCAACTACGCCGTTTAGCGTTGCCGTACCCGATAAGGTTCCAGTAGTCGTTCTATCGTATACTTTACTGTTTACCGATAACCCGGTAATGGTTAAAGGTGCAGCAGTTACGGTTATATTGCCCGTTACATAAGTAATTGAATAGTTGCTGGGCGTAAAAGTACCCCCGGTTGCCGCGCTTGGTGTGATGTGCCCGGCATAGCTTCCAACGGCGTCATGTATCGCCCCGCCCGTGCCGTATGTCATGGTTACACTGCCAATTGTTTCGCCATTTTGCAATCCGCTGGAGGTGAAAGCTGTTGAACCCGGCCCGCTCGTCAGAACATTACCGTAAACTTTTGAAACGTTAGTGGCTGTAATGGTTAAAGGAGCCGCTGTAATATTAGCAGTTATACCGGGTTGTACCAGGGTATAATTGCCTGAACTTACACCGGTCATCACAAGAGACACCGGTATATTATTGCCAACATTCGGACTTGCAAAAATTCCGGTAGTGCTTATGCTTAATATATCTGGTAATATAAGGCCGTTGATAGTGGCGCCCAATACAGAAGCATTTGTAGTGCCATCGTACACCTTGTTACTTGCTACGGCGAGGGTTACCGTTATCGATTTTGGAGTAATATTCGCGGTTAAACCCACGGGTTGCGACAATGTATAATTCCCTGCGTTGGCCCCGCTTATCGAATAGCCTGTTACTGTTATCGAAACGCCCGCACCAACATTAAAGCCTGAAAATACGGCCGTTGGTGATCCTCCGAGGACTACCACATCGGCGCCTACAACACCGTTTAACGTGGCTGTTCCGCTTAAAGTGGCTGTGGTGGTCCTGTCGTATATTTTACCATTTCCGGTTAAACCGCTAATAGTTAAGGTTTTTGGTGTGATCGTTAAGGTACCTGCAACATAATTGACGGTGTAATAAGCGGGGGCAACTGCTCCGCTTGCAGTTATTGGGTACGTTCCAACATTTGAACTGGATGTACCTGTTGTTACAACAGTTGGCAGGGTGGTTAAATTGGCCTGGGTATCGCCATTTACAAAACCGCTGTATGTAACCGTCAGCGATGGGACGGCTGAGCCATACACCATACTCTGATTATTTGCTGTAATGGTTAAAACAGCCTTGTTAATGGTAATGGATATATTGGCGGTAGTACTTGGACCACTGGCATATGTAGCAGTAATAGTGTAACTGGTAGCGGCGGACAGAACAGTTGGGGTTCCGGAAATTACACCGGTGGCGGCGTTGATTGACAGCCCGGCAGGCAGTGCAGGGCTTATTGAATAGCCCGTTGGAGCGCCTCCCGTTGTTGTTGGAGTTAAGGGTGTTATCGCAGTATAAATAGTATAAGTAAAAGGCGAACCGGTATAACTAATAGTTGATGCCAGCACAGTAATGCTTATGGTTGTATTGCCGCTCCCGCTGGCGTTTGTTGCCGTAATGGTGTAGGTTGTAGCTACATGAGTTGCAGTTGGAGTACCCGATATTACCCCCGTAGTGGTACTAAATGCCAAACCTGCCGGAAGTGCCGGGCTTATCGAATAACTTGTCGGGCTATTTGTTACCGTAGGCGTTAAGGACGTTATGGTGTTACCTGTATAATATGTAAAAGGAGAACCCGTATAACTAATAGTAGGTGATACTGCATTTACCAAAAGCGTCAAGCCTGAACTTGGATAGGGGCCGCCGCCGACGTTATTATCAGTGATTTGGATAGTAAATCCATATGACCCGGCTGGCGTCGAAGCAGATGTCGTTACCGTGAAGGTAATAGTGGCGCCGTTCGTCCCGCTAGGTGTAAATGATGGAGTAGTTGTATTACCGCTTGTAACCGCTTCAGTACCTGAGGTGAAATTCCATGTAACGCCTGTGGGTGTGCCACTGGTCCAGGTCAAAAGGATGTTGTCGGCCGATGGTGGCAATGCGCCGGCTTCTGATAATGTAATAGTGTAAGTTACAGACGTACCCGTGCCTCCATTGGCTGTTCCTGTTTGGGAGCCATAGGTTACAGCTGTAACTCGTTTATTAGCAAAAGCTGAATTAAAACAAAACAAGTTAACAGCAACAAAAGTTATTGCAAATACAATTAGTATTCGAGAGAAACCCTTAAAGGAGTTTGTTTTTTGAATGGGGAGCCCTGAAATGCCATTTCCTTGCATTGATGTTTTGAGCATCAACCGGCTAATAAGGAAAAGTAAATATTTTTTCATATGTGATCTTACGATGATATTAAAAAAGTGTCTTAAGCTGTGTTAGTCGAAAAAGTTGTACTCTTCTAATCCTTCACTCAGAAACCGCCTCCTTGAAAAGCAAATCTTTAACTTATCAATCATCAAAAACATAATATTGCGATGATATTTTAACGCAGTTGGCCACTGAAATTTGAATCCTATCTTATTCAGTATCAGCCAAGTTATCCTTTTACGAAATTGACCATCTGTAAGTTACTCCAAAGTGCATATTTTAGGGCTGCAGGTGTCTTTTTTACACAATTAACGTTAAATCGCATGCTCTACCTCATTGATAGCCTTGCAGATATGAAGTCCACGTTTTCGAAAAAAAATTGCGCTTATCTACGGTAAAGCCCTGTGAAATTCAAAAACTGGCTCGATTGCGGGGCAAAAACCGTATACAATTCTTCGGTTTTGTGCCGTTTTACAGCGTTATTCAAAACCGCGACTAGCACGAAATGCAACCGATCCGAATATTAAAAACGACGGATATTATGCTTATGTAAACTTATTGTTAGCTCTGCAATATGTAGCCCGGAAAATAAATTCGATAAAATATGGCATTTCAGAACCCAACAGCGGCAATACTCAGCTAATTGTAAAAAATAGCTTTTTCGTTTATCTTTATGTTAAATTAAGATTAATTTTAATCCTTGTAATTAACAAAGCCAAACGTCGTACGTACATTTGACTTCAGTGGGACCTAAAAAATAACGCCAATGGTTCGTTTGAGGAAGAAGATATTATTTATAACCGGCTCTATTAACCAAACGACGCAAATGCATCAGATATCTGAGCATTTGCCCGAATATGATTGCTGGTTCAGCCAAATATTTACCGATTTACTTATTTATAAATATATAAAAAAATACACTCCGCTTGCCGACGCAACGGTACTTGCGGGACAATTCAGGGCACGCTCAGAAGAGTATTTGAATAATAACGGACTGAATATTGATTACGCCGCCAAACGCAATAGCTATGATTTAGTGGTTTATTGCTCGGACATGGTAATGGCAAAAAGCCTGAGCAAAAGCAAGACTATTTGGGTACAGGAAGGCATGATAGATCAATATACGCTTTTGAGTGCGATCGTAAAAAAATTGGGTTTGCCTACTTATTTAACGGGTGATACCTCGCTTAATGGTTCAAGCGATGCTTGTGACATCTATTGCTCGGCATCGGAGGGGTATAAAAACTATATAACTAAACGCGGAACGGGTCGCGATAAAGTTTTTGTGACTGGTATCCCTAATTACGATAACTGTAACCAATACCTTGATAACGATTTCCCACACCGTGATTACGTAATGGTTGCAACAAGTGATATGCGCGAAACCTATCGTAAAGAGGACAGGCCGGCGTTTATCCGGCAAGCCGTTGCTATTGCAAATGGCCGGCAATTGCTTTTTAAATTACATCCGAATGAGAAGTTTGAAAGGGCCCAGGCCGAGATTCGTAAACACGCGCCAGCAGGTACTTTGATATACCATGGCGGCAATACCAGCTACATGGTAGCTAACTGTGCAGAGTTGATTACGCAATATTCCACTGTAGTTTATACTGGGTTGGCACTGGGTAAAAAAGTACATTCGTATTTCGATGTTGACGAGTTAAAACGTCTGGCACCTATTCAAAACAGTGGAACATCAGCAAAAAATATAGCTCAAATATGCCGGGCATATATCGAATTTAAAGGAAATCGCACTGAGTTTTTAAAACAGTTTGTATTTAGGCCAGAGGAAATAACACAGCAGGAAGAGATGTACGCCTGATTGCTGAATACCAGAGTTATGGGAGATAAAATAGTAATTGTTGTACAGGCACGTATGTCATCGAGCAGGCTGCCCGGCAAAGTGATGCTCCCGTTGCTTGGCAAAAGTTTGCTATACCGTATGATGGAACGCCTGAAGATGATTAAACACCAGGCTCAACTGGTTATTGCTACTTCCCTCGAAAAAGCTGATGATGTTATTGAAAAAGAAGCTGCAATAATAGGTGTCCCCTGTTATCGCGGAAGCTTGAATAACCTGCTTGACAGGCATTACCAGGCAGCAAAATTGTATGATGCTGATATCGTGCTTAAAATACCATCCGACTGCCCACTGATTGACCCTCGAATTATTGACCAGGCCCTTGATTTTTATTTTGACGCACCTGACCAGTATGACTATGTGAGCAACCTGCACCCGGCTACTTTCCCTGATGGCAATGATGTGGAAATAATGACCATGGATTGCCTTGAAAAGACATGGAACGAAGCCACCCGTGTCCTCGAACTGGAACATACCACACCTTATATCTGGGAAAATCCGGATAGGTTCCGAATTGGCAACGTTATTTGGGATGCCGGAAATGACTATTCAATGACGCACCGTTTTACCATTGATTATTCTGCTGATTATGAGTTTATAAGATGCGTTTTTGAAGAACTTTATCCTGCCAAAAATAATTTTTCATGCGATGATATACTTCGGCTTCTCGAAAAAAGACCCGAAATTTACCATATCAATTCCGCCTTTTGCGGCGTTAACTGGTACCGCAACCATTTGAACGAACTGAAAACCATATCAGCCGAACAAACTAAAACTATTGCCGGCTGATATAACCTGATTTAGAAACTATGATAACAGATATACCAGCCATAGACAAGCAAAAGTTACAGGCTACGGCGCTTAAGGTACGCGAACATATTATTCGTATGGCTACCGATGGCGGCTGTTTTGTGGGGGCCTCGCTT
>Ga0207116_10271_pt1 | contig 13680 bp, 9 predicted proteins | sample Alteio_BWMinHeat_44_FD_153550 | JGI IMG/M metagenome (GOLD analysis project Ga0207116, IMG submission 153550) | Enriched cells from forest soil in Barre Woods Harvard Forest LTER site, Petersham, Massachusetts, United States -... | ecosystem: Environmental > Terrestrial > Soil > Temperate forest >... | reverse complement strand
AACTTGAGCACATCGCGAATCCTTTGTCCGCATTGGCGAAGAGAATTTTTGCAACTGCACTTTCCACCGGCGCGTTCCTGGCAATGTCCGTGGGCTGCCTGGCTGGGAACCCGTTTATAACCAGCATTTACACGGCGGACCCCTCTGCTCACGTGTGGGCGGATGGCCGGCTTTACGTTTATCCGTCCCGCGATATTGACCCGCCCCGTGGTTGTGATCTGATGGACCGGTATCATGTTTTTTCCACGGATGACATGGTGACTTGGAGGGACGAAGGGGAAATTCTCCGGGCGAGCCAGGTATCCTGGGGCAGACCGGAAGGCGGATTCATGTGGGCGCCCGATTGCGCTTACAAGGATGGCAAATACTTTTACTTCTTCCCGCATCCCAGCGGCACGAAATGGAACGACACATGGAAAATCGGGGTCGCCACCAGCGCAGAGCCAGCCAGGGGTTTCCAATGTGTCGGATACATCCAGGGGGTTGGCGGCTTCGCGATGATTGATCCTTCCGTGTTTGTGGACACAGACGGACAGGCTTATTTGTATTATGGCGGCGGCGGAAAATGTGCCGGTGGAAAACTCAAGCCCAACATGATCGAGCTTGATGGAGAGATGCAGCCGATGACGAATCTGGATGATTTCCATGAAGCGACGCGGGTCTTCAAGCGCAACGATGTGTATTATTTGACTTACGCCGATAATTTTCGTCGCAACAATCGCTTGCAATACGCCACGAGTTCAACCCCCCTGGGACCGTGGAAATCTCGAGGAGTATATTTGGACCCTACTGATTGCGATACGAGTCATGGTTCCGTGGTGCAATACAAGGGCCAGTGGTATGCGTTCTATCATAACAGATCCATATCCGGGATGGGCAATTTACGATCTATCTGCGTTGATCTTTTGAATTTTGACGCGGATGGAAACATCCTGAAGGTGGTCCAAACCAAAACCAGCGTGCCGTCAGTTGGCCCGGCGCCGGAGCCAAATCCGAAGACGGTCAAATATGGAGTCGCGAATGCCAAGGTCGGAAATGGCGCGACTGTGGCGGACGACAGCGCGGCCTCGGGTGGGAAGAGTGTGGCGAATCTGCACCTGGCGGATTCCTTTTTGGAGTTCGACGACGTGGATGGCGGAGCTAACGGAGGTCAAGCCACCATAGCCATTGACTTTGCCGCACTTGAACGAGGCAAGCTGCGCTTGAGCGTAAACGGTGCTGATTATTCGTTCCTGAACACCCTTCCAACGGGGAGTTGGACTGCTTATACCGGTAATTCGTATTTGACCGTTCCCCTTCAACCCGGAAAGGCGAATATTGTGAAGTTTGAGGGCGGCCATGGCGGCGTTAACGTGGATTACGTCACCGTGACCCCGCTGCCCTAATTGGGCTTCCGTGTTGGAAGCCTGCACCAAATTGGTCAGCCCAATTTAGTCTCCTGATTTACCAACGCCAAGGAGGTGGTTGATTTTGCGATTCCGATTTGCGGAAGCATCAAAAACCGCTTGACACATTTTAGGCATTGCATCATTCTATCCGTATTCGTTGATGCAACGAATCTCATTAAGAGTGGTTGAGGGACTGGCCCGATGAAACCACGGCAACCGATTGAAGCGCGATCTTCAGTGACCAGGTGCCAATTCCAGCTCGAACCGACGGCGGTCCGGGAAAAGATGAGAAGAGCGCAAGTGATTTATCCTCTTCTCATCCAATGAGTCGGGGATTTTTTATTCCCCATGAACGAACGGAATAGAATTATTATGGATAAACAGAGTAGTTTCATGAAGGCGCTCAAGTGCCGCGAGTGCGGCCGGGAATACCCGCTCGCCGCCACGCACGTGTGCGAATTCGACTTCGGGCCGCTGGAGGTCGCCTACGATTATGAGCGCATCAAGAAGTCGCTGACGCGCGCCGCCATTCAATCGCGCCCGAAGAACATGTGGCGTTACCGCGAATTGCTCCCGGTGGCAGGTGAGCCGACGGTCGGCTTCGAGGTCGGTTTCACGCCGTTGATCAAGGCGGATCGCCTTGCGCGGAAACTGGGCATTCGCGAACTTTGGATCAAGAATGACACGGTCAACTACCCCACCCTTTCGTTCAAGGACCGCGTGGTGAGCGTGGCGTTGAGCCGCGCGCGGGAACTCGGCTTCAGCACGGTCGCATGCGCCTCGACGGGCAATCTGGCCAACTCCGTGGCTGCCAATGCCGCTGCCGCCGGACTCAAGGCTTACGTGTTCATCCCGTCCGATCTTGAGCAGGGAAAAATTGTCAACTCGCTCATCTACGGCGCGGATGTCATCGGCATCAAGGGCCATTACGACGAGGTCAACCGGCTTTGCGCCGAGATTGCCGGCAAGTTCGGCTGGGCGTTCGTGAACGTCAATATGCGCCCCTATTACGCCGAAGGCTCGAAGAGCATGGGCTATGAAATCGCCGAACAACTGGACTGGCGCTTTCCGCAACATACCGTCGTGCCGATGGCGTCGGGCTCCTTGCTCACGAAAATTCACAAGAGCTACCAGGAATTCGCCAAGCTAGGGCTGGTGGCGGAAAGTGATTACAAAATCCATGGCGCGCAAGCGACGGGTTGTTCGCCGATTTCGGTCGCGCAGAAGGCCGGGCTGGATTTCTTCAAGCCGGTCAAGCCGAATACGATCGCCAAGTCGCTGTCCATCGGCACGCCGGCGGATGGTTTTTACGCGTTGCGCACGATGAAGGACACCGGCGGCTTTGCCGAGGATGTGAGCGACGACGAAATCCGCGAGGGCATCAAGCTGCTCGCGGAACACGAGGGCATTTTTGCCGAAACCGCCGGCGGCGTGACGGTGGGAGTGGCCAAGAAACTGATTGCCTCCGGCAAGATTCCAGCCAATGATTCCGCGGTCCTCTGCATCACCGGCCACGGGCTGAAAACACTCGATGCCGTGGCCAATCACGTGGGCCATCCGCGCGAAATCAAGCCCAGCTTGCGCGAGTTCGAGGCGTTGCTGGCGAGTGAAAATCTGGTCGCCGCGAACAAATGATTTATGACAACAAAAGTAAGAATACCCACCCCACTCCGCAAACTCACCAATAACGAAGAACTCGTCGAAGTCGGCGCCGCGACCGTCGGCGCGGCGATTGTCGAACTTCAAACACGCTACCCGGGCATCAAGGAGCGGTTGATGGATGACAACGGCGAGGTGCGGCGTTTCGTGAACGTTTATGTGAACGAGGAGGACATCCGCTTCCTGCAAAACCAGCAGACTCCCTTGAAGGACGGCGATGAGATCAGCATCATTCCCGCCATCGCCGGCGGTTAATTCATTTCATCAAACCCATCATGCCACCGAAAAAAAAATCCTCCGGGAAGCTGGCCGCCGCCAATGGCCGGCAGCGCACGCGCCTTTGGCTGATGTATCCGCCGAAGCTCATCAAAGAGCCGCTGATCTGGCAGCTCAGCCAGAAATTCCCCATCGTCACCAACATCCGCCAATGCAGCGTCACGGATGAAATCGGAATCGTCAGCATCGAGCTTGACGGCGAACGTACCGACATCAAGGCCGCGATCAAGTGGCTGGAAAAAATCGGCGTGAGCGTCGAGCCGGTGGAGATTAATGTGATTGAGAGTTGATTTTCCGGCCACGAAGGTTGCGCCTCGTCAGGCGTTATTTTCAAGCCTCCAGGGCAGAACGGCGGCAACCTCATCTGCGTCGGACAAATACTCACGGAAAATCTCAGCGAGCTTGTCGTGCAACGGCTCGTCGAACACGTCCAGATCATCATGGCACTCCCAGTACACCAGTGCGTCCACAAGTTGCTCGTCAAGCGGTTCATACACTACTGACACGTCATTCGGACAGACCACTTGCAAGAACAGCTTCGAGAGCGTACTGCGCAGGCTCAGCTTCCCGGCCTCGTGAGCCACGAGGATAATTTGGACCTGTTGGCGGACAGAAAGCGTTCCCGTCGAGTATTGCCGGAACGCGGATTCAAAGCTCAGAGCACCCTCCGCGCTCAAGGCGTATAGCTCGGTAATCCACTCAGGCGGGTCGTCCATGGCCCGGACAATCCCATCCACCCAACGCATCACCTCGCCGAGCTGAATCAGCCCGAGTTCGGTCGCTTCCAGCAACGCGGCGGCTTGGTCGGATAGCATCATGGTAAACCGGGGAGGTTCGCGCCGGCATGGAAAAACGTCACCACCAGGGCGCGCGGTTGGGTACTTGTGTTCACGGTCACCAACCTCATTTTCACAACCAAATTATTAGCCACTGGGACAGGATTTGTAAAGCAAAGATAATACGGAGATGCAACGGTGCCGGCCCAAAGCAGCGGCAATGGCTGCTTGTCAAACCGTTACGCCGACATTATTGTCAAATCATGTCGAAGAAGTTTCCAATCATTCTGGCAGTAACGGCCTGCGCGGTTCAACCGATGCTCGCGGACGTGCTGCAACTCAAGGACAAAGCCTCCTTGACCGGCAAAATTCTGGCCGAGAAACGCGACCAAGTGTTCGTGGACATTGGCTACACGGTCATCTCCATTCCGCGCAGCCAGATTCTAAAAATTTCAAAAACCGAAACGGCCGAGTCGGCGGTCTCAACGCCGTCCCCTGCCCCGGTGACCGCTGTGCCCGTCCCCGCCGGCATCGAATCCAAGTCCGGCATTTACCAGGTCGCCAGCGTGCCGCCGCCGATCAAGGACGTGCGCGAATTGGTGAATCAACTCGGCGAATCCGTCGTCCAGGTCCGCACACCCGGCGGATTGGGCTCGGGCTTCATCATTGACCCGGACGGTTTTCTGATCACGAACTTCCACGTCATCGAGGGTGAAACGCAGATTTCGGTCGAGGTTTACCATCAGAACAACGGCCAGTTGGAACGCAAGGCTTACAAGGATGTAAAAATCATCGCGATCAATAAATTCGCCGACATGGCGCTGCTGAAAATTGACGACTCGGACGCGCCGAAATTTTCCCGCGTGCTGCTGGGCGACGCGGACAGCCTGGCGGTGGGCGAGCAGGTTTTTGCCATCGGCAGTCCGCTGGGGCTGGAACGCACCGTCACGCAAGGCATCCTGAGCACCAAGACCCGCGAGATGCAGGGCGAACTTTATTTGCAAACCACGGCGCAGATCAATCCCGGCAACAGCGGCGGCCCGCTTTTCAACATGCGCGGCGAAGTCGTCGGCATCACCAACATGAAGATCACCTTTGGCGAGGGCCTGGGCTTCGCGATACCCGTCGGCATGGTGAAATATTTTCTGGATCACCGGGACGCTTTCGCATATTCCAACGACAACCCGAGCAATCCGTACCGTTATCTGCCGCCGCCGAACCGCACGGTGAAAAAGTAAAATTGAAATCAATTCATGGCCCGAATCATCAAGGCCGGACCATGGCAGCGAGCCAATAGACCGCCGTATTCAACTGAATAAATCATGAGAAAAATCCTAGTCCTCCCCGCCGTTCTTTTTTATCTGGCCTGTCAGGCGGGCGCGGCGGTGTTGCCCGCGGAAAAAATCCTCCCGGACGACACGCTGGTGATGTTCACCATCCCCGACTTCAACCGCGTGCGGGAGATTTACCAGAGCTCGCCGCAAGGCCGTCTGTGGAGCGACCCGGCGATGAAGGATTTCAAGAACAAGTTCGTGGACAAGCTCACCTCGGGTTACATTACCCCGCTGGAACATCAATTGGGCGTTCATTTCGACGATTACACCAACCTGGCGCAGGGGCAGTTGACGATTGCACTGGTCCAAAACGGCTGGGATGGCAAGGAGGGCCAGTCGCCCGCGCTGGTGGCGCTGCTGGATACCAAGGACAAGAGCGCGCAACTCAAAACCAACCTCGTTGACCTGAGAAAAAAATGGGTGGATGCGGGAAAGACGGTGAAGACCGAGAAGATTCGCGACATTGATTTTTCCGTCATCGTTTTTTCCAAGGACGATCTGCCGAAGGCCCCCAAGCCCGCTCCGGCGCCGGGCGGCATCGAGCCGATGGAGGATCCGGACGCGAAGAACGCGCCCAAGACACAGATTTATATCGGGCAGACGGAGTCGCTTTTGGTCATCGGCAATTCCCCCAAAGTCATCGAAAAAATCCTGGTGCGCATGTCCGGCGGTGAAGTGAAGCCGTTGAGCGAACTCGCCGCTTATGATGCCAACGCCGGGCTGTTCCACGACGCCCCGGCTTTCGCCTGGGTCAACGCCAAGGCCATTGTGGATGTCGTGGGCCGGCCGAGCGAAGAAGCCGCGGACGCGGACTCGGGAAATCCTTTCGCGTTCAAACCGGACAAAATCATGGCCGCGCTGGGACTTAAGGGCCTCAGGACCGTGGCGCTGAGCTATAACTACTCGAGTGACGGGGCGCTGTTCAACGTCACCTTCTCCGTGCCGGAAGCCAACCGTACCGGCCTGTTCAAAATCCTGGCGGGTGAAGCCAAGGATTATAACGCGCCGCCTTTCGTGCCGGCGGATGCCGTGAAATTCCAGCGTTGGCGCATTGACGGCCAGAAAACCTGGGCTACCTTGCGAAAAATCGCGAGTGATATTTCTCCCGGCGCCCTCGGGACCATAGATTACACTCTGGGACTGGCGGGCGAGGCTGCGAAGCAAAAAGACCCCAATTTTGACATCAATAAAAACCTGTTCGGCAATCTGGGCGACGACATTATCACCTATCAGAAAAATCCCAAAGGCACCAGCCTGGCCGAACTGGGATCGCCGCCTTCCATTTTCCTGCTGGGATCGCCCAACGCGGAGCAACTGGCGAGCGCGCTCAAGAATATTTTTGTGCTCTACAGCCCGGGAGCGGTTGCGCCCACGGAACGCGAGTTTCTCGGCCATAAAATCAATTCCATTTCGCTCCCGGGCGCACCCACCGCCGGCGGAACGGATGCCGCGCCGCGCAGCCTGAGTTACGCCTGCAGCGGCGGCTACGTGGCCATCAGCATGGAACCAAGCCTGCTGGAGGAATATCTGCGCAGCAGCGAGACCCCGGCCAAACCACTCCGCGACACTCCGGGGTTGAGCGAAGCCACGCAAAAAGTGGCCGGCAGCGGCACCAGTCTTTTCGGGTACTCCAACGAGAGCGAAAGCATGCGGGTCCTCCTGGAAGTTTTGAAAAAGGATTCAAGCGGCGCCGACCCGCTGGCCGGTCTCACACCCGTGGCGATGGCCATGGGCATGGGCGATGTCAAGGTCAAGGACTGGCTGGATCTCTCGCTGCTGCCCAGCTTTGACAAAATTTCAAAATACTTTTACTTCTCAGTTTACGCCGGCAGCGCCAACGCCGACGGCCTGACCTTCAAAGCCTTCGCCCCCGTGCCGCCGCAGTTGAATAAGTAGAGGGAATTGCGCGAGTTGGAGCGCAGAGCATTGCACTGCGCGTTAATAGGCGACGCCGCTTGCGCAGAGCGATGCTGTGCGCTCCGATTCAATGGCCAATCCTTTGCCATCGGTGAATGGTGCAATTCCAAACTAAGTGTAAGGCAGATGCCCATCTGCCTTAAGTGTCGATTTTCCTTGTGTTAGTCACGTAATCCGTCAAATAACCCGCGTATGATTGGGTCTTTGGCCAAATGATCTCGACCAAGCGAATCGCCGCATTACTCCTTTTATTCGTCACCGCATTGTCTAATGCGTCCGGAGCCGAAGATGAGCCGGGACCCAACTCCATCCCCGAGCTGCAAACAGCCATCACAAAAGTTCTGAAAGAAACCAAAACTCCCGGCGCGGCCATTGCCATCGTCTCGCGCGACAAAGCGGAGTGGATCGCCGGTATCGGCGTGGCCGATGTGGCCGCCAACAAACCCGTGACCGCCGAAACCCTTTTTCGGATCGGCTCGACCTCGAAAGCCTTCGCCGCGATGGCAGCGCTCCAATTGCAGGAGGAAGGCAAACTCAAAATCACGGACACCGTCCACCAATGGGTGCCCGACGTCGCCTTTTCAAATCAATGGGAGGCGACCAATCCGGTGCGCCTCGTCCATCTCATGGAACACACCACGGGTTTTGACGACATCCACCGGCGCGAATATGCGCTGGATGACCCAACGCCCATCTCGTTGAAAGACGCGCTGGCTTTTGGGGCGTCTTCGCGGCTCTGCCGCTGGCCGCCCGGTTCGCGAATGTCCTACTGCAATTCCGGCCCAGCCGTCCTGGCGGCGGTCATTGAAAAAGTTTCCGGCGAGCGTTTCGAGGATTATGTGCAGGAACATTTTTTTAATCCGCTTCACATGAACACGGCCAGTTACTTTTATACACCTGCGGTGCAGCAGCATTTGACGAAGCTGTATCACTCCGACGGTGTCACGCCCTATCCTTATTGGCACATTGCCTACCGGGCCGCCGGGTCAATCAACGCCTCGCCAAAGGACATGGCAAATTACGTGCGGTTTTATCTTCAACGCGGCAGTTTTGACGGCACACAATTGCTCCAGCCCGCGTCCATCGAGCGCATGGAAACTCCGGAGACCCTGCCCTCGGCAAAATTAGGCAGGATGCCCGGGTACGGCCTTTACAATTACGAAACCGCTGAAGGAGCTTTTGTTTTCCACGGCCATGACGGCGCGGTCCCGGGTGGGTTGACACAAATGGCCTATCTTCCGGAATATGGCCGCGGCTACGCCATCATGATAAATTCGGGAAAAGGAAGGGCGTTGTCACGCATTTCCAAACTGGTGCGCCACTACATCGTTCGCGGCCTGACTCCGCCGGTGCTGCCACCAGAGGCGTTCGTTCCGCCTGAAGTGCAGGGACATTATGAGGGATATTATCAGGAAATCAGCCCACGCGTGCAGATGTTTTATGGGGTGGATCGGTTGCTGAACAGCGGATGGATGGGGTTCTCGACCAACCGGGCTTCAGTCATTGGCCTGCGTTGGGCGCAATTAGTGCCGGTGACCGACCGGCTGTTTCGCAAAAAAGACCAATCCATAGCGACACTCGCCTTGCTGCCAGACAGTGATGGAAAGACGTTGATTCAATTTGGCTCGGCGACCTACAAGAAGGTTTCAGGCTGGCGGGTATGGGGAGAATTGTTTGCCATCCTTGCGATCTGCTTTGTCATGCTGAGTTCGCCGGTCTTTATGTTGATTAGGTTGGGCAGAAAACTATTGGGCAAGACGCACAGCGCCTCTCCCTGGTCCGTGCGGGCGATGCGTTTGCTAAGCACGCTTTTTTTTGGCGCATTTTGGGTTCTCATTTTTTTCAATTTGCAGAATTTTGATGCGCTGGGCACTTGTTGCGCGGTTTCGATTGGGATCATGTTTTCGAGCATCGCCTTTGCCCTGACCGCAGCCGCGAGCCTTTATCTGGTCTATCATCACCGGAGCACGCCCATGAGTCGAATCGTCTATTGGCAGTCGGTCCTGGTGGCCGTTGCCCTTTGTACCGTCGCAGTCTATATGGGCTATTGGGGCTTGATTGGACTCCGCCTTTGGGCATAGCCAGTGGTCTTAACATCAAATCCAATTACTGCTGCGGATAGACGAGGATGCGGTCGTGGACCAGGATCACGAGGTCGTTTTTGCCGTCGCCGGTGACGTCGGTGATCAACGCTTCGCGCGGTTCGGGCAGGTCGCTGCGGCGGCTGCGGAAGGTCCGCTCTTCAAACACGGGCCAGCGATCCGCCGGGATGAGTTTGCGATTCTTGTTGAAGACCACGAGGTCGAGGTAGTTCCGGCTGGTTTCCAGGAAGACCAGTTCCTTGCGGCCATCATTGTCCAGATCGCCAGAGACCACATCGTTCAAGTGCCCGTCCTTGATGGGCGTCTCGTAACTGTCCAACTCGGTCAAATCCCAGACATCACCTTGCAGCGGGAGCCAGCCGACGGCGTCCTTTCCGAGGAAGGCGACCGTGTTCAGACTGGCGCCGCCCAGCGCGATGGGTTGCAAGGACTTGAATTCCGTGTACGGCAGCGAAATATTGCGAACGACTTTCCAAACACCGGCGGCATCGCGCTCGCAGAGCGTTGCCACCTTGAGTTCCGCATCGAAGAGGAAGATCGAGTTGACAGCGTTGGTGCCGTTGGGCAACGCCGCGGCGCCGACCAGGCGGGAGTTGCTGCCCGAGCCGTTGATTTGTTCCTTCACGTTGAAGACCCAGCCGCCGCGATTGGTCGAATTTTGCGCGGCGGCTTCCTGTTTCAAAACCACGGCACGGAGAAAATTCTTTTGCGCGAGCAGGAGCTCGGGTTTGCCGTCGCCGTCCACATCCGCAAAACTCATCCACGGCTCCTCAACGCTGCCGCCCGGCGGCGCAATGTCTTCCTCATCAAAATCCTTGTCCGGAACCTGGAGCAGCATCTTGATTTTTTCGTAGGGAATCAGCACCACGAGGTCGGCCAGGCCGTCCTGGTTGACATCGTGAAAAGCCATGGCGGTTGGATTGGCGACAAAAGTCTCGCTGAGTTTCTGGGTGCGGGACTTGCCGTCGGGATTGAGCGTGACGAGCGAACGCTTGCCGTCCTGATCCACGATTGCGGCGAGGGTGGGTTTGCCGTTGGGCTTGAGACGGCCAACGGCCATGACCAGCGGCTTGCCTTGCAGCGGGATCAAGGTGGGAAATGGTAGCCGTCCCTTTTCGTCCAATTGCGAATAGCCGATCTGGCGCTCGTCCGAGCTGAGCATAAATACCGTTGGCTTGCCATCGCCCCAGTCCGTCACGGCCAGATCGCTTACCCCCGTCAAGGTGGGAAAAGTCTTGGGGGCATCCAGTGTGCCGTCCGCTTTTTGCAAATAAATGGAGATCTGGCCGCTCTCCGGATCAGCCACGAGTAAATCGGGCAGGTTGTCGCCATTGACATCGGCCCAGATCATGCCGCGCCGCGCCTTGTCGCTTTTATTCAACGAGAGCACTTGGAACTGGCCCTGCATGAAAGAGCCGGAGAGAGCCTCGGCCGGCTTGCGGGTGAATTCGGAAACCTGCGCGCGGCCGGAATTTTGCGCGATGGTGACGATCTGGTTTTTCTTGGTCCCATCCAGGTTGTCGGCCCAGTACGAACGAATGGGCGGGAAGGTGAAAAAGATTTCCGGGCCGAGCTGGCCGGAGGCGTTTTGAAGGCGGAAGCGGAACGGCGTGGGGCTTTCCCAATTCACCAGCAGCAGATCGGTGCGGCCGTCGCCATCAATGTCCAGCAATTGAACGGCCTTGACCGCGCCAGCGTACGGAATTTTTTCAGGCTCGTCGAGCGTATGATCGGGCTTTTGTTTCAGAAGATAAATCTGGTTTTCACCGAGCAAAACCAGGTCGGTCAAACCGTCGCCATTCAAGTCCCCGGCGACGAGGGCGTTGGGCGAAAGCTGGCCGTCATCAATCGCCCAGCGTTTCGGAGCGCTCCAGTTGTTGCTGCCCAGATTATATTGAACCACCAATTCCTTGGGCTCGCCATAATAAGCGATGTCCGGCCGGCCGTCGCCGTTCAAGTCCTCCACCACGAGCGCTGAAATTCGCTTTTCAGAAGCGATGGAATCAATGCGAAAGCGGGCATCCGGCGGCAACTCGTTCAGCTCCAATTTGGCCGCGGGTTTGCCGGTCTTGGCCAGGTTCGTGGCGCCCGTCTGGTTGTAAAGAAGATCAATTTTGGAGCGGGAATTATTCACGACTATCAAATCGTTCAAACCGTCGCCATTGAGATCGGCGGAACGCAGCAGGCTGATCTGGCTGTCAATCGGGAAAATCTCGGGGCCGGTGAAATTGAAATGGTTGGTGCTGTCCTCGTCCGAGGAAACCGAACTGAAAGTGGCTGTGATTACGGCGAGGGTGACAGCACGGAAACCTGGTTTGATAAAATTAAATTGTTTCATGGTAACCAATAAACGATGGCAAACTGCCACTCCTCACGCGGATTGGCCAGCTTTATTCGCCAATAAAATGGGCCGCCACGCGACGACTATGGGGCTGGTGGCGATGTTCCCATAGGTATATGCCCTGCCAGGTGCCCAGCGCCAGTTCGGACGCGATGATGGGCAGGCTCAGATTGACAGGCGTGATTGCGGCACGGACATGCGCCGGCATGTCATCCGGTCCCTCGCTGGTGTGGCGAAACAGCGGGTCGCCATCGGGCACCAGGCGGGAGAAAAATCTCTCCAAGTCCTGCCGCACAGTTGGGTCGGCATTTTCCTGGATCAATAGCGAGGCCGAAGTGTGCCGCAGATGCAGCGTGAGCAGGCCTGTCGTGATGCCGCTTTCGCGCACCCACGCGGACACGGGTCGGGACAACTCGTAAAAACCCCTTCCGCGCGTGCTGACCTCGAACTCGTGCGTGCCCTGGCGCAACATTGGTTCGTCCCCGGTGGAGCGCAAAATTCCTAGTGGGTGGAATCCGCCCTGACGCCGCCGGCGTTCAGGAGTTTTTCCAAATCAGGATTTGCGGGATGGCCGGCGGCAAGCGCCTTCTGATAATGCCAGCGGGCCAATTCAGCCAACGGCGGTTGCTGGGTGATGTACACCACCGCGAGGTTGATGTGGGCATCGGCAAAGCCGGGATCATATTGAATGGCCTTGCGGAAGGCGGTTTCCGCGGGTCCGCGCAGGCCCTTCTCTGAAAGGGTCAGGCCGAGGAAATTCTGGATCTTCGGGTTTTGCGGATTGAGCTGGGCGGCGTGACTCAACGCATCCAGGGCTTCATCGTAATTTTTCTGGCGGAACTTCAACTGACCCAGGACGAAGACGCTGTAATCGTCATTCGGATCAATGGCGAGCGCCGCGTGGATGTATTTGTCGGCCTCTTCCAACCGGCCCAATTCAAGTTCGATGGTCGCGAGATCAGCCAGAGTGACGATATTCTTGTCGTCGAGCTTCAAAACCTCGAGATACTTTTCCTCGGCCTTGTCCAATTCGCGGGCCATAAAATAGCGCTGTGCTTCCGCCAGCAGGGCGGAGGCGCCGGGGGGAAGTTCCTTGATGGGTTTCTTGACATGAACCGCGGCCATGAGGGTCGTGTTCGGCTGGCTGAGCAGGGTCAATTCAGTGGGCGAATACGCAACCGGATGAGCTTCCAGCACGTCAACGCGCGCGTGCAATGCCGTCAATTGACGCGTCAGATCATCAATGCGAGCGGCCGTCTCTTTGCCTTTTTTATTCCCCTGGGCATCCCGCGTGGCGGCATCCAGGCTTACTTGCAATTCGTTTCGTTGCGCCTCGAGTTGCGCAATTTTTGCGGCGGTCACGCTGTCCAGCATCGGCAATGTGTTCGTGCTGGCAATCGGAGTCACGACGGCAACTGGCGGAGTGGTGGGAGTCGGCGCTGCCGGCACCGGGGCTGCGGCCATCTGTTTAATGCGGCCTTCAAGCGCGGTTTTTTCGAGTCGCAAAATTTCCTTGTCGGATTGCAACGCGGCCACCTGGGCCTGAGACTCCTTCAGCTTGCGATTCAGTTCATCCGTGGTTGAATCAGAGCGGGGCCGGCTTTGAAGCTCGGCCACTTGTTTTTTAAGCACGGCGTTCTCGTCGCGCAACGCCGAAGTAGCTTGATCGGACGCGACGGCTGCCTTCACGCGCGTTTTCAACGCTTCATTTTCGAGGGCCAGCGCGGCATTGGCTTCGATGAGCTGGCTCACCTTCTGACGGGCTTCCGCGAGCGCTTCTTCGCCCTTGCCGGACTTGGCGGCAGTGGCCTGGGCTGCATTCGTTTTGGCCTCGGCGAGGCTGGCTTTCAGCAATTCGTTTTCCTTTTGCAGTTTATTGAGTTGCTC
>Ga0207116_10270_pt1 | contig 13702 bp, 15 predicted proteins | sample Alteio_BWMinHeat_44_FD_153550 | JGI IMG/M metagenome (GOLD analysis project Ga0207116, IMG submission 153550) | Enriched cells from forest soil in Barre Woods Harvard Forest LTER site, Petersham, Massachusetts, United States -... | ecosystem: Environmental > Terrestrial > Soil > Temperate forest >... | reverse complement strand
AATGGCTTCTTGATCTACTCGGTGGAACATCGACTCAAAGTGGAAAAAGTCCAGAAGAATTGCGCTCAGCCTTCAGTGCAGAGATAGAAGATGGTGAAAGAAACACCAAAATTACTTCGTTCTCAGGTCATTTGTTACGAAAGCATGTTGATCCATATGTTGTGCTGGAATTGATGTTAGCGCTAAATGAAGCCAGGGCTAATCCTCCCCTTGACGATAAAGAAGTATTCCAAGTAGTTCACAGCATTGTCCGCAAAGAATTATCAAGAAGATTTGGAGGCAGCCATGCAAAATGATTTTCAAAATCCAGATTTCGATAAACTTGCACTTGACAATATTTCCGGTAAGAAAAAACTACTATGCGCTTCGGATGAAAGTCCACTTCCTCTTCGACGAAGACTTTCTGATCCAGCTCCATATCCATTAGCCGCCCTTGGGGAACATCTTGCTCCTGTAGCGGCAAGATTGATTGAAGTCGTAAAGGCACCAGATGCACTATGTGGTCAAAGTATCCTTGCTGCTGCTGCCCTTGCCACGCAGGGGCTCCGCGATCTAGATATAGACGGCAGGCAATTCCCGTTATCCGAATACCTTATCACCATTGGAGAAACCGGAGAGCGAAAAAGCGCCCTTGATAAAATTGCTAATGATGCAGCTCGAACCAGAGAAGAAGAGCTTAAATCAAAACACGAAGTCGAGCTGGGATTTTTTCAGAACGACACAGACATCTATAAGAAACAGCGAGACAATTTACTTAAGCCTGGAAAAAGTGGGAAAAATTTAACACGAGAGGAGATGGTTCGTGCCATGGAGAACTTGGGTCCTGCCCCTGAGGCTCCTCTGGAACCCTTGCTGATAACTGAAGACCCGACCTATGAAGGCTTGGTAAAACTATATGCAATAGGTCAGCCTTCTATGGGCCTATTCTCCGATGAAGGAGGACGAATGATAGGCGGATACGGAATGACTGAAGAACAGCAGCTGAAGACCATTGCAGGCTTAAGTCAGTTCTGGGATGGTAGGCGCATCTCGCGTGTTCGAAGTGGTGATGGCTCAATGCTGTTGTATGGCAAAAGGCTTTCGCTCCACCTCATGATTCAACCTATCATTGCTAATCATCTTCTTGGTAATCCGATTTTATCTAGTCAGGGGTTTTTATCGCGGTGTCTGTTCTCTTGGCCGGATTCAACCATTGGCGACCGGTTATACAAAGATTTTGACCTAAGCAAAGATGACATTATCTGCGAATACAAAAATCGCCTTCTAAAAATTTTTAGGGCCCCCATGCAAATGCGTCAAAATAAACGAAACGAAGTCAATCCCTCTATACTGAAGCTGGAACCAAATACTAAGAAGGACTGGATCAAATTTCACGATGATATTGAGGTCCAGCTCAAAGACGGAAAACGATATGCTCCAGTAAAAGGACTTGGAGCAAAGATCCCCGAACATGCCTTGAGACTTGCTGGCTGTCTTTCCGTTGTGAATGATCTGCAAGTCCAATCAATTTCACCTCTTGCCATGGATTGTGGGATTGCGCTGGCCCGATATTACGTTGAAGAAGCGCTGCGAATTTCTCATGAGTCATCGGAAAATCCCGATCTCATACTTGCTGAAAAACTTTTAATCTGGTTAGGGGCGCAAGGCTCTCCATTATTTTATCTCGCCAACATTTACCAATTTGGCCCAAACCCAATACGCAATGCTGAAACTGCAAAACGTATTGTTGGAATTTTAGAAAATCACGGTTGGGTGATAAGGCGTGACCCAATGAAAATTACATAATAGATCAACAGGAAAACCTTAAGTCTCTATGCTCAGATTACAAAAGACGGCATGGACCTTCGCGACGAATACCCGTGGCAATGGCAGAAGAAATTCTTGTTGGAATTCAAGCGATGAGAGAAGTGGGGGGTAACCTGAATGTCATTCGAGATTTTTTCGCACCTAAAGGCAAGTTCGCCCATTGGTATAAGAAGAGGTTTGGCAATGAATTTTATGGAATTCATCACAGCGATGGAGAGGCGCTATATAAATGGGTGAGTCGTCAGCGAGAGTATATGCTTGAGATCATTGTTTCTAAGGGTAAGAGGAAAAGAGAAAAGCTAAAGAATTTTAAGCCAGAAATAAAAGTGATTGAAGATCGAATAAAAACCGAGGCAAAGAAACTGTTGGTCGCATGAAGAAAAATAATTTAGGTGAACTTCCAACCCAATTCTTTCACCATTTGAATAAAATTAACACAGTCTATGCCTTCACCCTTGCAAGCATTTGGGATTTTAGCTTTCCTGATGTTATTCGACCACGTCTCTTCAGTTACAACTTTAGCTTTTTTTATTTTGGCCAATGCAATCAAGAAAGGATCGGCCTGATCTCGCGTTGCCATTGGATCTATTAGTCCTTTATATTTATTTGAAATTTCTGAACTCAGTATGCCAACCGCTTCATCAACCTTTAGAAAGTGTTCCTTTCTGGCTTTTGCCCATTTAAAGACTTCGTCTTCCTGAAATTCAAGTTCTGCCAACACGATTTCTGAAGAAATAATTATTTTTTTTGCGAAGGCACTGGACATATTTTCCCAGAGCCCCGGAAAAACATCTATTGGATAGGTTTCATTCATTGGACCAATTAAGGAACACGAGTCGATACAATAAATTATTTCGCTCATTCCTCGGCTCTCTTCTTTCGATCTCGAAGAGTCTGTTCTATTTTGGACAAATGCTGATACTTAACACCTAAATAGTCTGTGACATCTCCTGCGGTGATCTTGTCTTGTGCATATCCGTCCAAAACGAGTTTGGTGTATAGATCACCATTGTAAGCCAACGCCTTGACATCTGGAGGAACAAACCCTCCCTCTTTTTTGGGAGTATTCTTATATTGTTCGTGAAGTCTTTGGCGTGCTTCACGGTATTGCCTATTTGTGATGAATTGTGTGTCAAGCAGTCGCCTTAGTACTACCTCGGTACTTGCCTCGTACCGACGCACAAGCGCGTTTATAGTTGTGACTGAAACTGTGCCAGCGCTTACCCCTTTTGATTTTAGCTCCTGAAGTAAGTTTACCGTCGGCACCAGGCATTCGGCGGCAAAAGCATTACAGAATACTTCAATCTTATTGAAACTTTTTGTCTGTTTCCAATTTGGGGTTATATTTCCAATGCCACTGGTGTGTAGTAGAAGATGGCAGAATTCGTGCAGAAGAGAAAAAATCTTTGCGCGAGGAGAATCTTTTGTATTCAATAAAATAAAAGGCAAGTTCTTTTCATATACGGCAAGTCCGCGCATTTCATCGAGAGACTCAAGGCTTGCTTGGAAAATGAGAACGCCCGTCGCTTCAATACCGATTTTCCAATAATTGAAAGCGTCATATTGATTTGTAAAGTTATCTTGGACTTCATCTGTTACACCAATTTTTTTTCTATATTTAGCAGCGAGAAGTTTTACGTCATCATTTAGGGTCGCCCTATCGTTGAAACCCGGAATATCTTCACCAAGACCGGCTGAGATTTCCAATGCCACTAGTCGCTTTCTCTGTGCCTTTCGAATTTCAATTATGGTCTTCGGTGCGAGCTTGTGGATTGTAGCCTCATTGACCACCCTAAAATCTTTGGGAATTGCGGGATCGTGCGGAATATCATTTAAAAAAAAGGCAGCCGTCGGACGCTTAAAAACTTCGGCAATTTTTCGCAGTTGGGCAAAAGAAGGGATGTCACTTCCATCCTCCCATGCGTTGAGGCGCTTAGAATCCACTCCCATCTTAGTTGCTATTTCTTCACTAGTATAGCCAAGCGTGGTTCTAGCCCATTTGAGCACTTTCGGATTTATTGGTATTTTTGGCGTCTTTGCCATGGCTATAACTCCTCCTTCTTTTCAAGGAAGTCTACATAGTCTTTAAGAACTTGCTCGATGAATACGGCGAGAGTCAGCTTGTCTGGTGTCCGGCTGGCGGCTTTCTCCAGCTTTTTCTTAATAGACTCTTTCATTCTGCAAGAGACAGATAATCTTCTGTCCTGCGTCACTCTTATCTGCTTCGGTAATCTGAAGGGCTTTTCCATAGTTTTGACTTTAAACACCCATGCAAATCGGTTGCAACTATATTGTATATGAATACGTATTCATTTTCGTTTACGTATACATATTATTGGCCTAAAATAAATACTGTGGATGTGGGTTTTCAAGGAGAATTGATTATGGCTAGGTATCCAAGGGACTCGACGCCTGCTCTAAATGACGACTTAATCAAAAGCCTCTCGTCTGCTCTTAAAAATGGAGTTTACGTTGAAACTGCCGCTGCTTTGTGTCGGATCTCCAAGGACACATTTTATCGTTGGCTTCGACAGGCGGAATCTGAAGAATCTACCCCACTCCTAAGAAAATTGTCGGACGCAGTAAAAAGGGCTATGGCGGAGGCCGAAGTGCGTGATTTAGAGGTAATCGACAAGGCCGCTCAAGACGGAATATGGCAAGCGGCAGCGTGGCGTTTGGAAAGAAAACATCCAGACCGTTGGGGACGGCAGGCCAAAGTTCAACTTGAGCACTCGGGACCGGACGGGAAACCCATCGAGTTAGCAAATAGGACGGAAAGCCTAAAGAGAATTCTTACTGATCCAGAAGCACTAAGAGCAATTGAAACTCTAGAGGCAAGGATAAGTCATGACGCAGAAATTGAATCATAAAGCCGAGGCTTTGGTTGAACATCGCTGGAGACTTACACCTGCTAGAATGGCCGAACACTTGACTTTTGGCCGCTTCCAACGGTATCGGCATATTCAACTTCTTGATAGGATTATTGCTCAAGCAATCGGACGAGGAAAAGCCCGAATTATCATCTCGATGCCGCCAAGACATGGAAAATCTTGGCTTACCTCATTTTATACACCGGCTTGGTTTCTATCATTGTGGCCCGATAAAAATATTATTTTAACAAGTTACGAAGCAAATTTCGCCGCTACTTGGGGCCGCAATGTTCGTAACTTTTTGCAAGAACATGAATCTGTTCTTGGCATTAAACTCGCCGATGACTCTTTGGCTTCGGATCGTTGGAACACGATTGCCGGAGGAGGGATGATTACCGCTGGGGTTGGTGGGCCGATCACGGGTCGAGGTGGGCATCTTATAATTGTCGATGATCCGATAAAGAATTGGGAAGAAGCCGCAAGTGAAACCCAACGGCAAAAGACGATAGATTGGTTTAACTCGACTCTTTATACCCGTGCCGAGCCGGGCGCTTCAATTGTTGTACTTATGACTAGATGGCATCAGAGGGATTTAGTTGGTTACTTGTTGTCTGAACACCATGACCCATGGCAGGAAGTTCGTCTTCCTGCGACTGCTGAAGAAAATGACCCTTTAAAAAGAGAAATCGGTCAATCACTTTGCCCTGAAAGGTTCAATGAAGAATCTTTAGCAGTAATCAAATCAGCAGTTGGTTCTAGGGTATGGGATGCACTTTATCAACAACGGCCTAGTCTTGCGGAAGGGAATATTTTTAAAAGGGAATGGTGGAAAACTTACCGAGTTCTTCCTGAAAAATTTGATCAAGTTATTATGAGCTGTGACCTAGCTTTTAAGGATACCAAAAATTCAGATTATGTCGTTTTGCAGGTTTGGGGCAAAGTCTTCGAGATTGACTGGACTTTACTAAAACAGTAAAAGCGATAAGGGCGTTAGCGGAAAAACATCCTAAGGCATATACCAAACTTGTTGAAGATAAAGCCAACGGCCCCGCCGTCATTGATTCGCTCAAGAGTGAAATCACTGGTCTTATTCCGATTGAACCAAACGGAAGTAAGGAAGCGAGGGCAAGTGCCGTCTCTCCCGAGATCGAATCGGGAAATGTGTATTTGCCTGATCCCGGTGTTGCACCATGGATAGTGGGTTTTATGGAAGAATGTGCCAATTTTCCCTTTGGAAACCATGACGATCAAGTAGATGCCATGAGTCAAGCTTTACTGCGGCTTCGTGGCGGCTCAAGAGTTGTCTTTGCCCCATTTGCCGGGCATTATGGGAAGATTTTCTAAATGCTATTCGCCAACCACAATCAGCTTCGGAAATAATTATGAAACCAATGGATAAAAAAATCATTCCGCTTGTTGACGCGCTTAACGCCACGGGCTTGTTTGAGACATTTTCAAGTTGTGAGGGTCATTTCCCTTGTCCGCACAATGAACCCGACAACGGGTCTGACTATTCGACCGCATTTGTGCTATTTCGATTAACGTTGGGTGCGCGAGAGGTGGATGTTGAGAAATTTTTCCTTTTTATTTTCCATGAACTTGATCGGCGGGAACTTCGATTTGGCTGTTGGATAGGAACCTCAAAGCAGTTTTTTCACACTCCCGACGCGGAAGACCTTGAACCCGCTTATCAAATAGAAATCAAACCGCAAAGCCCTTGTATCAATGACAGTGAAAAAAGACGGAGCGTTGATGAAGGAATAAATGCACTCACTGATATTACAACGAAATATTTTAGACAACTTAATATGGAAATCAAAAATTCAATTTCTCAATCTTGCAATTTTTAAGGTTCAGATCATGGCCTGTCTTTTGGCGATATTTTGATTTCAATTCCACAAGTTGGTGTTGGGATGCCACTTTCCATTGACCGTCGTCATGAAGAGTAGCCTTATTGACGTAGCCCGCTGCCTTGCCAACCTCGTTCTCGTGCGCTATTGCCTGATCTGCTTGCTTGATTGAATTTGATACTTGGCAAGCTTGTCTTTCTAATCCGACGGGAGTTTCGGCTAATGCCTGTTCTTTCTTTTCGTCGGCTTCAGCTTGCTCTGCGGTTTTCACTCTCGCTGCTGACTCAGCATTGGCCTGTTTTAACATTTCAAGATGTTTACTGTCCGCCTCTTCCTTTCCCTTAAGGTCGGCCAGCGCATCGCAGGACGAACTCCCATCACCTTGTTTTTCACAAATGGGTTGAAGAACACCTTTGATAACTGAAATGGTGTCCACCGTCTTTTGACGCGCATCTTGGGCGGTCTTTTGTTTCTCCGGTCCCGTAAAAAATTCGGATGGATCGGAGAATTTTATTGCTCTGGCGGAGTAAATGGCTGCATCTGGAAGTTGGTCTTTTGGAGCGTGATCAACAATAAGTTTAATCACGTCCGGACATTGCGACGCAAAAGCATCGGTGATGTTGGTGTTAAACATACAGTCCCGATGTTCTTCGGACGGAACCGCTCCTTTTTCAAGCAAGATAGATACAATTTCGGTCCGGCATTTTTTATTTGTCTCGTGAGCTGATGCAAATAGGGTATTCCCTAGAAGACATGAGGCTTGTTCGGAATTTATTGAGTTGTCTGTTAAAAGTTTTTTAAGCTTGCCCGAATCGTTGTCATTAATGGCTTTATTGGCAACATTCAGTCTTTGCTCATCTAGAGAACCGGCCATGCCAATGTTAGCGGTCATGAAAAATATTAAACTTAGCGGCACTACTATTTTCATAATCCCCTCGTTTATTTTTTTATTCGCCTGATTCTCAATTCAAAAATCCCCGACAACCATCGATCCGTTCCAACTAAAGTGTCCAAATCTGTTATTTTCTCGCTGGTTGTCGGTGACTCAATCCCAAAGCAAAGGAAGTCCACCGAAACGTTAAGAGCATCGGCGGCCTTTTTCACTTGGCGTATGTCCCGTGGTGGACTTCCCGAAAGCCAGTCACTTACGGTTTGGCGGGGTAATCCCGATTTTCGAGCGAACGCCGCAGCCGTCATATCGCGCTCTTTCAAAATGGCTCTAAGTTGCTGTTTCAAGATCATGCTCCTGTTCATTCGGTGTCCCTCAAAAACCAGTGAAGGATTTGCCGATACGCCGGACGAAAACCGACATGACGGCTTTTATGACCGGCATGTCGTATCAGCCCTCGACTGAAGCCGATGATTTTCGTTGCCCCACAAACGACCGTTTTAGGGGCGACTAGATTAATCATTTTTGCAGCCTGATTTTGTTGGAGATTTTGACTTCAAATTTGAGGGGGTTTTTGGGGCACTTTTCAATGTCCTCCATATTGTCCCTTTTGAGACTCCGAGCTTTTCTTGAATCTGTCGGTGGGTCAGCCCCTCCAAGTGAAGTGCCAGTATTGATTCGCCGTTGATAGTCTTGGGGCGTCCGAGTCGTTTACCTTTTGATCTTGCGTGATCCAACCCTGCGATGGTTCTTTCTCGAATTAGGGCTCTTTCAAATTCAGCGAATGCTCCGACAATATGAACCATGAGTCGTCCTGAAGCGGTGGTCATGTCAATTTGATCTTTGACACTAACGAATTTGATCCCAAGCGATGAAAACTCATCGAGAATAGACACCAAATGTCTAAGGCTCCTGGCCACGCGATCAAGTTTTGTGACAACAACAACATCCACCTTGCGAGCCCGCACAAGTTCCATTAGCTTCATCAGGCCAGGGCGTCGGTCAGAGCCGCCGCTGAAACCGTGATCAGCTATTTCATTTGCGAGATCCCATTCTCGGGCTAGGCAATACCTTTTGAGTTCTTCGATTTGAACGTCTGTTTTTTGGTCCTGCGTCGATACGCGAGCGTATGTTAGTGCCTTTAAGACAGAGGCCATGACTAGCACCCCCTATATTCATGATCTCAAATATGTCGCCACATGTCAATATAAAATATACCTTTATAATATACCTCTATATTGACGGTAGTAAATTGATTTGATATGGTTATGGTATGAAAATTGATGGTAAGAAAATATTAAAAAAGCTTGAATCTGAAAACGAACCCTCTAAACAAAAGCTTTCTTTTTATCTGTCAAAAAAATTATATGAGGATTTCAAAAAGTGCTGTGGGAATGTTCCGGCAAGTCAAGTCATAGAGGAGCTTATGAAGGAATTCGTTGGTTCCTTTAAGAAATAGGCTTTCGAGTAAGCACGTCCACATCAGCCATAATTCTAAAGGATAACGGCAGTCAATTTATCGCAAATCAGTTGCATTTAATTTCGCTGTCAAATGTGGCTCTGGGTGACTGTGCTTAGGCCACCGTGCGGGTAATGGGCTCTAGCAAGTGACCGTTATAACTAGAGTTTTGGCGAAAGTGTGTGATTGTATTGGGCCTAGTTTTTGGTTTATAATAGATATAGGCACAATTGCGTATGGATTTTTTACATCGGTGGAGTGACGTTTTTTGATTTGGCAGCGGGATCTTTGATGTTAGAAAGATTGAAACTTGGAGTTGGATTTTCTATGGGACGATTGTCTTTTACCTTAATTGCAGCTGTCATTTTTGTTTCTTTTCTCCTTTCGTTAGCCGCGACGGAGCATTTCCACGATAAGGGTATCCACATCAATAAAGAAGATCACAGTACCTCTAATGCGAGACTCCTTGCCGGTGAAATGGCTGGGAAACAAAGCTCAAATTCGGTGCGGGAAAAGAAAAGCGAAGTAACTCTTGAGTGGCTCAAGAAATCGGACCAAAACTGATATCTTGTCCCCCCGCTGGTCAATGCACTTGAAAATTAATTCTCAATCGAATTTTCGCATCAATCGGTTTGTGATTCTGTTCAGCGGGTTTGAACTGCCATTTTTGAACTGTATTTAATGCGATGGCATCCAATTCTTCGTTGCCGCTAGAGCCGATAAGTCTTGGGGTGGCCTCTCCTTGATTATTGACTAAGAACTCAATGACGACACTGGCATTGATATCCTTGTCTTTCAGGTAGGGAGGAATGACGGGAGGAGGCGCGACTATAGCTACAGGTCCATGATTGGCAGCCATGGTTGGCCCTGCGTCCGTTTGATTTTGCTCCTCAGGCTTTGCGTCTTCGGGTTTTGCTTTTTTGCCCTCATCGACTTTTTTACTGATAGCGATTTCTTTGGCTTTTGGAGCTGTAATTTTCTTTTCTTCAGTGAGGTGGGATTCTTTAGGAATTTGAAAAACCTCAGCTTCAATAAACTTTGTTGTATCGAGCCCAGTGGTGCTTTGTGGATGAGCCAGCCAATGTTGTTGAATTCCGATACCGGTTAAGAAGATAAATTCAAAAGCTACAGCAACGGCGGCGCAACGAGAAAGAATTTTTGAATCTTCTCTGGATATTTGAGTGACATCCAGGGTTCTCATTTTTTTCCGTCAGCCTCGGTTGCTAAGGCGAATTTTCGAACACCAATTTGACGGGCTTTGTCCATCACTTGAATGACCAATCCATAGTTCGAACTCTGATCGGCGTTGACAACAACCACACTCTGAGGTTTGTCGTGCATCTCGTAAGCCAATTGATTTCCAATAGTATCAAGAGTTGCGGTCGTTTTATTTAGAAAAATGGAACCGTCGGCTTTTATTGTGAGAATGATATCTTGTTTGATTGATTCAGGAGCGGCAGACGTTTTTGGGAGGGCCACAGGCATGGAATTGATTTTCGTCATGGCAAGAGACTCAACCATAAAGAAAACGAGAAGAAAGAAAATCACGTCGATCATTGGAATGATTTCAATTCTTGCTTTTTTAATCGGCCTTTGACGAATTCGCATTTATTTACTTGTTCTTTCAGTCGCCATTCTCGCTTCGACGAGTTTTGAGGCAGCGCCCTCGATTTCATAGATGAATTCTTTGATCCTTCGGGAAATGTAATTGTACGCGACAAGACAAATGAGAGCGATGACAAGTCCGGTTGCTGTGGCAATGAGAGCTTCGGCAACCCCTCCAGTAATAGCATTGGGCTCGTTGACTCCCGACTCAGAAAGGACTCTGAATGATGCCATCATTCCCGTTATCGTTCCCAGAAGGCCCATCAGTGGTGCTGCTGTGATGACGGTATCAATGATTTCAATTCTCTTTTCAAGTAGTGGCATCCATTCTTCCGCCTGATTTTTCATAGCAAGTTCCATTTCTTCGACGGGATTTGAGAAATGTTCAATTCCTGATCCAAGAACCGAAGAAACAGGGGTTTGATTTTTTTCACAAAGTTTGTCCGCTTGAGCAAGATTTCCCGATTTGACATATTCAAGAACCTCCCGAACCAGAGTCGGTGGAGTCAGAAATCTCTTTTTAAACGAATAAAGTCTTTCAAAGATAACGGTAAGCGCGAAGACCGCTGAAAGGAGAAGGGGCCACATCATAAAACCCCCTCTAAAGATGAATTCAAAGCCAGAAACTAAGCTGTGCATCGCCGATCCTTTATTTAAGTTGAAAACTCTTATTGCAAATTACTTGCATTTACGAAGTATTAGGGTACGATTTTTAATGCATATTACTTGCAGTTAGACTTTAGGGGGACTTTCAATGATGGGCAATAGGAACTCTTTATTAAATTTCATTTTTATTAAAATATTTGGCGTCGCGTTAATGTTTCTATTTTCGGTTGTGGCTTTTGCAGGGACCGACGGCACCATTACCGGAGCAGTTTTCGATGATCAGGGCGTTGCCATTGACAAGTGTGAGGTCCAGTTAGTTAGCCCCGATGGGAGGGTTATTAAAGAAGGAATTTCTTCATCGTCCGGGGATTTTGTCTTTTTTCCCGTTACATTCGGCGATTATCAGGTCCTCGTAAAAAAAGAAAAATTCAATCCATTGACGATTCCGGTCCACGTCTCCTCGGGGAGCACAGCACCCCTGGGGGAAATCCGTCTTATTCCAAAAACCAAAGAAATGGTCTTAAATGTAGAAGCTAAGAAAAGACTTGTTAAACATTCGGCCTCCGTCAGCAGTGCCGAAATCAGCAAAGATGACATTGCAACCATGCCTCAAGGGGAGTCAATCCATCTTCCAAAGCTTTTATCTAGTACAATGCCTGGTGCTGTTCGCGGAGCTTTTGGACAAACTTTCATTCGAGGGAATCATGCTAATATTCAATATCAGATCGACGGCGTCCAGCTTCCCGATTCTCCGTCGAACACCTTTGGTGATTCTTTCACTCCAAGAAACATCGATCATATGGAATTTATTACTGGTGGTGTTGCGGCGGAATATGGTCAGCGTTTAGCTGCTGTTGTAAATATTGTCACAAAATCTGGGGCTGAAACTCCTGGCGGTGAAGCAGAAGTCAACTATGGCTCGTGGAATGCTTTTTCACCATTTGCAATCTACAGCGGGTCTTCTAGTGGCGGGGACATTCACTACTTTTTATCGGCCAGCTATTTTAAAACAGATAGGGGTCTTGATACGCCTCAACCCCAAAGTGAAATATATCAGGATCAGGGCGGCAGAGATGCCATTCATGACCAAGCGAATGGAAACAATGAATTTGCGAAAATTGATTGGCTCATGGATAATTCCAATAAATTTTCTTTGAGTATGTTTAACTCTTATGGTTTTTATCAGATTCCAAATTATCCAGGAACATTTTTGCCGACTGATAATTTTTTTCAACCGACTTCCGGTTTTACTGATGAGTTTGGAAACGGGACGTTCAATTACGTTCCCCCCAATACGGACGACAGTCAGTATGAAATCAATTCTTATGCTCAAGTTGTATGGAAGCATTCATTTTCGGATCATCAATTTTTGCAAGTGGCTCCCTACTTTAAATATTCTTATATCAACGTCAAAAATGATCCGACGAACGACCTCTTTGCAACCAATGGTCCGCTTGCCACTCAAATTCCTGGAAGTACGGCTTCCTCATTTGCTGAAAGCAAGAATACCAATAACTATGGGTTGAAGGCGGATTTTACAGATCGGATGGATGACCATTTATTGAAGTTCGGAGTTCAGGGTCAAAATTCTCAGTCAGGGGGTTTTATATCTGTTCTTTACTCCTCGGCTCCAAATACTCCACCCACTTCAAGTTTGGATAACAGTCCGACGACTTCGAATTTTGAAAGTGTATACGCTCAAGATGAATACACCATTTCAAAATCCCTGATCTTGAATGCAGGACTTAGATTCGATGCGACCCAGCTTATTTTTGGAGGAGGATCTACTTATTCTGCCGACAGTCTCTTGCAACCTCGGATTGGCCTCAATTATTTTTTAACGGACACGACAAAAATCCACGGTTTTTATGGAAAATTGTTTCAACCTGCCCCCGCCGAAAATCTAAGAGACACATTTGGTGCCACCAGCGGTACCTTGGCACCTTACGATATTAAAGCTGAAAAAGATGATTATTATGAAGTTGGAATAGATCAGCAATGGGGCGATCAACTTTTAACGCTCAACACGTACTATAAAAATGCAGTCAATCAACTCGACGATGCCCAACTCTTAAATACTTCAATTGCACAGCCCTACAATTTTCAAATGGGTTATGCTTATGGAACTGAGTTTTCCATTAGGGGAAAAGTTGATAATAACTGGTCAGATTTTCTAAACTACTCGTATGAAATCGCAAAAGGAAAAGGAATCGGGGGTGGAATTTTTGCATTCCCTCCTGGTACAAGTCAGACGAGTGACTGGCAATATTTAGATCACGTTCAAATTCACACGGTCAATGCCGGAGCAACCTACGCCACCGATAGGCTATGGTGGACCATTCAAACTTTGCTTGGAAGTGGCTTACGGACAGGACCCGGCAATTCAAATACTCTTCCGCCCCATCTGACATTTGATACCACTTTCGGATATAAATTTACTGGTGCAAGTTGGTTTGAACGATTTAAAGTTTCCGCTGACATTCTCAATATTTTAGACAATCCATATCCTATATCAGTTGCGAATGGATTTAATGGATCTCACTATGCGGCGGGCAGAGAATTTATTATTCATCTTAACAAGGAACTCTAAAGGAATAGAGTAATAGCAAAGCCCGAA
>Ga0207116_10265_pt1 | contig 13834 bp, 10 predicted proteins | sample Alteio_BWMinHeat_44_FD_153550 | JGI IMG/M metagenome (GOLD analysis project Ga0207116, IMG submission 153550) | Enriched cells from forest soil in Barre Woods Harvard Forest LTER site, Petersham, Massachusetts, United States -... | ecosystem: Environmental > Terrestrial > Soil > Temperate forest >... | reverse complement strand
ACGCCAAGAAGCTCGGCGTGGACGTTGATAACCTGCTGGTCTCCCAACCCGATTACGGAGAGCAGGCACTCGAGATCACTGAGGCACTGGTGCGTTCGGGCGCAATCGACGTGCTGGTCGTGGATTCGGTGGCCGCGCTCGTCCCCAAGGCCGAGCTCGATGGCGAAATGGGCGACAGCCACATGGGCTTGCAGGCACGGCTCATGTCGCAGGCGCTGCGCAAATTGACGGGAACGGTTTCGAAGTCGCGCACCTGCCTGATCTTCATCAACCAGATCCGGGAGAAAATCGGAGTGATGTTCGGCAATCCGGAAACCACCACCGGCGGGCGCGCTCTGAAGTTTTATTAAAGAGGGTGACGTGATGACGGGCTCGCGCACCAAAGTCAAAGTGGTGAAGAACAAGGTGGCCGCGCCTTTCCGCGAAGCTGAATTCGACATCATGTACGGCGAAGGCATTTCGCGCGAAGGCGATCTGCTCGATCTGGCGGCGAACAATAATTTGCTGGAAAAATCCGGCGCCTGGTACAGCTACAAGGGCGAACGTATCGGCCAGGGTCGTGAAAATGCACGCCAGTTCCTCAAAGACAATGTGGAGACCTGCGCCAAATTGGACGCCGAAGTGCGCAAGCATCTGGGATTGGCCGTGGCGGTTGTGCAACCTGTGCCCGCGGTGCAGGCAGCGGCCGCGGCACCGGGGGTGCCGACGGGCGCTCGCGTTACCACCATGCCCAGCGCGGTGCCGGAAGCATCCAAAGTGCCGGCCGCAAGGCGCTAGAGAATGTCTCAGGACATTTTTGCCGCGCTCAAGGCGTAAGCAAAACGGAAAAGAGGAAAGCCAAGGAGTTAGGTGAGCGATCCAGGTTGTCGCTTGCTGTTGTTGAAACGCGCATTGTGGTTAGAATACACAACGCTCGGCTGGAACGTTATCGCGGCAGTAGGGGTAACACTGGCCGCGCTTGCCGCGCACTCTCGCCGGATTTGGACTGGACTCCGTCATTGAGATTCTGGCATCGCTCACGGTAGTTTGGCAATTGAAGGGCACATCCCAACAGCGTGAGCAACGGGCGCTGCGTGTCATCGGACTCGCATTCTTCGCTCTAGCCCTTTACATCGCGGCGCAGGGCACCCCTACCCTCATGGCAGGAAAACGCCCCGCGGCATCATTGCTGGAGTCATGTGGCTCAGTTTGACGGTGGTGGCAATGTTATTGCTGGCTCTCGCCAAAAAGCGAATTGGCAAACAGCTCTCCAACCCAGTTTTGCTGACCGAAGCGAATGTCACATTGATTGACGCTTCCCTTGCGAGGGCAGTGCTCATCGGCCTGGTGCTGAATGCCATCACGGGCTTATGGTGGGCCGACCCGCTTGCTGCCCTGGTTATCGTTTATTACGGGATTAGGGAGGGAATTGCGGCGACAAAACGTGCTGGAGGTGAAGTGTCAAGTGCAGTCGCAAAATAATTGCCATCTCTCATCCCTGCCGCATAGAATCTTCTTTACCCCTTGCCTGCCTGTCGTCCGTCAGGAAAATTGAGGACTCTTGAAGAAGGTCATCGCCATCTATCCCGGCTCGTTTGATCCGCCGACCAATGGGCACCTGGATTTGATTGAGCGGGGCAGCAAGATTTTCGACGAGCTGATTGTAGCGATTCTGCGCAATCCGGACAAGAACCCGCTGTTCAGTCTGGGTGAACGCCGCGCCATGCTAGAGGCATTGACCGCCGACTTCAAGAATGTTGAGGTGGATGTCTTCGACGGCCTGACGGTGGACTACGCGGCCCGGGTCAAGGCCAGCGCCGTGTTGCGCGGGATTCGTGCTCTCAGCGATTATGAATACGAGCTGCAGATGGCCATGATGAACCGCAAGCTGCAGCCCGACCTGGAAACGGTTTTCATGATGCCGGCGGAACAGTATTCCTACCTGAGCTCCCGGCTGGTACGCGAAGTGGCAAAACTCGGCGGATCGATCCAAGGCCTGGTGCCGGAAATGGTGGAACGCCGGCTGCGGGAAAAACTCGATCCAGCCATCAAGTTGCAGAATGCAAGACGACCATCCACGGAAAAGAGAACAGGAAAACGAGCATGACTCCAGTGACGGAAGCGACCCCCGCTCTCAAACTTACCGAACGAATCAACCGTATCGAACCGTCTGCCACCATGGCCGTGGTGGCCGAAGCCGACAAGCTGCGACAGCAAGGCATCAACGTTGTGGATTTCGGTGCGGGCGAACCGCATTTTTCCACACCGCAGCACGTTAAGGACGCCGCCATCGCTGCCATCCAGAATAATTTCTCGAAGTACACGGCGGTGGGCGGAACAGCTGAGCTGCGCGACGCCATCGTGCATCGCCATGCAACTGATTTCCAATCTGATTACCGTCGCGAAGAATCTATGGCCTCGGTTGGAGGCAAGCACGCCTTGTTCAACGCTATTCAGGTGCTGGTTGATCACGGCGACGAAGTCATTCTGCCGGTGCCGTACTGGGTGTCTTTCAAGGACATTGTGCGCTACGCAGGCGGCCATTGCCGGCTGCTCCAGGCTGACGAGAGTCAGGGCTTCCGGGTCACGGCCGAGATGATCGAACACCTGGTGACTCCGCGCACCAAGATGATTATTTTGAATTCACCCTCGAATCCGTCGGGCGCAGTCATGTCGCCCAAAGATTTGAAATCCGTAGTGCAACTGGCAGCGGAGCGCGGTATCTGGGTGTTGTCGGATGAGTGCTACGTGTATCTGAATTACACCGGCGAACAGTTCTCGGTGGGATCGCTGCGCGAGTACCGCGAGCGCATGCTGATCATCGGTTCATTGTCGAAGACTTATGCCATGACGGGATGGCGGCTGGGCTATGCGTTAGGGCCCGGTGCGGTGATCGCAGCCATGCAGAAGCTGCAGAGCCAGTCCACTTCGAATCCGACTTCCATCGTGCAGAAGGCCGCGGTGGCGGCTTTGAACGGTCCGCAGCAATGTGTGGAAGACATGCGTCTCGAATACATCAAGCTGCGCGACCACGTGGTCAAGGGACTGCGCTCCATCCCCGGCGTGCAATGCACGCTACCGGAGGGCGCGTTCTATGCCTATCCCAATATTTCGTCGTTCATCGGACGTGGCGGCATCCAGTCGGCTTCCGATGTTGCGGGCAGGCTGCTGCGCGAGGCGCACGTGGCAACGGTCCCCGGCGAAGGCTTTGGCACTCGTGAACACATTCGGGTCTCTTACGCCACAACGGTAACGGAACTCGATCGTGGACTGGAGCGCATGCGCACGTTCCTCGCGGCCTTGTAGGCCAACCGCTGCACAGACAATCCTCGGGCGGGTGCCTGAGTCGTGGTTCCGCATGCATATCGCGTGAGCGTTCTCTATCCATTTTCGATGCAGCCGGTCTTCGACCCACGGCCCTGGGGTGCGCTGGATCTCTCGCCGATTTATCCCAACCACAAGTTCGAGGAGGAGATTGGCGAAGCTTGGCTCACTGGCGATGCCGGTAAGGTGGCGAACGGGCCCTTGAGTGGACAGTCCCTCGGCGATCTGAGTGTGAAGTACGGACGTGAACTGGTGGGTGATGCGGCGCTCGAGGCCAAGCGTTTCCCGCTGCTGCTGAAATTTCTTTTTCCCCACGAAAAACTTTCCGTGCAAGTGCACCCGGACGACGAGGCGGCGCGGCGCGTGGGACTGCCTTGCGGGAAGACTGAATGCTGGTACGTTGTGCATGCCCGGCCGGGCGCGCAGATTGGACTGGGCCTCAAGCCGGGCGTTACGCGCGAACAATTCGCGCTTTCGGTGCAACAAAAACACGCCGAGGAACTGCTGAACTGGATCAACGTCTACCCGGGCGAAATGATTTACGTGACGGGGGGGACGGTACACACGTTGGGACCGGGATCGATCATGATGGAAACTCAGCAGCAGTCGGACACAACATATCGTCTCTATGATTACGGGCGCCCGCGCGAGTTACATCTGAAGGAAGGCTTGGCAGTCATCAAAGAAAAGACTGGAGCCGGGAAGGTGGTTCGTCCGGCGCCATCGAACTTGAATGGCGGAGCAAACCGCCGTGGGCCGCTGATTTCGGCGCCTTATTTTATGGTGGATATGTTTGAACTCAAAGAGCCACAATCCTTCAAAACGCAAGACGAAAGCGGAAAGCGTTCGGTGCAGATTCTGGCGGCGGTGGAAGGCTGCGGAATCGTCGAAGCTCCCGGAACCAACCCGGTTACACTGGCCCGGGGCGACGCGGTGGTCGTACCTGCGGCGGTGGGCGCATTTCAGGTGCGTCCCCAGTGGTCGGTGGAGTTTCTCAAGGCGTCGGTACCCGGCGCGCCGGTTCCGGAGCCCGAGACAAGAATGTGAAGAGATTCTAGATTGCAGAGTGCAGTGCAGGATTCTAAATCTGCGATCGAGAATCTGAAATCTTCAATGGTTGCATTCGTGGCGAAGACAAATTTCCATCCCGTGATTCTCGCCGGCGGCCGTGGCACTCGCTTCTGGCCATTAAGCCGGCAGCGTCGTGCCAAACAATTGCTGGCGCTCGACGGCAAGCAGACCATGATCCAGCAGACTGTGGCGCGGCTGCTGCCCCTGGCTTCGCCCGCGCGTTTCTGGGTCATCACCAACGAGCATTTGCGGCGCGGGGTCTCGCGCCAGCTTCCGCGCCTCAGCCGGCGGCAGATTCTGGCTGAACCGGTGGGGCGCAACACGGCGCCAGCGATTGGTTTGGCCGCGTTCATCCTGATGAACACCGATCCTGATGCGGTGATCGGCCTGTTTCCTTCCGACCACGTAATCGGTGACGAGAAACGATATCGCGATGTGCTGAAGCACGGGATCGAGATCGCTGCTGCGGGACAAAATATTGTGGTGCTGGGCATCCTCCCTACCCGCCCCGAGACCGGCTACGGCTATATCGAAGCCGGTTTGTCGTTTGAAGGCGCTGCCCTGCGCGTGCGACGCTTCACCGAGAAGCCTGACGCAGTGCGGGCCGCCGAATTGGTGAAGGCGGGAGACTATTTCTGGAACAGCGGCATGTTTCTGTGGAGCGCACGTACGCTGGCCGATGCACTACTCGAACACTTGCCGAAGACGGCCCGATTGCTGCAACAGATTGCGTCCACGTTCGGCACGCGCAGGTTCGCCGCTACTTTTGCCCGGCTTTATCCGAAGTGCGAAAACATCAGCGTCGATTATGCTGTGCTCGAGCCCCGTTCGGGCAAGGGAGAGCAGAATTCCAACATCATTTGCCTTCCGGCCGATTTCGGATGGAATGATCTGGGATCTTGGACGGCCCTGCACGAGCACCACGTGGGCAAAAGCGCGCCTCAGGATAACAACCTGATTGCCGCGGAAGGATCGTTTGCTCTCAATGCACAGGGAAACTACATTCACGCGCCCGGAAAATTTGTCGCCGCTCTCGGCGTAAATAATCTGGTGGTGGTGGAAACGGACGATGCTCTACTGATCACCACCCGCGACCAGGCCCAAGATGTTGGAAAAGTGGTGAAGTATCTCGACGAGAAGAAACTGCGTAATCTAGTGTAGCAGTCGTTGGTCGTTGGTCCTTGGTCCTTAGCCAAAATCCAAGGCCTTAGGCGAGTGCGCACCGACGAACGACCAACGACTACCGACCAATGACTGATATCAAGTTTGGCACCGACGGGTGGCGCGGCATCATTGCTGACGACTTTACTTTTGAGAACGTCCGCCGTGTGGCGGGCGGGATTGCCGCGTATATTTTACGGCATGAAGATTCGGCTCGCGGCGTTGTCGTCGGTTATGACACGCGTTTTCTGTCGCAGCAGGCGGCGCGGGTGACGGCTGAGATTATTGCCGGGGCGGGCATTCCCGTACAGATCACGTCTGACTCCACTCCGACGCCAGCGATTTCGTTTGCCGTAAAAAGCCAGGGTGCTGCCGGCGGAGTGGTCGTCACATCCAGTCACAATCCGTGGAACTGGAATGGCGTGAAGTTCAAAGCAAAGTTTGGCGGGTCGGCCACTCCCGCCATCATGAAGGCGATTGAAGAAGAAATCAGCGCCGGCTCCATGCCCAGCCGCCAAGCGATTCCTCTCAAAGAAGTCGACCTGAAACCGGCCTACACAGAAGCGATCTGCAAATTCGCGGACCTCGACCTCATTGCCAAAGCGAACTTCCGTTTCGCGGTGGATTCGATGTACGGTTCAGGGCGCGGCGTGCTGACGCAGATCTTCCAGAACCGCGGCATCCACCATGTCACGATTCGCCAGGAGTTGAATCCGTTGTTTCCCGGGATCAATCCGGAGCCCATCGAGCCGCACATCGAAATGCTGCGGCAGACCGTGTTGAAAGAGAAATGCCATGCCGGCCTGGCGGTCGACGGCGATGCAGACCGCATCGGCGCCATCGCCGAAGACGGCAGTTTCGTGGATTCGCACAAATGCTTTGCCGTCCTCTTGCGCTGGATCCTGGAGCGAAAGAAATGGGCTGGCGACGTGGTGCGCGGCTTCAACACCACCGGTATGGTGGACCGGATCGCCGCTAAGCACGAGCGCAAATTGATCGAGTGTCCCATCGGGTTCAAGTATATTGCTGACCTCATGATGGAACGTGAAATTGTGATGGGGGGCGAGGAATCCGGTGGACTTGGATACTCCCGCTATCTGCCGGAGCGTGACGGGACTCTCAACTGTCTCTTGTTGGCCAACGTAATGGCCGAGGAGCGCAAGCCTCTGGGGCAACTGGTGTCCGATCTGCAACAAGAGTATGGGCCGCACTACTTCGGTCGCCGCGATCTGCACATCACGGAAGAGATGAAGCAAAGCGCCATCCAGCGGGCGCGCTCAGACCAGACCAACCATCTCGGGAGATTTTCCATCAAAAAGAAGGAAGGGCTCGACGGAATAAAGTTGTTTCTGGACGCTCCCACCAACGGCAACGGGGCGGTGCCGTGGGTGCTGTTTCGCATGTCCGGCACCGAGCCGCTGCTGCGAGTTTATTCCGAAGCGGCGTCGCCCGAACTGGTGAGCAATATTCTCTTCACTGCCGAGGCATTTGTCAGGGGCACTGGTTCGTAAGCGATGGATCTTTGTCGGTATGACCGGGTACTGGACGATCACGGAACACGCGGAAGACACGCATAACCATTGACCTTCCGCGTCTGGTATTCCGTTTTCGGCGATACGATAATCAGTCAGGCAAATGGCTTCAGCAGCTGCTACCGTCCCGGTCCCCGCCGACTCGCCTCAGGCGCGGCGTTACAACCGCATCCGGCGGTGGATCGGCGTTGCCGACTTTGCCCTCGGGCTCGGCCTGATGGTTGTGCTGCTGACCACCGGGTGGAGCGGCACTCTTCGCGATATCGCCTACGAAGCCACCTTCCAGCACTACGGCTTGGCTCTGTTTCTTTATGTGCTGATGCTCATGGTGCTGGCCAAAATTCTCGGGCTGGGCCTGGACTACTACAGTTTTCGACTCGAGCATCGCTATCAGCTCTCCAATATGCGACTGCGCGCCTGGCTCTGGGATGAGAGCAAGGGCTTTCTGGTGGGACTTGTCCTGGCCGGAATCGGGGCCGAGTTGCTGTATTTCATCATGCGCGAGGCGCCGCAGCACTGGTGGCTGGTTGCCTGGGCGGCGTTTCTGGGACTGTTCGTGCTGCTGGCACAACTGGCTCCCGTCGTCCTGTTCCCAATTTTCTACAAATTTGCCCCACTGGAAAATGAGGAGTTGAAAGAACGCCTGGTGCGCTTGGGTGAGCGTGCGGGAACCCGGGTTCGCGGCGTCTATCAGTGGAAGCTTTCCGAAAAAAGCAAGAAGGCAAATGCAGCCCTCACCGGACTGGGCAACACACGCCGCATCATTCTCGCGGATACTCTGCTGGCGAATTACTCCACGGATGAAATCGAGGCCGTACTGGCCCACGAGCTCGGTCATCACGTGCACCGGCATATTTTCAAAAGCATCCTGGTGCAGGCGGGAATCACATTCGTCGGATTCTGGGCAGCCAATTGGGTCTTGCACTACGCTGTGGACCGACAGCATATGTTTGAGACTTTGTCCGACTTTGCCAATCTTCCGCTATTGATGCTGGTCGCAACCACGCTTTCGTTTCTGGTGCTGCCTCTGCTCAACGCTTACTCTCGTTTCAACGAGCGCCAGGCCGACCGTTACGCTTTCCGCTCCATCCCCGCGGTGCAGCCTTTCATTACTGCCATGGACAAACTGGCGGAGCAGAATCTGGCAGAACGCTCTCCTGCTCCATGGGTGGAATGGTTCTTTCACTCACATCCGGCGATTTCGCGGCGCGTCGCAGCGGCCCGGACCTGGGCGAGAGTTAGGCCGACACCCTCAAATCGCTGATCAATGTGGGCGCGAGCGCCCTCGCTCGGGCATGATTGCCATCGCCACGAACTACGTTGCGATGGCCGCCCGTTCGACTTCGCTCAGGGCAGGCCCTCGGTTGTGCGGCGGGCAATGTTTCGCTACGGCTCTCGTTGGCCAAAATCGGGTCGAGCGCTGCTCGGACCCGACAGCCGGGGTGGCTGTCCCCGCATGGCCGGAGGTGGCTTCCCGCACGAGCGAGGGCGCTCGCGCCTACATTACGAATAAGAGCCTGAACGGAGGATTTCTTCCACCCGTCGCAAATCTTCTTCTGTGTCCACGCCGATAGTGTCGTATTGGGTCTCGGCCACATGAATCGAAATACCGTTCTCCAGGAAACGCAACTGCTCCAGGCGCTCGCTGCGCTCGAGTGAAGATTCGGGAAGCGCGACGAAGCGGTCCAGCGCCTTTTTGCGATAGGCATAGAAGCCAAGATGTTTGAAATACTTCGACCCGGCGCGGTCGCGATCATATGGAATGGTTGCGCGGGAGAAATAGAGAGCCCGTCCCGCCGAATCGGTGACCACCTTGACCGCGCTGGGATTGTCGATATCGGCGGACGCGGCCGGAGTCATCAGCGTTCCAACCTGCACCCCCGGGTCTTGCATGACCTCAATTAGCCCGGCGATGTGGTCCGCCCGAGTCATGGGTTCATCGCCCTGGACGTTCAGGTAAACATCGGCGGCCACAGATTGCGACATTTCGTGCGCCCGCGCCGTGCCACTGCCATGCGTGGAGGAGGTCATCTGGGACTTCCAGCCGTGACGCTGGCAGACTTCCATGATTTCATCGGAATCAGTGGCAATGATCACGTCATCGAGCAAACGCGCGCCGTGAACTGCCTCGTAGACCCGGCCAATCAGGAATTTTCCGGCAACTTCGCGCAACGCCTTGCGCGGCAGCCGGGTGGAGGCGAGACGGGCGGGGATGACGGCGACGATTCGCATGGGGTTATGGCTTCCACATGATATACACCTCTGGCACGCGGTGGACGCATGGGAGATGCATCCGGCTCGAAGTTGGTGGAGGACGGGCTCGTCGCCCGTCGAGCGCAGGCACTTTCCTGACCGGCGGGGACGCCCGTCCTCCATGGAGCTGCGCCTATTCACTTCCCAGTGACTACCGGCTGACACTGGTGAAACTCCGTTATATACTGGTTAACTCGCGGGCCGTTACCCCCACTGGTACCGCGTTTAGGGCTCGTGTGTGTGCAAACCCGGGGTTGCCCTTCGGAGTTCCGTTCCCCGACACGACCCGATGTCATTGCCCGAGATCCTGATGGAAGAGTTCTCCCGAGGCCGCCCGGATGGAAAGCCTTCAGACCCTGGCGAAGGTGGTGCGGCACTGCGCACGCCGTCCAAGGGTGACAGCTCTTCGCCCGGCGCTGCTCCCCCCTCGGATTCACCAACCCTGATCGATATTCCCGGATCGAGCACACCCGTCCCTTCCGCTGATTCTCCTACGATGGTGGACATTCCGAGCGGCAATTCCCCGGACTCGCCGACCATGGTGGACATCCTCGGCCCCGACTCCCCTACCATCGCCGAGCGCACGCCTCTTCCCGGAAAGCCCGCGCCGCGGACACAACCAAGAGTCCAGAGGAACTCGTCCATGCTCGAACCGGGTGCGCTTCTCGGACAGCGTTATGAAGTCCTGCAGATCCTCGGCGAAGGCGGAATGGGCGCAGTCTACAAGGCGCGGGACGTCGAACTAAATCGCATGGTGGCGCTGAAAGTTATCCGGCCCGATCTCGCTGGCAACCAGGCCATCATCGACCGCTTCAAGCAGGAACTGCTTCTGGCCACGCAGGTCACTCATAGGAACGTCATCCGGATCTACGATCTGAGTGAGGCCGATGGCATGAAGTTCATCACCATGGAGTACGTCGAGGGTGAGGACTTGCGCGGCCTGATGCAGAAGAAGGGGAAGCTTACTCCCGAGGAAGCAGTCGAAATTATGCAGCAAACCTGCCGCGCGCTGGAAGCCGCGCACAGCGCAGGCATCATTCACCGCGACCTCAAGCCGCAAAACATCATGCGCGACAAGACCGGCCGGATTCTGGTGATGGATTTCGGCCTGGCCCGCACCCTCGAAGGCGACGGTATGACCCAGACCGGCGCCCTGGTCGGTACCATGGACTATATGTCCCCGGAACAGGCCCTGGGCAAGGACCTGGACCAGCGTTCCGACCTGTTCGCCATGGGGTTGATCTTCTATGAATTGCTGACCGGCAAGATGCCGTACAAGGCCGACAGCGTGGTAGCCAGCCTGCTCAAGCGCACCCAGGAAAGGGCAGCCCCGGTATCGAGCCATGACAACACCATACCCGGCCCCCTCAGCAATATCGTCGGCAAGTGCATGGAGCCCGACGTAAAGCTGCGCTACCAGAGTTCGGCGGAAATTCTTGCGGACCTGGATGCCTGGCAAGGCGGCCGCGCAGCCGCGACGCTGAATTTTCCCAGCAGCTCACGGCCCTGGGGACAAACCATTCCGTGGCACTGGATCGGCGGAGCTGCAGCCGTGCTGGTGCTCGCGATCACTGGCTTTTTGTATCGCGACAAGCTGTTCAATTCGGCGCCCGCCCGAGTTCCATCTGGGCCAGTAGTTTCACTTGCCATTCTTCCGTTTCGCAACGCCTCCGGGGACCCGGGCTTGGATTGGCTTGGTCCGAGCGTGGCTGAGATGCTGAGTACGGATGTCGGACAGTCGTCGCAGCTGCGCACTGTTAGTCCCAACGTTCTGCACCAGATATTGACCGATCTGCGGGTTGCTCCCGCTACCGTGCTCGATCCCACGGCCATTCGCCGGGTGGCTGATTTCAGCAACGCCGACCGCGTGGTTTGGGGGCAATACGCGAAGTTCGGCGACCAGATCCGCATTGATGCCACGCTGTTAGACATCAAGAACGATCGTTCCGTTCCGCTGAAGATCGATGTGCCCGGCGAGAAAGAGATTCCCGGCGCTATCGATCGCCTGGCCGAGTCTATTCGTCAGAAGCTTGCCCTCTCCGAGGATGTGCTCAAGGAATTGAAGGCCAGTTCCTTCCAGCCGGTTTCACAATCCCTGGATGCATTACGCGCCTACAACCTCGGCGTCGGACTTCAGAGGGGCGGGAAGAACCTTGAGGCGCGAAAGCAATTCGAGGAGGCGACCAAGCAAGACCCCTCGTTCGCCTTGGCCTTTTCCAAGCTGGCACAGACCTTCAACAGTTTGGGTTACGACGGCGAAGCTGAGCAGTCAGCCCAGAGAGCGGTGACCCTGAGCCGGGACCTACCCGAAGCCGAGAAATATTTGATTTCTGCCATCCGTTCGCAGGTAACAAAGAACTATCCCGAGGCCATAAAAGCCTACGAAAACCTTGCCAAAGCTTCGCCTGGCAACTCTGATGTGCAATCGGCGCTGGCCAACCTCTATGAGCAGACCGGAGACTTTGCCAAGGCCACCGAGTACAACCAGAAGATTCTGGCCGCCAATCCCAACGACATCACCGCAACCCTGGCGGTTGGGCATCTCGCCCTCGATAGCGGCAAAGCGCAAGCCAGCCTCGACCCCCTGAATCGCGCTCTGACCCTCGCGGTTCAACTCGACAATCAAGAGCAGAAGGCTGCCACCCTGCACTACATGGGTGGCGCTTATCGAATGTTGAACAAGCCCGAAGAGGCGTTGCGCAATTACCAGGAAGCGCTCGCCATCCGACGCCAGCTCGAGCAGAAGAACGGGATCGCATCCAGCCTTAATGAGATCGCGAGGACGCAGGTCCAGCTGGGCAAGAACAAGGATGCCAAAGACAATTTCCAGGAAGCGCTGCGGATTCGGCGCGACATCGGCGACAAGCACGGCCTGGGCGACACTTTAATCGATATGGGGAACCTGTTAGATGACGGTGGGGACCATGACCAGGCGCTAAAAATGTATAAGGACGCGCTGCAGATCCAGCGCGATATTGGGAATGAAAGGATGCAGGCCACCTGTCTGAGCAACATTGGAGTGGTCTATTTTGAAAAGGCCCAATACGAAGACGCTCGGGCCTATTACCAGCAAGCCCTGCAACTGCGTGAAAAATTGAAAGTGCCGGGCGACATCGTGGAAAGCGTCCACAACCTGGCTCAGAATTCGGTTTGGATGGGCGAATACGACCAGGCCGTGGCGCAGTACATGCGCGCTCTGGAATTGCATCGCAGCATGCAGGACAACGCTGGCGCAGCCGTTGATTCCTATGCCCTCGGCATAGTGTTTGATTACCAGGGGCGGTTCGGCGCTGCCATCAACTCCGAGCGCGACGCGCTCAGAACCTTCCAGGATCTGAAGGACAAAACGACCACGATGACCCAGATCGAGGGTGGCTATGGAGAATCGCTCGTCCTGGGCGGCCGCGGCGAAGAGGCCAAGGCGTCCTTGGATGATGCCCTCAGCCTGGCGCGCGAGCAGAAGAACGATGGCCTGGTGTCGCAGACTCTGGCGTTCCAGGGAGACGCGGCCTATTACCGCGGTGACTCGAAATCTGCGCGTCCCTTCTATGAGCAAGCCCTGCAGGCCGCCACCCGCAGCAAAGAACCCGACAGAATCCTTAACGCGAAGGTCGGCCTGGCGCGCGTTACCCTCCAGGAAGGGCACGGCCAGCAAGCCATCGCTAGCTTACGTCAGCTGATGCAACAAGCGGATGAGCAGGGCGTTCAGAATGTCTCCGTCGAGTGCCAGATTTACCTGGCCGAGGCCATGCTCCAGAGCCACGACAACCCGCATGCGCAGCAGGAACTCGGACGCGCACTGTTGCGGTCCGATAAGATTGGCTTAAGGCCGCTGAGCGCCAAAGCACATTACTTGCTGGGCACCGGACTCAGCGCATCCGGCAACCAGGCGGAAGCCCAGCCACACTATCTCACCACCGTTCAGTTGCTGGACGACATGCGCAAGGAACCGGGCGCCGATAAAATCCTGCAACGCTCGGACTTCAAGACCATGTATGACGAAGCCACGCGTGGGTCGCAAGCCTCCAAGAGCTGAACCGGCCTTTCTGTCGGGGCACTACCGGCAAGGTCACAAAGTCCACTCGTGCCCTTCCTTACCGGCATCGCTCTAACGCCGAAATCTTCCGCGACGTCTGAAGACCTGCTCTGGCCTGGGCGGAATGTCGGAAGCCCGGCCCGATTCGGAAGCGACGATCTCTAATTGTGTGCTCACCAAAAAATAAGGTGCAGGCTTTGAGCCTGCACCCGGTTACCCTCTTACCTCGCACCACCGCTAGCGGGTAGCGGCGGCCTTGCGGGCCATCAGACCGAAGCCTTTGCTGCGTGCGCTGCTCTCCAGCGCAGTCAGTTCGGTTCGCGATGTGGCACTGTGTCCTGACTTTTTTTCCAGTTCGGCAGCGGCCAGCCGGGCTTCGAATTCGACCCCAGCGAATCCGTGCGCGCGTGCATCTTTAAGTACCTTTTCCAACTGCGCACGAGACATTTCGGGCTGGTCGGACGTAAGCAGCGCGCGC
>Ga0207116_10264_pt1 | contig 13877 bp, 11 predicted proteins | sample Alteio_BWMinHeat_44_FD_153550 | JGI IMG/M metagenome (GOLD analysis project Ga0207116, IMG submission 153550) | Enriched cells from forest soil in Barre Woods Harvard Forest LTER site, Petersham, Massachusetts, United States -... | ecosystem: Environmental > Terrestrial > Soil > Temperate forest >... | reverse complement strand
TCCACGGCTACGGTCGCTCTACATTTTCCTGTACTATCGTCTCGCCATAATTCCGCGATTCGCGAAAGCATCATTAGGCGCATCTGTCTGGGCGGGCGGCGCAGTCATAAATGTAAACAGTTTGGCTCCCGTAACTGTTATTGCAACGAGAAAATGTCGTATTAACTGCAACGAGACTATGTCACCCCCTTATCGTTTAAGTAACGGCCGCCAAGGCCGGGCGGCCGGAGAGATTGTAGATGCGAGGGCTGGGGGTTTTTCTTTTCTGCGCGGTGGTGATGGGCGCCGGGCGGCGTTCGGTGTGTTCTTCGAGCGGTAGAGGCAGCGCGAGGAGAAGACGGTCTCCGCGATAGACGCGCAGCGTGCCATCGAGCTGAAGCGAGAGTTCGACCGTTTCTCGGGCATAGCCGCGATGGCCGGGCAACGGCGGCAGTGCCATCGAGCGGGCGCCTAAGGTGATGGTGTGGTCGGCGCCGACGATGCGCGGGTAGTGCAAGCTCAGGCAACGGGCAAGATGGAAGCGGCGCGGCAGGCGGCGAAAGTCGCACGCGGCGTCGGCGGCGGGGCGGGCGAAGCGCTGGTTGTAGTCGGCACAAAAGCGAGTGAGCACGGCGTTGGCTGGGTCCAAAGTGCAAGCCTGGGCGAGGCGGAGTTCGCTGACCAGGCGGTCCTGGCAGGTACGCCAAGCGCGTTCGATGCGGCCCTTGGCTTGGGGAGAGTAGGCAGGGATCTGCTCGATGCCGAGTTGGTCGAAAGCCCGTCCGAGTTGAGTAGGAGACTGTTTTCCGGCGAGCTGTTCGGCGAGGGTCCAGTGGGCATCGTGGCGCTGAAAGAGGCTGTGGCGGTCGCGGTAGAGACTGAGTGGGATGCCGTGAGCGACAATCATGGTCCGGAGAGCGCGGAGATAGCCGAGCGTATTTTCAGCTTCGCGCTGGAAGTGAGCGGCGAGGATCTGAGCGGTGGCGTCGTCCTGAAAGCCGATGAGAGTGAGCTCGGGACCGCGGCCTTCGAGCCAGTCATGACGGCTGGCATCGGTGAGCGCCATCATGCCGAAGCGTGGGCGGGCGGGTCGGCGGGCGCGGTATTGACGCGGCCGGCGTTTCTGCGGAGAGGCCAGTTTCGCAGTCCGCAAAATGCGGCGCACGGTCTTGCGGCTGACGGTGAAGTTCTCTTCGGCCTGGAGTTTTTCGCAGAGATGGGAATCGTTGAAACCCCGGTACTTGCCGCGGGCCAGGCTCAAGATCAACTGCTTCTGGGGAAGGGAAAAGGCCCAGGGCATGGAGCGTCCGCGATTGCCGTGCTGGACCCAGCCCACCGAATCGGCCCGATAGCGGCGTTTGAGCCGCTGCACCTGGCGTTCACTCAGTTGCAGCAGACGGGAGGCTTCGCGTACGCTCAGCCTCCCGCCCGCTGCATTCTCAATCACTTTCACTCGTTGGAACTCTTTCTGACTCATCGTCACCATCCTTACAGGATGACAAAGTCTCGTTGCAGTTAAGGGGTGACATTATCTTGGAGCATTTACAGTTTGGCTCCCGTAACTTGCCTCGCCGCCCCGGCCCTGCATATACTTTGAACGTTTGCCCGCCCACTCCGGGATGTATCGCCCGGCGCCGGCCAGCATCTTACTGTCTGACCGCACCAACGGAGACCGCCATGGCATTGAAGACCATTTCCCTCGAGCAGGAAATCAACCCGTGGGAGGCGCAAGCCGCCCGTTTTGACTTTGCTGCCCAGAAATTGAACCTGGACGAGGGCCTAATGAAGGTCCTGCGGTATCCCACCCGGGAAATCATCCTGCACATTCCGGTCATGATGGACAATGGCCGCCTCGAGGTTTTTACCGGTTTTCGGGTGCAGCACTCCATCGCTCGCGGTCCGGCCAAAGGCGGCCTGCGCTACTCTCCCGACGTTACCCTGGACGAAGTCCGCGCCCTGGCCAGCTGGATGACCTGGAAGTGCGCCGTGGTTAACATTCCGTTCGGTGGCGCAAAAGGTGGAGTGATCTGCGACCCCCACAAGATGTCGCAGGGCGAACTGGAGCGCATGACCCGCCGTTATACCGCGGAGCTGATCGAGTTCATCGGGCCGGAAAAAGATGTGCCCGCCCCGGACGTGAATACCAACGAGCAAACCATGGCGTGGATGATGGATACCTACTCCATGCACATGCGCCAGACCGTAACTGCCGTCGTCACCGGCAAGCCCATCAATATTGGCGGCTCGCGCGGCCGCCGCGAGGCCACGGGCCGCGGCATCATGATCGTGTGCGAAGAGGCGGTCAAGAAACTAAACCTCAGTCCCGAGTCCACCCGCGTCATCGTACAAGGTTTCGGCAACGTAGGATCGAACGCTGCCCGCCTGATGGCAGAAGCCGGCTACAAGGTGATCGGAATCGTCGAAGTAGACGGTGGCCTGGTGAATAAAAACGGAATCGACTTGGAGGCGCTTTGGGAATTCCGCCAGCGCAACGGCAGCATCCACGGATTCACCGGCGCTTTGGCCGAAGACCCGGCCGAACTGCTGGTATCGGACTGCGAAATTCTCATTCCCGCGGCCACTGAGAATCAGATCACCAGCCGCAATGCCGACCGAGTGAAGTGCAGGATTCTGGCTGAAGGCGCCAACGGTCCCACCACCGCGACCGCTGACGATATTCTGGCAGACAAGGGCGTCTTCGTGATTCCCGACATTCTCTGCAATGCGGGCGGCGTGACCACTTCTTATTTCGAGTGGGTGCAGGACCGCCAGGGATATTTCTGGAAGGAATCTGTAGTCAACGAGCAGCTCGAACACATCATGAAGGGCGCCTTCGAAGATGTGGTCCGCTTCTCGGAGACTCACGGCGTCAACAATCGCATCGCAGCTTATATGCTGGCCATCGATCGCGTCGCCTACACCATCCGGCAGCGTGGGATTTACGCCTAGCTACAAAACGAGCAACAGACCACGAACCGACAGCCGCCCCGGCTGTCCGGCAGAGCACCGCTCCGCTCGGTTGGGCTTTCATTGAGCAAAGCAGTCGAGCTTGGCTCGACGGCACAGCTGAGGGCAGTGTCCCCCGGTGGTTCGTGTAAGACCAGCCGCTCACACGCCTCATCAGGTTGACCCCCACGGTTTGAAGTGTCATTATGTTGCCCCGCTGGCCAGCCGGGAAGCACCACAACGCCCGCGAGGAGAGCTTCCGCCGTGTTTCAAGGCCAGCCCGAAACGAGAGAGGAAATCATGGACAGACTGCACATCAGGCTCAGTACGTGGACAATCACGCTCTGCATGTTTTTCGTGCTGACCGGAATGTCCGCCATGGCCAAGCCCCAGGCAAGCACGCCCGACGACCAAGCAACGACCTCAACTACCAAGAAGAAAAAGAAGAAAGCGAAGCCAGCAACGGATGCCAGCGCGTCCAGCGATCAGACCGCCACCACCGATACTTCGGCCGCTCCGGCCAAGAAGTCGAAAAAGAGCAAGAAGGCTACCGCGGCCGACGCCGCGACTACCAGCTCTGATACTTCGGCGGCAACCAGCAACACGGCGTCCAAAAAATCCACAAAGAAGAGTAAGAAGGCAGCCTCGTCTGATGCCGCGCCCGCCAGCTCCGACACTTCAACAACGGCCACGACCGCTGGCACCAAGAGAACTCGCAAGAGCAAGAATTCGGCCAACGCCTCGGGCACCGCAGCTGCGCCCCCTGCTGCCAGCGCGGCTCCAGCCAGTCAACCCGCCTCCGCCCCGGCACCGGCGCCAGCTCCGGCCAGTTCCAGGGCTGCGCCGGCGAACTCAATGGCCCCAGCTCCTGCAGCCAAGACGGCTCCGGCAAAGACTGCCAAGACAACAACTTCACCGGCTGCTTCCGATCCGCAAATCGCGTCCGCCAAGGCGAGCGGCATGGTGTGGGTCAACACCGATAGCGGCGTCTACCACAAGGGTGGCCGCTGGTACGGTAAAACCAAAACTGGAAAATTCATGAGCGAGGCGGATGCCAAGGCCGCCGGCTTCAAGGCATCAGAAAAGGACTAAAGGAGAAACTATGAAGAGCAGGAACCTGATTACTCGAATTCTGTTTTCACTTTTCGCTATAGTGCTGCTCGCCACCGTTTCGGCGGCACAGACCGCGCCCGCCAAAAGCTCCAAGAAGGCCAAGACTGATTCCGCCATGGCAGCTCCGGCGGATGCCGATCTGTTGGACATCAATTCAGCCACCAAGGAACAATTAGACGCTCTGCCCGGCATCGGAACCGCGTATTCGCAGAAGATCATTGACGGCCGTCCCTATGCCAAGAAGACGGACCTGACCCGCAAGAAGGTCATTCCCGCGGCCACCTACGCCAAGATCAAAGACAAAATTATCGCTAAGCAAAAGTAGTTTCGCAGACTGCAATCGCCGGGAGCTTCGGCTCCTGGCGCGATTTTCAGCAGAAAGTATTGGGAGGCATTATGAATTTTCTCGAAGATATGGCGGGCAAGGAAGTCAGCGGCATGCTGGCCAACAGCTCGAATCCGCTCGCGTCCTCAGTGATGCAGATGATCAATAACCAGCCCGGCGGGCTCTCCGGACTGCTGCAGCAATTTCACGACAAAGGTCTCGGCGGCCTGGTTACTTCCTGGGTCGGCACGGGCCAGAACCTTCCCATTTCCGCCGATCAGCTTCAGCAAGTTTTGGGCAGCGAAAAGGTAAAGGAATTAGCGGCCAAGGCGGGAATTTCGCCGGATGCAGCCAGCTCCCACCTGGCGCAACTGTTGCCCATGCTGGTCGATAAGCTCACGCCCAATGGACAAGTTCCACAGAGCTCATCGCTGCTCGAAGAAGGAATGGGCATGCTGAAAAATCTGGGACTGGGCAAGACCGGCACGGATGCGTAATCCAGGATCGCCATAGCAACCCAGAGTCCTCGCAGGTTCAACTCACTAAACCATGAACCACGAAGGGCACGAAGTGTCACGAAGGCTCTAGTCTCAAGGATTTCCTTCGTGCCCTGTGTGCTTCATGGTTTCCCAAACTGACCCACGCCACCATATTTTGCTTCATTGATTCCCTCTGCAGGGTGGAGGATAATGGAATTGTTGCCAGCCTTCTCTCTGCCCCCTGGCGGCCCGTGCCTGCGGTGAATCTACCCAATTCCATCACGCTGACTCGCATCTTCAGCATTCCACTGCTGATCTGGCTTCTTGCCACCAATCATTTCCGGACGTTCAATGGTGAGCAAGAGTTGCTGGCTTCGGCGCTGTTCATCGCCGCCTCCATTACCGATGGGATCGATGGATATCTAGCCCGCCGCCGCGGCCAGATTACGACGATGGGCATGTTGCTCGATCCCCTGGCCGACAAACTTCTTATCGCCGCTGCCTTCATTGCCCTGGTGCAATTTAATCCCAGCCTGGTTCCGGCCTGGGTCGCGGTAGTGATCATCGCGCGCGAATTTCTGGTAAGTGGCTTGCGTTCGATCGCTGCCTCCGAGGGTTTCACCATCGAAGCCAGCGAACTGGGCAAATTCAAAATGCTGGTGCAGATTGTTTCCGTAGTCGCGGTCATCCTTGACCACCATTGGAAAGAATGGCCGATAGGGCCTTATATTTTCCCCGTTCACTGGATCGCTCTGGTCGCCATATGGTTCATGGTTTTTCTGTCGCTGACGTCGGCGCTCGATTATTTTGTCGCGTTCTGGTCAAAGATCGATCGTCATGTGGTCAAGCGCCGCCGCCGCGCCTTCGTCCTCAGCCGACGGAGAAAACGCGATGTGCCCGCTACATGATGACCGTTCCAACCGATTGACCAGACCCTCTGGCAGCGCTCAGCCGGACGAATTTTCTCCTGAAGAACGCGCGCTGCTACTGCGACTGGCGCACGAAGCCATTACTGCAACCCTCGATCAGCGTGAGATATCGCTGGCCCCACCTTCCGCGCACTTGGCTGAACCTCGTGGCGCCTTCACGACTCTTTACTACCGGCGTGGCCTTCGGGGCTGCGTCGGTTATGTATTTCCGGTGACGCCGCTGTATCGCACCATTGCAGAAAGCGCGCGTGGGGCCGCCTTCAGCGACTCGCGCTTCTCACCCGTAACCCGGGACGAAGTCTGGGAACTGCAAGTCTCCCTCAGTGTCCTCTCGCCGCCCCAGCCCATTCAGGCGGACCAGATTGAAATTGGACACCACGGTCTGCTAGTCAGCCTCGGTCCCTATCGCGGCCTGTTGCTGCCGCAAGTGCCGGTCGAGCACGGATGGGACCGCATCGCCTTCCTCGAACAAACTTGCAGAAAAGCCGGCTTGCCGCTAAACGCGTGGCAGACCGGCGCCAAACTGGAAGCCTTCACCGCCGAAGTTTTCGCTGACCCAAAGTGACTGGGGACTGAGTGGTCGTGTCGTCGCGGGCGACTCGCCCGCGTCTTTGCTCGTCGATCGGCATAAGGGGGAGCGGTCGCCCTCCCTCCCATGCCCCACCACCGTACATGCGGGTCCGCATACGGCGGTTCAGTAAGTTGGGCCCTCTCGGGCCGGAGCTTCGAAGCACATGCTCGGCGTACCAAAAAAGCAGGGGGGCCGAGGCCTCCCTGAAAGCAGTTTCTTGCTGCGGGAAAGTTACTGCGGATCGAGTTCCACGTTGTCGCCGACGTGCACATCCTCGAGCGAAAACACAATCATACCGGTCGCGGTTGTCGGAGTAGTATTGATAACCACGATCTCTCCGATCGCGCGTCTCGGCATATCAGCAACCCGAATCGAAGGTCCCTTGGTCTTGCTGAACATGTGCCCTTCGATGGACGGCGGGTACCTTTGCGTGTCTTCGGACGCGGATGCCTTGAACGAAAGCGAATCAACTGGATCTCGCAGGTCCGCTTCGTAGGTACGCACCGCTCGGAGATAGTCGCCTACCTTGAGTCCTTGGCTGGCTCCTATGTTCATATAAACTTTCGAGCCGTTTCCCAACAGAAGATCGAAGTCCTTGGCCAATACAATTCGGCCGCTCGCGCTGCCGTTGCTCGGCAGGAACCGGTCAAACCTCTCCGGCAGGTGGAATGCAACCGCGGGCTTTTCCTTAAAGGGTATTGCATAATCGCCGGGGACGATGGTCTCGCAACTGAACTCGACCTGGGCTATCGCCATTTTGCCGCGGGTGTCGACAATGCGCACCCAGCCCAGTTCAGAATAGGGCTGACCCATGGCCTTCAGCATCGAATGTTGCCCGGCGAACAACTCATACCGGTTCGGATCCACGAGTTCCCGCACAATCTGGTATTTCTGGCCCGTCTGGTAGCCCTGGCCGGTCAGGAAGATGGTGTCGTTGGTAGCGAACTTAGTAGTGTTGGGACTCTCCAGCCCGCCCGCCACGAAATTTGCGTTCGGCATCAGTTCTTTGCTGACGAAGCCGCCACAGTACAGATCAGCATTGGTTGGAGTCTGGATCCGCTCAATCGGAAAGGTACCCGTCGTAATCTGGGTGTTTTGCGGAGCAGCCTGGTCTGCCGGAGTGGAATCGGCTTGCTGCGCAGCTGCCGCCACCGTCAGGCACAGTAACAGCAACAGTCCTGTTTTCTTCATGTTACCTCCAAAATCGAGGCCGGGCCCCGGCCGGCTTTCTCTGCTAACTCCTGCAAATATAAGGGCTTTCAAGTCGCACAGTAACAAGCAGATAGGGGTCGGTCAAGGTTACGCTGGTGTTATCGTGGGTACGTTAAAAAGTTTGTTGGCGTCAGTTGCGATAATCCGTTGTTGCATCTGCAATTACGCGCCTGTAATATCCCCAGTCGTTCTCCGATCATGAATGCTGCCCCCAACAGCTACGTTGCCAGATTCCTGCCCCTGCGGCTTCCACGGGTCTGCGTGGCTGTGACCGACTCCGATCCTGCGGCTCTGGTGGACAAGGCAGAGCCGCTGGTCCGGGATAACACCTTTCTGGAGTTCAGGTTAGACTATTTGCCTCGGCCGGCCCTGGCGCTCCCCCGAATCAAGCGCTTTATGGAGTACCATCCCCACCTCACGGCCATCGCTACGTGCCGACGTACCGCGAGCGGGGGAAAGTTCAAGGGCTCGTTGGCAGCCCAGTTGGACATCCTGGGAAAGGCCAGCGCATCCGGCTGCCAGTTGCTCGATATCGAACTGCAAAGCGCTGCCAAGTGCAAACCCGAACAAGTGCAGCGTCTGCGGAGCAAATCCGCCTTGATTCTTTCCTACCACGATTTCAGGGCCACCAAGAACCTGGAACAGACCCTGGAAAAAATGGGGAAGATTCCCGCCGACTTCTACAAGATCGTCAGCACGGCCACGACTCTCTACGACAACGTGACCATGATGAAATTTCTGGAGAAGTTTGGCGACCGCTTTTCTCTAGTCGGGCTGTGCATGGGCGAACAAGGCATCATCATCCGGTTGCTCGGAGTGCGAGCCGGCAGTGTGTTCACCTTCGCCGCGGTCAGTCCCGATGAGAAGACCGCGCCCGGTCAGGTCGTTGCCCAGGAGTTGCGCAACACCTACCGGATCGAGCAGATGGATGCCGCCACCAGAATCTACGGCGTCGTCGGCGATCCTGTTGTACATTCACTCTCGCCTGCCATCATGAATGCGGCGTTGCGCCGCGAAAATGTGAACGGCGTCTATCTCGCGCTGCATGCCAAGACGCTGAAGGATCTGCTGAGCTGCGTCCGCGATATTCCCATCCACGGCCTCTCCATCACCATGCCGTACAAGGAAGCCATCCTCAAGCATCTCGATAACACCGATTCGCACACCACCAAAATTGGCGCGTGCAATACGGTGGTGCGGGCGCAGGACGGAAAACTTTACGGATTCAACACCGACACTGCTGGCGTGGTACGGCCGCTGGAACAGCGGATCACAGTGGAAAAAGCGAAGATCCTGGTGCTGGGCGCGGGCGGCGCGGCGCGGGCCGCGGTTTTCGGACTCAAGGAACGCGGCGCCGAAGTTTACATTCTGAATCGCACTGCCGGCCCGGCGCAAAAGTTGGCCCACCAGGCCAGGGCGAGGATCGCCAAGCGCGCCGACCTGAAAAAGCTCACCTTCGATGTCATCATTAATGCCACGCCCGTCGGCATGGGCAACACGCGCGAGTCTCCATTGAATGAAAATGAAATCAACGCGCGCTATGTCTTCGACATGATTTACGATCCGGCGGAGACGCGGCTCATGAAGCTGGCTAAAGAGCGCGGCGCGGAAGTGATCCCAGGGATCGAGATGTTCGTCCACCAGGCGGCACGCCAGTTCGAGATCTGGACGGGCAAGCCCGCACCCTGGGACGACATGCTGCGCGTAGTCACGCTCGCGCTCAATGAGCGCACTGTCGCGCGCCAAGCCACCAAGTCCTAATGTAGGCACGAGCGTCCTCGCTTGTGCGGCCGAGCATCGCTCGACGAAGATTCTCTTGACTGCGAACCCCAGGCGAGCTCCGCTCGCCTACCCGGACGGGGGCGTCCTGGTCTACCTAGGTCGTGGTGGTCTCGGATGCCCTGGTGCGTGCCTGGAGCCAAAAAAATGCGCCGGCCCGTGCAGGGCCGGCGCAATTCATTTCTGGCTAGTACGGTTTGAAGTCTTGCCAGTAGGTCAGATTGACTACGTCCTGCAACATCGGTGTACCTGGAGGCAACTTGGTCGGATCCAGGAACGCCGAGTCGAAGTAGTAGTTTCGGTTGGGCGCGCCATACACCAGATTGCAACACTTGAAAGTGCCGGTGTTGTATTGCGAGTAGTAAAGGCTGACCAGCGAGCCCCGATAGCTGAGCGTGACCCCGCCCCAGTTTTCGAGATAGCGCAAGAAGTTGTGTACGCCACCATCGGTACCGAAATCGTTGCACGCCGCTGCACAGTTATTGGGTTGCGGGAAGTTAATATTTTTTCCGCCCGCAATCGCCAGTCTGTAATAGGTATTGGTCGGGATCCGGTTGCCCAGGTTCAAGGTATTGTTCATGTCGTTCAGGTCCGACCAGGCGTTGGAAAGCAAGGTCACTGAATCGGCAATGACTGACGCAGCCGAATGGTTGACGTCGTTCGTAATGGTGGGACTGCCGATGGCGGTATTGTTCCAGAAGGGATCGGTGGCATCCGAATTGTAGTTACCCCAAATATAGACAGGGTTCTCCGAAGCCACGGTGAAACCGCCTACACCCCAACTCGCGGCACCCGGGTAAGGCAGGTTGTTCAGGCCTCCATCGATCAGCCGCAACACATGACGCGCGCCGGTAACAGCGTTCTGTCGTCCAACATTTAGGCAGTTGACTGACTGATAAGGATTGTTAGTCGTCGCGGCAGCGCCGAGCCCAAAACCCCAACCCACGGGTTGGGCGCCCCAGTTGTCTTTAAGTCCGTTCTGGTCGACGTCTTCGGGAGAAAAGGCGTAGTACGTAGCCGGCTCGAGATTGTTATCGGGCGTGCCCGTGGCTGAACCGCGATTGATTACATCCTCGAATCCGTACTCTCCAGTCGTGACATTCGCCACCGGAGTCGCGTTCGGATCAGGGACCATGCCGCGACGATCCGAGAAATACAGCAGATAGCCGTTCTGGCTGGTGTTTTCCACCAATGGTCCGCTCGCGCCCGGGCCGATTCCCTGTATCCATTTCTGCAAGTTGCCCACGTCGATTTCGACGGCATTCATGATCCCGTTCACGTAACAAGCAGGATTGGCCATGCCGGCGGGGGCCACGTCGCGGGGGAAGCCCTCCCGGGGATCGTAGAAGTTGATGGGATACCAACTGAATCGGCTGGACGTTGTCAGAGCGACCGGCGCACCATCGATAGTGTTGAGGGGAGCATCCTTCGCGGCGGTTATGGTGCCACTGGCATCGCGGTCCGCTTGTTGCTGGAAAATCAGGATTGCGTTCTGGTGAACTGGGTTGGTTTGCGGCGCGGGCGGTGGCGCGATCCCTCGGGCGAACCCGCGAGCCAGCCACTCCGTGGTGATGCCAGTCCAAACTCCCGCCGTATTCCTGTATTCGACCCGCAGCCAGCCATCTACCAGGCTCCAGGGATCGCAGGCGCTCCCGTTGGCTGGGACGGTGGGTTGCACCCAACTCAGGTCCTTAGCGCCGGTGTTGGGCATGGCGTTGGCGGTGGCCATCGCGAACCTGGTGGTTCCGACACCAGTCACCGCCACCGGGAAGCCGGTCGCGGGCGGGCACGCTGCCCCCACTGCCCGGTTCTCAAGGTCCACATCCTGGCCGTCGCCAAGCGGACCACGTTCCGGATGCAGGTCCGCCTGTGAGCTCGCCAGCAGGACCCTGATGTTGGCCCGGTTGTACTCGCGCGACGATCCCAGCGCTGAACCGGGTAACTCAGCAGGATCGATGGTCTTGCGTATGATTTGAATCTGATCTTTCGAGCTGGTCGCGCCCTGCACAAAAGGAAGCGTGAGAGGGGCGACTCCGAGCGATAGGCCATTGCCCAGGAACTTATTGAAGTAGGTGTTGGAAACCGTGCTCCAATCGTTGGGTGACGCATTCGAATTGAGGGCACCAGCGCCCGTCGGGATTCCACCGTTCCAGCTGGCATTGCCAATGGGGAACGTCTTGCAGGTGGCCTTTACAATCGCCTGCGCGACCGTCCCATCGCAACCGCCTCCCTTGTTGAGTACGAAGACGCCGCCTTGATAGTTAACCCCGTCGGTGAAATTGTTGGCCAGCCGGTCGCGGACGATTTCCTTTACGGCCGTGACCTTGTCATCAAGAACCAGACTGTTACCATTGCCTTCGGCCAGGAACAAGTTGCCATTGGTGTGCACCCGCCCTTGAAAGTCGAAATTAGGGCCGGCGAAGTAGCTCAAGTCACTATCGGAAAAAACGCCAAATTGAAAAACCGGGATGAGGGCCACTTCCACGCCCCGCGTCATATTCACTGCAGCGCCACCGGGCCGGAGTGCGCTTACGTTCAAGGTCAGTGGGACGATTTCCGCGGTGAGACCGGCATTGGATCCGGCACTGATGACGCTGGTGTGGCTGGCCGGGTTGCCGTTGGCGTCCGGCGTCCAAGTGATACTCTCCTGGTACGCCATGGAGCCAATCATGGCGCCGGTCGGTGTATTGTTGGCCAGGGCAGTGAGTTGGAGGGGGGTGGGCGACTGAGACTGCTGGTACAGCGCGGCCAGATTGGCCGTCAGGAACTCCATGCCGGATTCGGCGCCGTAATAGGCCTGGTTGCTTTCCAGATCATTGCTGCCAACCTGGCCTGCCCCCTGGACCATAAACAGAAGGCCGGCCGCGATGGCCGACAACAGCACCAGCACCAGCAAACTCGCGATGAGCGTAAATCCCCTTGATCGTCCCTTAACCATAATGATGATCTCCTGAAGCTACGTTTCTCTCCTGAAAGACCGTCTTCAGTGACAGCCTTATTGATATCGATCCTTGAAATCCAAGCTGCGCGTACTCACAGAAGTGGCCAGAACTGTACTCCTGGATTTGTTTCCAAATGAATTCAGCGTTTGCCCCATGACCTGGATGTTTACCTTGTGAATCTGGTTAGGGGAGAAAGGAGCGGCCTGAGCATTCTGGATGCCGGAGCAGTTTGGACCGTTGGTGCCATCGCACATGTCATAGGTGATGGCGAGATCGATTACGTTATCGGCGACCGGCATCGCCTTCAACCCGTTGACTTGACGCATCAACCTCGGCGTCTGTCCGGTAGCGGCCGCCGGAACCTCGATGAAATAGCTGACTGCCCATATCCGGGTTGCAACGGTCGCGCCCCCGCCCAGAATGTATTTAATGTTTGCGTTGGCCGCGCCCGACTGGTTCATATTTAATGGGTCCGCATTCGCGAATGCCAGGTTCGTCTTAGCCCCCACCGGAGTGATACCGGTGACCTCACCCACAACGCTGCCGGCGTTATTTTTGAACAAGATCAAGTCACCCACTTGAATTCCGGTGGGGGACTGGATGGCAGGAAAGCCGGCCGGCGGAGCCGCGGGAGGTGTGAACGTCACCAGATCGCCATTCGGGTTAGTGGCGACGGGAAACGTGACGGTGTACTGATTGAGCGGGAAGGCGTAGTCGGCATATACCACGGTGATCGCATCCGACACTTTCCCAGTAGCTGCAGTCGCTGCAATAGGCGGATTGCCGACTTCAATGCCGTTACCCACGCCGGAAATGATGCCGTACATATAATTGGTCGGATAGGTGTTGTTGGCTAGCCAGGCCTGGCCGCCACCGACAGCGAACTTTGAAAGGGTCGATCCAGCGCCGTAGGGCAACGCCAGGCCGCCTGAGGGCAGCCCGGAACCGGCCATGCTCACATCTTTCGCTATGAGGTTCAGCGAAGCGCGAGCGTTCTGATGCATTTCCGAGGACTGCGTCACCAAGGTGCTCGCATCCATCCCGCTCTTGAAGAGTTGCGTCGTGGCGCCGAGAACAATCAATCCCAGAGCCATGGCGATTAGCAATTCAATCAAACTGAAACCGCGGGTTTTTTGTTCGGCGGATCTCATGTGTCTCCTCAGCGATACGAAGCAATTAAGGACTGCACCTGATACGTCTTGTACCAACCCTGCGGTACCGGATAACGCACACTGACTGTAATCTGTCGGATGTTAGGGTTTCCGGGCACGTCCGCAATTGCAACCTGCCGGGTGAAATTTCCCAGGTCAACCAAGACGTCCTCAGTGGTGTTTTTGATCACTCCGCTGGGCCCCGGCAACCGGATCGGAACGGCGGGAACGTCGTCGCCCGTGTTATCCAGGCCGTCGGGACCAGCATCGGTCATGACCGTAAATCCCACCGTGAAGATCCCGTTGCCCGCGCCCTTGTTCTGGATCTTGTCAAACGTGATCTGGCCGGTTTGGCGGGCGGTGTAAATGCTCTCCACCGCCTCGGCCGCCTTTTGACGGGCGATGCTGTCGTTCTGCACCGACGTTGTGTTGCCGACGGCCATGGCAAAGG
>Ga0207116_10256_pt2 | contig 13919 bp, 12 predicted proteins | sample Alteio_BWMinHeat_44_FD_153550 | JGI IMG/M metagenome (GOLD analysis project Ga0207116, IMG submission 153550) | Enriched cells from forest soil in Barre Woods Harvard Forest LTER site, Petersham, Massachusetts, United States -... | ecosystem: Environmental > Terrestrial > Soil > Temperate forest >... | reverse complement strand
GCAAGTTGTGCGTTGATAGTTAGTTTGATGTCTTCACCAACTACGATAGCGCCTGCTTCAGTTACGCCATCCCAGGTTAAACCGAATTCCTTACGGTTTATTTTGCCTGTGATCTCAAAACCTGCTTTTGTATTGCCGTAAAAATCAGCTGCCGAACCACCAAATTCTACATCTAATGAAACCGGTTTGGTTACATCTCTAATAGTCAGGTCGCCAACTAACTTGTACTCATCGTCACCAGTTTTTGTAAAAGACGTCGATTTGAAAGTGATGTGCGGATATTTTTCAGCGTCAAAAAATTCCGCTGATTTCAAATGATCGTCACGCATGGTCTGGTTGGTATCGAGGCTCGCGATGTCAATTGAGAATTCAATTTTCGCATCGCTAAAATCTTCGTTTTCGGTTTCCAGCGAACCTTCAAAGCTTTTGAAAAAACCGGTTACTGTCGAAATTACTAGGTGTTTTACCTTAAATTGTACTTCGGAATGCATTGGGTCAATGGCCCATTTTGTTGCTGTTTGTGTTTCCATGATCTTATCTTTAATGATTGTTTTTTTTGTAATTATTAGTCAAAGATAAAAATATATGTTTAAACATGTATTATCAATTTGTTAAGTTTACATTTTGTCGACAATTCTAGTAGACTAAACCCTGAATAGGAGATATTGTTCGCTTGATTGTTAAATAAAAAAAGCCCGTAAAAACGGGCTCTCGAATATTTTAAATATGATTTTTGAACTACAGCGCCAAAACTTCTTTTACCCGTTCAGCAGCTTCTTTAAGCAGAATAGCAGAGTAAACTTTTAGACCCGAGTTGTCAATTAATGCTTTAGCTTCTTCGGCATTGGTACCTTGTAGACGAACAATGATAGGTACTGTGATATTACCTAAATCATTATATGCGTCAATAACACCCTGGGCCACGCGGTCGCAACGTACGATACCACCAAAAATATTGATCAGGATGGCTTTGACTTTAGGGTCTTCTAATATGATGTTGAATGCAGCCTTTACTGTTTCGGCATTAGCCGTACCGCCGACGTCCAAAAAGTTAGCGGGCTCGCCACCGGCTAATTTGATGATGTCCATGGTAGCCATAGCCAAACCGGCCCCGTTTACCATACAGCCAACGTTACCGTCAAGCTTCACATAGTTCAGGTTCGATTTGCTTGCCTCAACTTCCGTCGGGTCCTCTTCTGCCAGATCGCGCAAAGCGGCAAAATCCGGATGGCGGAACAAACCGTTATCATCTAAATTCACTTTAGCATCAACAGCCAGTATTTTGTTGTCCGAAGTCTTCAGAACAGGATTTATTTCGAATAGGGAGGAATCGGTCGCATCATAAGCCTTATACAAAGCAGATACAAATTTCACCATATCCTTAAAGGCATCGCCCGATAAACCAAGGTTAAAAGCAATTTTTCGCGCCTGGAAAGGCTGCAAACCAACTTTTGGGTCTATTTCTTCTTTGAATATAAGGTGAGGGGTATGTTCGGCAACATGCTCAATATCCATCCCACCTTCGGTCGAATACATCACAATATTGCGTCCTTTTGCCCTGTCGAGCAATACGCTCACATAAAACTCCTTGGTTTCGCTGTCACCGGGATAGTAAACATCCTGGGCAACCAGTACTTTGCTAACTTTTTTACCTTCAGGTCCGGTTTGCGGGGTAACCAACTGCATGCCTAATATGTTGCCTGCTTTTTCTTTAACCTCTTCCAGGTTTTTTGCCAGCTTAACACCACCGCCTTTACCTCGGCCGCCTGCATGAATCTGGGCCTTAATAACCACCCAGCTCGAACCTAAGTCTTCTTTTAATTTTTGAGCAGCAGCAACAGCCTGTTCAACGGTATCGGCCACAATGCCTTCCTGAACTCTGACCCCGAAGCTTTTTAGTATAGCCTTGCCCTGGTATTCGTGAATATTCATATTGTGAGAGTAGAATTTGGGCAAATCTACAATTTTGTTTCACAAAATTTGTTATCAGGGATTGGTGATTAGAGATTAGTTTTATTTTAATCAAACAATCAGCGTCCTGAGCAATATTTTAACACGAATCACAAATCTCTAAGCACTAATCACTAAATTCGCCCATGCTCAAGGCTCATTCTATCTATAAATCATACGGACAGCTTAAAATACTCAAAGGCGTAGATCTTGAAGTTAAAAAAGGCGAAATTGTAACCATCGTTGGAGCTTCGGGAGCCGGGAAGAGTTCCTTATTAAATATCCTGGGCACTTTGGATAAGCCGGACCAGGGTACTGTTGTGATAGGAGATACCGACGTAAATCGGCTGAATAGCGAAAAATTAAGTGCTTTCAGAAATCTGCAAATTGGTTTCGTTTTCCAGTTTCATCATTTACTGGCCGAGTTTAATGCCGTCGAAAATGTAGGTATACCCGCGTTGATAGCGGGCGAATCGAGAAGCAGCGCTGAAAAAAAAGCCATGAAATTGTTGCAAAGACTTGGTTTGGGTGACAGGCTAACCCACAAGCCCAACCAGCTTTCGGGCGGCGAACAGCAACGGGTTGCAGTTGCAAGGGCTCTGGTCAATAATCCGTCGCTTATTTTTGCGGATGAGCCTTCAGGCAATCTTGATTCAACCAATGCCGATGCCTTGCATGTGTTATTTAAGGAGTTGCGTGACGAATTTGACCAAACTTTTATAATCGTTACGCACAATGAACACCTGGCTGACCTGTCTGACCGGAAGGTTTTGATGAAGGATGGCCTGATTGTCCAATAGATATTTATGTTTACGCTTATTACAGCTGCCAATACATCATCAGCTTATCAATTAAAAAATTCGCTGAACAATGAAAATATTTTACTTGGTGATTATTTAGAACTGCCTGAATTTTTGCTTAAGTCGGGCAAGATGTTGCATTTACCCGACCCGCAAAGCTCCAGTTATACGCATCAAATACTGGCTTTGTGCCTGGATAAAAACATTGATACGGTTTATGCTTTACGAAAACCGGAAATTGACTTGTTGCTTGCCTCCAAACAATTGTTTAATGAATATGGTATTACCATTTTAGCTTCCGATGATAAAATATAGTGACATAGACCCGCGAAAGGATGCCTTTATTTTTGAATTGGATGATGTACTTTATCCCGAAAAAGATTATTTGTACCAGGTTTATTACCTATTCACGTCATACCTTGAATATACCGAACTGATAAACGCTAAAGAGGCCACCGACCTGATGATAGACGCGTACTTGTCAAGTGGGAAGGATATAGTTTTTGATTATTTAAAGCAAAAATTTAGTATTGACGAAAAATATCGTTTCAATTTTAATCATTTAAGCAACACTGCCAAGCTTCCTTTAAAACTTTTGTTGTACCAGGACATGCTTAAATTACTGCAGGATATAGTGGTGGATAGGAAAAAGATATTTGTTGTGACCAATGGAAACCCCGAACAGCAATTAAACAAGATAAAACAAATAGAGTGGGTGGGACTCGAACCGTACCTTACTTGCTATTTTGCAAACGAAATAGCACCAAAACCTGAAACTGACTGTATCGATTTGCTTATAAAAGATCGTAATATACAAAGACGAAATATTTTAATGATCGGCAATACCGATACCGACGTGCTATGTGCTGAGGCATCGGGTGTTGATTTTGTTAAAGTCAGTTTAGATTAAGAGTCTGACTATAACATATTAACGTATATTTCGTTTAAATCAATTATTATTGACTATTCTGTAATCTCTTATTGATATGAAAAAAATATTTTACTCATTACTCATACTTTCCGTTATTTTTATTTCTGCTTGTCACAAGGAAAAGAAGACGGGACCTATCATTACCAGCCCGGATGTACCCGGCAGTACGCTTGATAAAATCAAGGACTCGATATTCCTGTATGCCAGTGAAGATTATCTTTGGCACACCTCGTTACCAAGTTATATTTCCTTTCAACCCCGGTCAAAGAAAAGTAAAGGCGATGAGCTCAATGAAATCTCTCAGATTCCAATAAACCCGACAACCAGTATGCCTTATGAATATTACGCACCTGATCAGGGTGAAGCCAAATATTCATTTATTGATAGTGGCCAAACATCAAGCGCGTTAAATGGCAATAGAGGGGATTATGGCTTTGGATTAGAATGGAACTTGGTAAACGATATCAGGGTGACTTATGTATATGCCGGTTCTCCTGCCGACCTTGCCGGTTTGAAACGTGGTGACCAGATTACCAGTATTAATCAACGAACAGCGCTTTCATATGACCATGGACAGGGGAATGGCGACGGGAGCAGTAATAACTATAATTTTGTGGTTGATGCATATTATTACAGTAATATAATTTCCATGACCTTACAAAGGGCAAATGGAACGACCTACACCGTTAGTAATATGAGCGTAGGCAATTACAATTTGAACCCGGTAATAACCTATAAAACCTTTGATGAGGGCGGGGGTAAAATTGTGGGCTATATCGTATTCAATAGCTTTACTTCTCCTAATAATGCCGAAACGTATTTGAATGAAGCTTTTACCTATTTTGCAAGTGCCAACGTTACGGACCTTGTTGTTGATTTGCGTTACAATGGCGGCGGCTATGTGGAAACTGCACAATACCTGGATAACCTGATTGTCCCGGCAGCAAAGTCAGGTACGCCAATGTTTCATACCTATTATAATGACATATTAAGCGCCAATAAAGAGGTTTTGTTAAAAAACCAATGGAGACATGACCCTGTTTACGGCGACTATAACTATGGCCCTGATTATATTGATTATTCTGCCGCAGCAGCAGCGAATAATGCAAATTTCGCTAAATTAGGTACATTAAATGTAAACCGCGTTTTCTTTATCATAACGGGCCATACGGCATCGGCCAGCGAATTAACGATCAATAATTTGCGCCCCGAAATGGATGTACAGTTTATCGGCGAACAAAGCTATGGCAAACCTGTAGGCTTTTTTGACATTAACATCAATAAATACACCGTATATATTCCTGAGTTTTATACACTAAATTCGGCTAATCAGGGTGGCTATTACGCCGGGTTCACACCTGGTACAACAGACTATCCCGGCATAAAGGATTATGATGATTTGACCAAAGAATTTGGCGACCCTACTGAAGGCTTGCTCGCCCATGCAATTAATTACGTTACTACAGGTACTTATTCTGTAAAAGGCCAGACAATACAAAGCGTTGGGGTCAAACAGGAAAGTTTATCATTTGAAGCACGAAATTTTATGGCAAAAAGCCTGGATCAGAAAAAATTTACCGGGATGATCTTGCAGCACAAAAGCTTAAAGCACCGGTAAAACTAATTTTGGATATTTATAGACGAAAGCCGGAAGCAGTTATGCTTTCGGCCCTGCCTACCGACAGGCAGGTTTTTTAGTTTAATCCGCAAGCTCACGCAGATCCACAGGAACAACTCGTGACACACCTTGTTCAACCATGGTAACGCCATAAATTACATCGGTGCTGGCAATCGTCCGCTTATTGTGCGATACGATAATAAACTGCGATTGGCTGGAAAAATCGCGGATAATATTATTAAACTTATCAATATTGGTATCATCCAGCGGAGCGTCGACCTCATCAAAAATACAGAACGGCGCCGGCTTAAGCAGGTAAAGCGAAAACAGGATGGCAGTGGCAGTCAGCGTTTTCTCACCGCCTGAAAGCTGGTTGATGGACAATGGCCGTTTACCCTTTGGCCGGGCAATAATGTCAATATCTGATTCTAATGGGTTGGCCGGATCGATCAGTATCAAATCACAGGAATCTTCTTCATTAAATAAGGAACGAAATACTTTGATAAAGTTTTCCCTTACGTCAGTGAAGGCTTTCATGAATTTATCGCGTGCCTTATCGTCAATTTCCTGTATCGTGGTTAATAAGGATGCTTTGGCTTCGCTCAAATCTTTTTTCTGCGCCTGGATAAACTCATACCGCTGGTTCATTTCACTGAAGGCTTCAAGAGCCAGTGGATTGATCGGGCCAAAATCATCCAGCTGTCTTTTCAGTTTTTCGGTTTTATCGCGCAATTCATGCTCATTTTCATTTTCAGGCGGCTCAGCATCCAGTAACTCCTGTATATCAATATTAAACTCAACCGAAAGACGCTCTTTCAAAGCATTCAACTCAAGTTTGAGATTATTTTTCTGATCCTTTAGCTCATTCTCAACTGCTTCAAACTGCTCTCTCTTTCGCCTTAGTGCGCTTATTGTATTCTCCGTCTCGGTGATTTTTTCCCGCCAGCCGTAATATTCCTGTTCTGCCTGTTGGGTAGCTTTTTCAAGCTCGTCTTTTTGCTTGTACATTTCAACCAGGTCATCATCAGAATGATCGGCCTGTTCCAGGTTATCGGTAATCGCTTGCTTTACTTTTTCCAGCTCAGCGCTATTTTGGTTGATACGGGTTTCCAGGCTTTCTTTTTGCGTTTCCCGATAATCCATATCTTTCACCAATCCCGAAACCTTATTCTGCTGCTGGTGGAAGCGTATGTTCTCCTGGTTATAGGTGTTTGATTGGACGGTAAATTGCTCGTTAAGCTCGTTAAACGCCTGTTGTTTAACCGTAAGCTGGTCGGAAAGTATTTGCTTTTGCGTTTTTAATTCGGCTATCTCAGGCTGTATTCTGATAATATCTTCCTTTATAGTATCTATTTTCCGGGCGATATCTTCCTTCCGGTTTCGACTGTTCTCAATAAAAGCCTCGTATTGTTCCTGCCTTGTTTTTACGGTAACCAGTTCAGTATTCAGTCTGTTCAGGTCTTGCTGCTGCTGATTTATTTGCGCGCCCTTTCCGGATGCCTTCAGCGCAGCCAGTTTGGTTTGTAATTCCTCTGCGCGTTTTTTGTATTCACCGATTTTACTGTCAACCGATTTAATTTCTTTGGCAAGATTCTCCAGGTTTTTTGCCCGGCCTATGCGCTTGCCTTCAAATAAACCCACCGACCCACCGGCCATCGTAAATTTTGACTTGTTGAATTTGCCACTTTTGCCAATTAGCACAACATCATCCGGAAGGGAGGCATTATTCAGATCCTTTTCGGTCGAATCGTTAACGAGGTAAACATTCCGAAGTAAATGATTGCAAAGATTTTGATAACGCGACTCAACTTCAATTACGCTTAGCGCCGGTATAGCGCCATCACCCAGGCCGGGTGACACCGACGAGGAATGTTTTTCATAGTTGCTTAGTACAAAAAATTGCGCCCGCCCTTGCGCCGAATTACTCAACAGGTTAATGGCGGTAATGGCCTCGTTATAATCTTCAACCACATAATGGTTCATCAGTGGTTCAAGGTAATTTTCAATTGCTACCCGGTATTCTTCCCGGCAAAACAGGATATCACTAAATAGCGGTGCATTTTTTGCCCAGCCCGAAGTCTTTTTTAGGAAACGGATTGATTCCGGGAAACCTTCCAGGTTATCCACCATGCTTTTGGTAAGATTGTACTCGTTCTGGCGGGCGTCCAGTTTGCGGCTATCCTGTATAATATTGTTTTTTATTTCCTCAGATTCGTTTTCTGCTGTCTTGATCTGCTCCTGTAATTTGTCCTCAAATTCGGTAAGTAATTGCAGTTCTTTCTCCATGGTCTCGGCACGGAACTGCAATTCGGCTACTACCTGGTTAAAGTGCGAAAGTTCTGCCTCTTTATTCGTAGCATCTTCCATATTGCGTGCGCTTTCCTGTTCAAGCGCTTGCTGCTGTATCCGGAATATATCGAGTTCCTTTTCAGCATTATATATCCGGTTTTGAAGGTTATTGTTATTGCTGTTTATTTCGTTCAGCTCTGTACGGGCCGAATTTTGCTGAGCTCTTAGTTCTTCGACAGCCTCCTTTAGTTCAGCAACTAACTTTTGAACAACCTGTAAATTCTCATCTTCCTGCGCTTTTTCCTCGTTAAGCCTTTTGATATTATAAAACACATGATTCAACTGGTTGCGATCGCGTTCCAGTTCCTCCGTTAACCTGGCTTCTTTATCCTGTTGAAATTTGAGGTGCTCATTCTTTATTTTCTTTTCATTCTCGTATGCCCTGATTTTCGACACAAAGTCGTTAGTCGCCCTTTGCTGGGTCGCAAGGTTTTTTTCTTTTACCAGGCTATCGGTTTTTTGCTGTTGTAAACCGGCCTCCGTAGTATCAATTTGGGTAACGATACCCAGCTTTTCATCCCGTTGGATATGCTCCCGTTCCTCGATCTGTTTTAGCGATTCGCTGAATGTGACTATCCTGAAAGAAGCCAGCAGAATACTCAGCGTTTTATATTGCTCTTTAAGCTTATAGTAACGTTCTGTTTTCTTTGCCTGGTTCTCAAGGGTTTTTAGGTTTTTTTCTATTTCTGCTAATAAATCTTCCACCCGTTCCAGGTCGGCCTCGGTATCTTTTAGCTTATTAAAGGTTTGCTTTTTGCGAAGTTTATATTTCGATATCCCGGATGCTTCTTCAAACAGATTGCGGCGTGAGCCTTCTTTGTTTGCAATGATCTCGTCGATCATTTTCAACTCGATGATGGAGTAAGAGTCGGCGCCGATGCCAGTGTCCAGGAAAAGGTCGGTGATGTCCTTTAAACGGCATTGGACATCATTCATCCAGTATTCACTTTCGCCCGAACGGTAAAGTTTACGCGTTACAGCAACCTGTGAAAATTCGGTCGGAAGTATGTTTTTTGTATTGTCAAATGAAAGAGAAACTTCGGCCAGGTTTGCTGCTTTGCGGCCCTTGCTACCGTTAAAGATAATATTCTCCATTTTCTCGGAACGGAGCATACGTGTGCTTTGCTCGCCAAGTACCCAGCGTATCGCATCGACTACGTTGGACTTGCCGCAGCCGTTAGGGCCGACGATTGCAGTAACACCCTCATTAAAATTGATAGTTACCTTATCGCCAAAGCTCTTAAAACCCTTTATCTCTAACTTACTAAGCTGCATTTTACAAGCTTAAAGCTTAAAGCACAAGGCTGAAAGCTTTTCTATTTTAAACTGCTTTGCGCTTTCAGCTTTACGCTTTCAGCTCAAACAAATATTTCTCCCTTTAAATAAGTAACCGCATTCCCGCTCATCAACACCCTTTCGCCTTTTAATTCGCACCATAGTTCACCTTTTCTTGCTGACAACTGGTAAGCGTGAAGTTTAGTTTTGCCCAATTTATCTGCCCAATAGGGTATCAGGTTGCAATGTGCCGAACCGGTAACGGGATCTTCGGGTATTCCCGCTCCGGGTGCAAAGAATCGCGATACGAAATCGGAATTTTTACCTTTTGCGGTAACAATAAAACCCACTGTATCAAATTTCGATAGAGCAAAAAAGTCAGGAGCAATTGCTAAAATATCGTCTTCTGTTTCGTAAACGATAAAGTAGTCTCTTGACCGAAGTATAGCCAGGGGCTTTTTCTCGCCGCCCAAAGCCTCAATAAGGCCGTTAGGGATTTCGATAGCTATAGGGGGCCTTGAAGGGAAATCCATCTCATATTTATCGCCGTTTCTCCGCACAGTCAGCACGCCAGCTTTCACAGTTTCAAAATGGATAATATCTTTTTGATAACCTAATTCGGTAAAGATAATATGTGCCGAAGCCAGTGTAGCATGGCCGCAAAGGTCAATCTCAAATTCGGGGGTAAACCACCTGAGCTTAAATCCATTGTCAGACGCTACAAAAAAAGCGGTTTCGGCTAAATTATTCTCAGCAGCGATCTTCTGCATGGTTTCATCGGGCAGCCATTTATCTAAAGGACAAATAGCAGCAGGATTGCCACCGAAAAGACGATTTGTAAACGCGTCGGCCTGGTAAATAGGAATAGTCATAGCAATTTATTTATTGCCACTAATATAGTTATAAGTAACTAAATCGTCGGGGCTTGTGACAGGTTTTGTACAGCCATTTGTAATAATAATTAAGCGGTCGCTTACATCAATTATATTCCTGTATTGATGGTCGGTAACAATGATGCCTTTATGTTTAGAACATTGTTTTATAATAGCCTTAAATTCATCTGCCTGGATAGGGGATACGTGCGTAAAAGGCTCGTCTAACAGGATAAAATCAGCTTTGCTGTAAATGACCATCAGCGTTTCCAATTGGCGCAATTCACCGCCGGATAATTGATCAACTATTTTTTGGTGATGACTTTGATAGCTCTGGTGTGAAATGAATGACTCCCAATACCTTTCATCCACCAGGTTTTTAGCCAGTTTGGCTATCTTTATCCCCTTTGGAAGATAATTGTGCTGGGGTAAATAGGCAATGCGATTATCGATATATCCTTTGGTTATAAACTGATCGTCAATACTGACGTAGCGATACTGCGCAGCAAGGGAGCCAAAAATGATCCTCAACAGGCATGATTTTCCGCTGCCGTTTCGCCCCAGTATTCCAACAACTTCACCTACGTTACAACTGAGCCAAACGTCCTGCAGAATTTTCCTGCTGTCAAACTCAAGCTGTACGCTATCGACCTTTAAGACCATACGGCATAGATTAGTACCAGGTACGCAGCACAAAGCGCAGCACAAATTAATAAGTCGATGCCGAAGACGGTCGCGTAAAGCACCCTGACACGGTGGCCGGCATTTCGGAAATAGAAATGTGTATTGTTGCTAAAATAATATTGATAACCTAATATGCAGGCGTATCCCATGACCTTGACAGGTACTATCAACGCAATAAACGCTGCGCCGTTTTTGATAGCACCGTAAAGGCAAATAAGGGTAAATAAAATATTGAAGCTTAATATGGGTTTATAAAAATGCCAGATGATAAGGCGTTTGTTGGCCATTAGTGCTAAAGATATAGATCAGCAGAACTAACGGTAATTACCGGCTTAAATTTTATTGCGAAATTGATAGTAACAAAAAAGCCTCCGGGTTTTCGGAGGCTTTAAGTTTTTAACCTAAATATGATTTGAGAATTTTACTTCTTGAAGTATGTCTTAAACGTTGCAGCGCTTTGTCCTTGATCTGCCTAACGCGCTCACGGGTCAGGTTGAATTTTTCGCCAATTTCTTCCAATGATAGTGGGTGGTTGGTTCCCAGGCCAAAGAACAATACGATGATCTCGCGCTCGCGCTCAGTTAATGTAGAAAGTGAACGTTTGATTTCTTCGGATAACGACTCGTTGATTAAGATAGAGTCAGTATTTGGCTCCTGGTTTTCCAGAACGTCGAGCAGCGTATTTTCCTCGCCCTGTACAAACGGAGCGTCCATAGATACATGACGGCCCGAATTACTTAAGGTGTCAGAAATCTTGTCGACAGTGGTTTCAAGCATGTCGGCGAGTTCTTCCGGAGAAGGCTCACGTTCATACTCCTGCTCCAGCTTCGAAAATGCTTTGCTGATCTTACTTAACGAACCTACCTGGTTCAACGGTAAACGTACAATACGTGACTGCTCGGCTATAGCCTGCAAAATAGACTGGCGAATCCACCATACCGCGTAGGATATGAATTTGAATCCCTTGGTTTCATCAAAACGTTTTGCCGCTTTGATGAGGCCCAAATTGCCCTCATTTATTAAGTCGCCAAGGGTAAGACCCTGGTTTTGATATTGTTTTGCAACCGAAACGACAAAACGAAGATTGGTTTTTGTTAACCTCTCCAGCGCTGCCTGATCTCCTTCTCTTATTTTTTGAGCTAAAATTACTTCCTCTTCGGCTGTTATCAGGTCAACCTTACCAATTTCGTGAAGATATTTATCAAGCGATTGCGACTCACGGTTGGTAATGGATTGGGTTATTTTGAGTTGTCTCATTTACTTAAATTACCTCGAATTCTTTACTTTAGAATGGAACGTGCAAAGGTACAAAATTGTTATTTAAAAAATACAAGCAATTATATCTTTACATTTAAATTATTTATATTGCCTTTATAGCAATCCAGGGGCATATTTTTAACTTTTATTACAATTCATCCAGCCTGAAAGTTTCCTTCATTCTGATACCCTTTTCGGTCTGCTGCAAAGTGCAGCATTCGTTCACCGGATCGTGCTCAAAGTAAAGAATATATTCGTTTTCAAGCGCTTCTTTTAAAAATATTTTCTTCTCATTAAGCGTTGTTAATGGGAACATATCATAAGCCATTACGTAGGGGATAGGCAGGTGCCCCACAGATGGCAGTAAATCAGCCATATATATTAGCTTTCTGCCTTTGTAGCTGATAAGCGGCAGCATCATCGATTCGGTATGCCCCGAAACAAAACGTATATCAAAGCCTTTTGTGAAATTTACTTGTTCCCCGGTTCCGACAAACTTTAACTGCCCACTTTCCTGAATAGGTAGGATATTTTCCTTCAAAAATGATGCCTTCTCGCGCTCGTTGGGATTTACAGCCCAATCCCAATGCTTTGGATTGCTCCAGTAAGTAGCATTCTTAAATGCCGGCAATAATGACTCGCCTTTCCTGATCACCGCTCCACCTACGTGGTCAAAATGAAGGTGGGTTAAAAATACATCGGTTATATCATCTTTATTAATACCATGCTTAGCTAAAGATGAATCAAGGCTTGCATCACCATGCAAATAATAATGACTGAAAAACCTTTCGTCCTGTTTATTGCCGATACCTGTGTCAATCAGAATTAACCTGTTTCCGTCTTCAACCAAAAGGCAGCGCAGTGCCCAGGTACACAGATTGTTTTCATCGGCAGGATTAGTTTTGTTCCATATTGACTTGGGAACAACCCCGAACATAGCTCCGCCGTCCAATTTAAAAAACCCGGTGTCGATGGTGTAGAGGTTCATGGTTGATGGTTAATAGTTCATAGCTAATTGTGCATGTATTTACCATGAACCATCAACTATGAACTATACGCTCTCTATAAATGTATGCATTCCCCGTAAGCTTCCGCAGCTGCTTCCATTACAGCCTCGCTCATCGTTGGGTGCGGATGAACCGATTTGATGATCTCGTGCCCGGTAGCTTCCAGCTTACGAGCGGTAACTACTTCCGCTATCAGTTCGGTAACGTTATAACCAATCATATGCGCACCTAAAAACTCACCATATTTGGCATCAAATATCAATTTAACAAAACCGTCTTTAGCTCCGGCAGCAGATGCTTTACCTGATGCGGAGTAGGGGAATTTACCAACTTTTATCTCGTAACCGGCTTCTTTAGCAGCCTTTTCGGTATAGCCAACTGACGCTACTTCGGGGCTGCAATAAGTACAACCCGGTATGTTATTATAGTTTAAAGGCTCGGGGTTTAGTCCGGCTATTTTTTCAACACAAATAATACCTTCTGCCGATGCAACGTGTGCCAGTGCCTGGCCCATTACTATATCCCCAATAGCGTATACACCTTCGACATTAGTCTTGTAAAAATCATCAACTAAAACTTTGCCTTTGTCAGTTTTAATGCCGTTTTCTTCCAGCCCGATACCTTCCAGGTTAGTGCTGATACCAACTGCAGATAAAACAATTTCGGCTTCCAGGTCAACTATCCCGGCGGCGGTTTTTACCTTAACTTTACAGGTATCACCACTGCTGTCAACAGATTCAACTGTAGAGCTTGTCATAATATTAACACCTTGCTTTTTAAGGCTGCGGTTCAATTGTTTTGACACATCCTCGTCTTCCAGCGGAACTACATTATCCATAAATTCTACCACCGTCACTTGTGTGCCAAGCGCATTGTAGAAATACGCAAATTCGATACCGATAGCCCCAGAACCCACAACGATCATTGATTTAGGCTGTTTAGGTAATACCATTGCCTGGCGATAACCAATTACCTTTACACCATCCTGCTTGATATTCGGCAATTCACGCGAGCGGCCGCCTGTCGCTAATATGATGTGTTTTGCAGTGTAATCTTTCGTCGTCCCATCGTTGCCTTTAACTTCAACGGTGCCCTTTGATTTCAGCCTGCCGGTACCCATTAATACCTCAATCTTGTTCTTTTTCATCAGGAACGCCACACCTTTACTCATTCCAT
>Ga0207116_10263_pt1 | contig 13930 bp, 13 predicted proteins | sample Alteio_BWMinHeat_44_FD_153550 | JGI IMG/M metagenome (GOLD analysis project Ga0207116, IMG submission 153550) | Enriched cells from forest soil in Barre Woods Harvard Forest LTER site, Petersham, Massachusetts, United States -... | ecosystem: Environmental > Terrestrial > Soil > Temperate forest >... | reverse complement strand
CGATCCACCTGTGATGACTGCAACCTTACCTTTAAGCTTTCCCATAATTACTCCCTTCGGTAGATGTGTAGCATTCAGTACAGTAGAGTAGAGTTCTTTGGCGGTGGACGAGAACTGCTCGGGAGTCCTAATGTTTTGTCTATTCGTCCAAACTGAGAGGCCACATTGGATCCGATAACCGACATCTTCAGAACGATGCACGTAACCGCTTTCGGTCAGCACAGGCTCGAAGCTACAGCCCCGTGGGGCTTGATACAGGAGAAACAGACCGAAGAAAAAGTCACGCCTTCCGGCAAAAAAAATTCACCCACAGATTTGGCGCACTTCGCCATGCTTTCGCGCGGCAACTGCTGGCTGAGTGTGGAAGGGATTCCGGAGCCGATTCCCCTCACCGGTGGTGATTGCTTTTTGCTGGCCCGGGGGACATCGATTATTTTGCGCGACAGCCCACGAACACGTCCGAGGTGGAGTTTCCGCGAGATCGGGGCCAAAGCCAACGGTAATGTCGCTCATCATGGAGGGGGTGGCGCGCCGACGACAATCGTCTGTGGGTCCCTCAGTTTCGATCGCGCCAGCCTGAAGCCGATCACTCAGTTATTGCCGAGCTTCATTCTGATTAAGGCCGAGCAGGCACACACGCTTGCTCTTCACGGCACAATGCAGGCGCTGGCGTCAGAAATGGCAGAACAGGTGCCGGGATCTGAAATAGTCGCGAATCGGCTAGCCGAGGTTCTGTTTATCCAAATACTCCGGGCGCATATCGCGTCGGGACCGGAACGCAACAAAGGATGGCTTCGTGCGATTTTCGATCCTCAAATGGGCACTGCCCTGCGTGCCATTCACGACAGAGTGAATACACCTTGGACGGTCGAATCCCTAGCCGAAGCGGCGGGCATGTCTCGCTCCGCATTCGCAGCGCGTTTTAAAGAACTGCTCGGACAAACGCCACTGGGATATGTAACCGAGTGGCGGATGCAGAAGGCGATGCAGTTACTACAACAGCGTGACAAGAAGCTCATAGACGTCGCTCGGTCGGTCGGTTACGAGTCCGACGCTGCGTTCAGTAAGGCGTTCAAGCGAGTTGTCGGGGCCAGCCCTGGTGGATACCTCAAACGTGGTTTTGAAGGCCACGGATAATGCCGGAATGGCGGAAGATTTTTGAAGCGGAGGATTCTGACTTCGGCGGCGGGTCTGGGCATCATGGAAGTGTGTTCTTCCAATAAAGATGGGTGCTCCAAACGCCTCGCATCTGGGAACAGGAGACCACGCAGCCGAACCAACCGAAGCAGACCAAGATCAGTCCCGGTAAAGGCGCCAGGTCTCGGTATCCCGGCGTTGAGGCCCGATCAGAATTCCTGAACACTGGCCGACTTCTCGTTACCTATTGCATGTCCCGATCTGGATTACTTGCGATTTGCCGACAACTCAGTGCTCTTTGTTGGCGCTACTAATTTGGGAATTCCGGCTTTTTAGTGGGAAGCGAACGGGGGCTTTGCCCCGCACCCCCAGGATTTAACGCTTTGATGTATTCCCGAATGAGGGCTCCTCAGTCCCAGTGCTTCAGCTGCGGCCACAATTCCTTCAACGGCTGCTTGAGCCCTCGGCAATAGAACACGTCGAAATGCTCGTACGGCATCGAGTATGGGTGGTACACGCTCGCGACCTTCTGCACGCTTACAAACAGTTGCTCGAGGCGCTCTTGGCTATCATCCATGACGATCATACTTTCGCCGGTGTAATCGCGCGGTCCCCACAGGAAATAGCTTTGGTGACCGCTGATCGCCCACGGCAATCCAAATTTCGGCCCGAAGAGATCGATCGCGCCGGCTTGGCCATAGTTCTGGGCAAAGATCGCCGTCTTCGCTCGAACACCCGGCGACAAACTGTTGTAAACACGCGCCACCGTCGCGACCATTTCCGGCCAGCCAAACTGGCTCGCATAAATCTGCGGCAACGGGCCCAGCTTGTGCGTTTCAGTCGCGGGTGGCGAGATGTGCAACGCGCGCGTGTAGTGAATGTACGTTTCGACCGGCAGCACCGGCGTGGCAAACGGAGCAGAAATCGCGCCCGCCGCGATCAGCAGTGCCGGGTAGGCCACTCGCCGCCACCTTCGCTGCCGCGCCTCGAGCCACCATTCATACATGACGCTGCCGGCCGCAAACACCAGCGGAAAACCGGAATAGAGGTAATACACGCGCGGACTCATCGTAACAATCACGCCCGCCGTAAACACCCACGCCCAGCCCAACGCGCGAAATCTCTTCCCTTGCTCCTCGAACAAGAAAAACCACAGGCCTGCCAGCCACACGGGCGCGGTCAACGGGTTCATGGTCAGAATTTCCTGACCGAGGAAGCTGAAGAAGCCCAACGGCACGTTTCGCCCGCTGCGTCGAATGTTGGCCTGCAATTCGAGAAATGGAAAGTGGTGCCGAACATTCCACCAGAGATTCGGCGCAAAAATCACAAACGCGACCACCCCGCCAATCCATAACCACCGATTCGCGAGCAGCTTCCGTTGGTTCGTAAGCAGTAGTCCGAAGACAATCCCAGCGCCGAAGATCATCATCGAGTACTTGTTCTCGAGACCGATGCCCGCGACCACGCCGAACCAAATCCACAGCCTCTCATTTCCGGTCTTGATGATGCGAATCACGAGATACGCGCAGGTCATCCAGAACAGTGGCTCGAACGCATTCATCGTGAAGATGCTGTCCGACCCGAGAATGCCGGGCGCAGCGAGGGTGGTAATCGCCGCAAGTACCTGCGCGAAGCGCCTCCCACCGAGTTCGCGCGCAATCAGCGCGGTTAGCACAACCTCCACCGCCCCCGCGAGCGCCGGCAAAAATCGAAGCGCGAGCAGCGACTGACCCAGCGTATTCCGCACCGCCCAGGCAATCATCGCGATCAGCAGCGGCTGATCGACATAGCCCCAAGCGAGATGACGGCTGCAGGCCAGGAAGTACAACTCGTCACCCAAGTACCCATACCTGTGTCCCGCATACAAATGCACCACCAGCTTGCACGCGGCAATCAGGAGTACAATCGTGGTCGCGCCTAGCATCGGAAACAGGTGCCTTTCGTCACGGCTCTCTACCGTGCCACCCGCCATTTGCGGCTGCGACTCCGCCATCATCCTCGCTTGCTCCAAATTGCCAGCGTTGCAATTATAGGCCGAGCGCGATCGGGCCGCGACCCACGGCGCGCAGCCGTAGCGCAGCCCCGCGTGGAGGTCAGGGCTTGGGCGCCGCGTTGGGATGAGATTCACGGCATCCTGTAGCGCAAATACGCATGCGCCGAGAGGCCACGCGTAGTGATAGAAGCAATCCCCGCAAGCAATGATGTCAACCTGCCAGGGCTCGCCACGACTGAGACGCTAACTCGCCATGTCAATTTGATTACTTCTCCGAAGCTGTGTCGTGGGAAGGCGAAGAGCGGTTGGCGGATGCCGATTCCTGGCGGATCACGGGCAACCCGCAAGTTATCGTTCGTCGGTCGGATTAGTATCGATAAACGCGCTACTGGTTAGGAGATCGGGGACAGGATCACGCTTTTCGCCGCGGCACTGGAGGCCGTTTCCAATGGCGAAGAGCAAACGCAAACGCGTCCCGAAAAGCGTACTCAAATTACCCGATCTAGAACAATCGAAATCTGCGGTCTTGAACAGCCTAACGTTGGCGAGTTCAAAGCGCTCGTACGACCATGCCATTCGTGAATTCATCGACTGGTACTGTTCGGAGCCCAGGCTAGCCTTCAACAGGACCGTGGTCACACGGTACCGAATCGCACTCGAACAGCACCCGTACGCCCCGTCGACGATTAACCTGAGATTGGCGGCGATACGCCGGCTGGCGTATGAAGCATCCGATTGCGGACTTCTTAGCCCGGATCTTGCGGCAGGCATTCGGCGTGTGAAGGGCGTCAGGCGGCTGGGAGTGCGTGTCGGGAATTGGCTGACGGCGGAGGAGGGCAAGAAGTTACTCGGCGCTGAAACAGCCTACACCCCTCGCGCCAGACGAAATCGCGCTTTGCTCTCGCTTCTCATCGGCTGCGGCCTCCGGAGAGCTGAGGTTACAACCTTACGGCTAGAGGATCTTCAGCTTCGGGAAGGCCATTGGGTCATCGCTGACCTGAGAGGAAAAGGTGGCCACATCCGAACGATCCCCGTTCCGCGGTGGGTGAAGGAGGCTGTCGACAGCTGGACTGTCGGTGCCGGCATCACCTCAGGTCCGTCGCTACGGTCTATCAACAAAGCAGGCAGAATTTGGGGACACGGCTTTACACCCAAGGTCATCTGGGCAATCGTGAAAGCAAACGCGAAAAGCTGTGGTCTGCCATCGGTGGCACCGCACGATTTGAGAAGGACCTGTGCGCGATTGTGTCATAAGACAGGAGGTGAACTAGATCAGATTCAGTTCCTGCTCGGCCACGTTTCAATTCAGACGACGGAGCGATACCTCGGGTGCAAGCAGCGTTTTCACGATGCGGTTAACGATCACATCGGCCTGGAGCCGGATGCGCCGTCGTGAGGAACACGCGTAGAAATTGGTATCGGCTGGCCGACTTCTCGTGACCGATCTGTCACAGCTTCTGAATAACCGCGAGCTGGACCCGATCTTCGCCAGGCGCTCTCAACCGAACGTTCCGGGATCGCGTGCTGGATATACGGGAGATCGAGACAGAGTTCTCACCGCGTTTGAAGGACAAGTCCTTGGCGCGCGTGGTTAAGGAACATCTGTGCCGAACCGGGCGATTCCGTATCCAGCTGGACCCCACCATTCCGAACAGGGACAGCGGTATTTTGCGACAACGCTTCGCCGTAGATAATCATTAGCTCGGTTCGGTGATCGGCTGACGGTAAGTGGAACATACGCACGTGCACAGCCTTCTGCGGAAACGAGAGGTGGCGTTTCGCAAGCAAACGCTCTATGGCTGCACCATCCGAGGCAGGATCTCCCGCAACCGCGGCCGCATAGTCAGCCCAGCTTCCCACGTTGTAGATGAACTGGAGATCGCCTATTTGCGTTGTACGCGTTGAGTCGTAGTTGTAAGTGCGATTGTTGGTCGGCAGGAAATGCTCAAATTGTATCCAATAGAAGCGCTTTACAATGTTGTCGGGGCCCAACCTCGCAAATAGGTACTGTTCTGCCTCTGCATTTCCATAAAGGTTTACTTGTTGAGTGCCGATGAATTGGAACCCCTTCCGGACGCTCAGCTCTGCCTTGGGGGACTCCTCTGAAAAGATTGTTCTGCCTATAACGTGGCGCACTGCATTAGCGCTCGTTCCGTCAGCTCCGTAAGCAAACGTCGCAACCCCGAGCAGTAAGCTCGTTGCCGCGATGACCATGGCGCTACCGCTCGACAGTACTTGTCGTTTCATTGAGTGCATCGATCCTCCCCCATCCCAGAAAGGTACGCTCGAGCAAAGTGAAAGGTTCCCGTCAAATTTGCGTAGCAGCCATAGGTCCTCAGAAACGCGCTTGTGTCCACGAATGGAGTAATTCCCGGCTGGTCAGTTAACCGGGAGTTGGCTCGGCGTCTTGCTGCCACCTTCCTGTACAGGTGATGAACTATCCGCCATTTGCTCTCATTGACCGTCCGCCGAAACCCCGCCGATCTCGCCAAGGCCGCCCATCTGCCTTGGATGCGGTCGGTGTCGGCCCGCGGGGATTGCAATGGCGGTTGAACGAAACCCCAGTGACTGACGCAATGGCCTGGGCCCTATCCGACGCTTTACCGTCGCAATAACAATCTTATTTGTAGCTGATAGGGCGACTATCTCAGCTAACAGGACGGCGTCACAGCCGTTTTCTGCACGCGGATAGTCGGACAGTTTGACGATGGGCCGAGGGCCTGCCAACACGCAGAGAAGCCGTTTCAAATATGGAGCGTCGGAATGACTTGCAAGTCGGGTTGTTGATACTCGACTGAAGGCCGATCAGCCATTCCTCCCCCCGATCCACGTGTAGATAACAGGAGCCACGCTTATCTGACAGCTTTGGAATGCGAACGGCTGCGCGGCATCGGGTGGATCTCGTTCTTGTAGACCGAGCCGCCCTTCATCACGAAAGCGACGCGGCGGACGACGGTGATGTCTTTCAGCGGATCACCATCGAGCGCAATGATGTCGGCTTCCAGTCCCGGTGCGAGCGCGCCGATCCGGTCATTCATTTTCATCGCTTCGGCAGCAAGTGAGTTTGCGGAGATGAGAGCATCCATTGGCGCGATGCCACCCTCGACAACGCGGTTGATCAGGTCTTCGACATTGTGGCCGTGCATGCCGGCGAGTGCATCCGTGCCGAAGACGATCTTCAGGCTTGAAATCCTGTGTGCGCGCTGGACGACCCCATGGGTGATGGGCAGGAGCTCCTTCATCGGCTCGAACTCCTGCGGTGTCTTGGGAAAGAAGGGCGTGCCGGCATAACGCGCACGGTTGTCCAGATAATTCTGGATGAGCTGCCCGGCTTGCGGGTCGAAGTAGATGCCTTTCTCTGCCATCGCGCGCAGGTCGGCTTCGGTCGCGCCGAGGCCATGTTCGACCTGCGCGCAACCGGCGGCGATGGCGCCGTGCACCGCGTCGTAATTCGCGTGGACGAGCGTGCGGAGGCCCAGCTTGCGTGCTTCGTCACAGGCTGCTTCAAGGACTGCCTGCGGAATCGTCTGCGCGGTTTGGCGCATTCCACCCGAGGCATAAATCTTCAGGAAGTCTGCGCCGGCCTCCTTTTGTTTGCGGACGAAGGCGCGGACTTCGTCAGGCGTTCCGGTCTGCTCGCCGCGGCCCACGAGCGGCTCGGTGATCGACAAGATCCGTGGCGCCGGCAGCCCACCGTGAGCAGCCGCTTCGCGAAGCGCAGCAACGCTGTCCATGCTTTGGATCGTGGTGAAGCCAGCGAGCAGCGTAGCGTAAGCATTCGCGGCAGTGCGATACGCGGCTTCGGGTGAGGCATCGCCCATTCCGGCATTCTTACCGTCCGGTCCGAAGCTCGACGTAATGTGCACGTGCGCATCGATCAAACCTGGCATCACCGTCAAACCACGCAGGTCGTAATCGATGGGGGAAGCCTTCGGGTCAATGGCGACGATCTTGGAGCCCGAAACGACAATGCGTGTGTCGCGCAGAACCTTCCCTTTGCCGTCGAGGGCGGTGCTGACGGCGATGACTACGCGATTCTCCGCTTCTGCGAACTGGCCCAAGCGGACCATCGCCAGCAACAGAAGAAGAGTTGTCATACGCATCCCGCCTCCACCTGAGAAGACCTCAAGGCCCAGCGCCTTTATCCTCTTATGCGCAGGCCTGTGTGCGAATATTGTGCCAGATTGTTGTGGATATCACTGCAGCAGCACTGTGTCTACCTGACTGACGGCCGATCAGCCAGAACCTCACACCGGTCGCGGATTCCTGGGACTGAAATGTGTCTGCTGTGTGCCTAGCGGGAGTCGACGATGCGATAATGCTGGATCCGCTACCCTCACTTTAAGGACTGTTGCGAATTATCGAAGGACAGCCAACTTGCACGCGACCAGCGCTTGGTTCCCGAAACTATGACTGTGATATTTCGTCACGAATGCTGCGCTATTTCCGGGAGATGTTGTGGAGCACCCTCATGCCGTCTCCCGCACACTGCATGAGGTCAACTGACAGCACCGACTCAGTCAGATCGGCGCCACCCTCAACTGCTAACTCTACGACCTGATAATAGTCCCCACGTCTGGCTCTTTCCTGGAAAGGATAATCTCGCATCTTCTTAAAGGTTTCGGGGCTTCGCTCATGGGCTATGGGCTGCGTATTGCCGGAGTTCATTGGCGACAGCGCGATCCTCTGCTCATACTTCCTGACGAACGGAAGTGTCTCAAGCGTTAGAACGACATGTGGGTGATCGCGGTAGGTGCGAGCACAGAGCAGCGTTCGTAAGCGTTCCCTGGTTAGCCAGAAGAAGACATATTTGTTCAAGAGGCGATACCACTGCTCCAGTGTGCAGTCCTTTAAGGCGGTTCGTGGCGCGAAAAGCGTGGGCGAGATCATGAGTGTAATTGACGCGATTTTACGCCAACGACGACGATTCCACCGTAAACTCTGCCGCACGAGGGGTGTAGAATGCACCCCGAGTCAGAAGCTGCAACGAAAATATGCGGAGGAGAGCATGAAAAAATCACTGCTAACCATTGGATTAGCGACGACGTTGACGATTGCGTGGTCCATCGGGCGAGTGCAGGGACAGGCGACGAGACCTGTGATTTTCGTCCCCGCTGATCACGCGGATTTCCATGACACTAGCAACGGGGTCTCCATGGCCGCAATCTGGGGCGATGCGGACAAAGGAGCGCACGCCACATTCACGAAGTTCGTGCCGGGATTCGACGCCGGGATGCACACCCACACTAACGATGTTTGGATAGTTGTTCTAAAGGGCGCATATCTATATAAGGATGATGTCATCGACAAGCGTTTGGTGGTGGGGCCAGGCAGTTTCTTGCGAGTCCCCGGTGGAATGAAGCATTGGAGCGGAGGCGATCCCAAAGAGGGTGCGCTTTTCTATGAAGAATCGTCCGGCAAGTTCGATTTGATCCCTGCAAAATAGGAAGTCACAAAAGAGCAACTGTCTGTAATCAGGCGTTTTGCACCAACGACCCGATGATCGTGGCAGGCGATCCAGGAGTATCGCGTGCAAATTATGCATCTGAAGGCAGAGGTGTCGCCGCCGATCTACGCGTTCGGACGATTGTTCCGCCAACAACGATAGCGAACGAATCAGCGAAGTACCATGGCAGCAGTATCCACAGAATCGAGGCCTGCCCCCTGGCCACCCATGCCAACGAAGTAGCGCCAGCCATCGCGCAAAGGACGAGACTCAGCGTCGTCGTGGCAACCAGCTCTCTTCCCGTGGCCGCCAACGCGACGATACACCCAACGAACATCGACGCGATGACGCGTCCGATCAGAATCCCGTCGGTCGCAAAGAATACATAAGCATCAAAATGACGTTCGTAAACCCGGTATCTGAAAAGAACTGCTAGTATCGCCCGCTCGGGCAATTGAGAGACAAAACCCAGCAGTAAAAACCCCGCGACTACGACGGCAGTGGTCGACCAGGGAGCGACACGGAATCCGGTGCCGACGAGATGTGCGATGGTCTTCACAGCCTGTCGCCAATACCATCTTCGGGCGACGGCAATTCCCGATTTCATTACGAGGTGGGAGTATTCCTCAAGCAGGTCCCCTAAGATCGACTCTCCTTCTTTCGCAGGGGTGAATAGATTGACGAGCCAGGTGGCAGCACGCGGCGGCTGAACGAAATATGCTTGGGACATCATGAATAGCTCCTGACGAAATCGAGGCCTTCGGTCATGCTGTGAAGTGCGCGTTGTGTGCGGTTCACCACAGCCACTCCCTTAGCCGTGACACGAAAGAAGCGTTTAGAGCGTCCACCACGTTCCGGGGTAGGGTCGCCGAGGTGGGACTTGACGTACCCTTTTGTCTCAAGACGATCAAGGGTGGCATAGACGGCGCCGATTGACACCTCTCGGCCAGTGCGTGATTCGATCTCCTGCCGCACGGTGACTCCATAGGCCCGATCTTCCAGCCGCAGAAGCGCCAGGACAATGATGTGCTCGAATTCGCCGAGGTAGTCGCGATCAGGCATTATCTCTACAATATAGAATAAATCTTTGTCAGTCAAGTGATCCTAGCCCTCCAGCCTTCGCCACGCATGTTCAAATCCGGAATAAAATCCAAAACCCGTCCCTTGTGACGAAGAAAGACCACTCATGAATACCGCAATCATCCATCCCCGCTCCAAACACCGCACGACTCCTTTCCAAATTTCCGCCATCGGCTACGCGAGACGAAAACCTTTGGGTGTGGTGCATCACACACCAACTCTGGAACCTCCACGGTCTCGCACCCAGGTGCAACGTCACCGAATCAGACGGAATCTTTTTTCTTCTCGACGAAAGCAACCCCGGCGAAATCACAGGCCGTAAACCACATCACGATCACGCCGGTGAATTCTGGATCGAATGCCAGGGCTACGCCCCGCTCGACATCCGCCGGAAAATCTTCGCCCGCAAACCGCCGACCGAAACCCACGCCGGAAGCCCGGACAGAAAAGGAAGACCTTGGCAAGAAGAAAAACCAGGCCAAGTAAATAAAACAACAAAAGGAAAAACAAAAATGCCGAACAAGAAAAGACCCGACCAGAAAAACCAACTTGTTGATGTCGCCGAATTGCAGTGTGATCCCGGAAAAGCGAGAGCGGAAGATTTCACTGTCGAAAATGAAAACCTCAAGCGCACCAAATACGCCGCGAAGGATAAAGGAAAGTCTGAGCTAACCGGCAAAGGTGCTCCCCGACCCAACCGTGCTCCGCGAAGGAAGTAAGGTTCCGCCCCTGGTCTGGCCTATACTTCCCCAAAATGGAAGAATTGACCGAAGTGCGAGTCTGGATTGGAGTTGTGGGGGTCATCCCCCGAGAGGGATGCGAATTGCTATCGTCCGATAAGGGAGCTTTTGTCAATTTCCTGACGCTGGCGAGCAGCGACTCGGAGTACCGATCCAAGGTGAATGGAGCCCTGTCCCACTACCGACTCGAACCATTGGAATTTGAGGACGTGCGGCCCCTGTCGGTATCCGATAGGCCGTCAAAAGAAATTTCAGCAATCGCGGCAGAGTTGGAAGAGAACAGGAATCCACAACACGTGCGGTATGCCACTTTCAACACCTTCCCCCGAATGATGTGACCAGCGCAAGGTTGTTGATGACCACAGGCGTTTAGACCACGCGGACACGAGGAAATCGAAATGAAAGCTTTACGCTACGGAGCGCTGACCATTGTTGTTGTTGCCTGCGGGCTCTCTCAGGCGCAGTCCGCACACAACGAGAATCCTGGTTCTGCAAGGGGAAAGCTTGTCGGAGCGTGGCATCTAGTTCACATAGAAGCGCCAGGACCGAGCGGGAAGCCCATGGACATCCCTCAACCGAAAGGCATGCTGATCTATACGCTCGACGGCCATATGTCAGTGCAGCTTATGTACCCAAAGTCCGCAAATGCTCTATCCAATGAGTACGTCCAGGATGGATACGAGGCTTCGTTCGGGACCTACGACGTAGACGAAGCAACGCACACCTTGACCCATCACGTGCAGGGATCGGTTACGCGAAACCTCCTCGTCGGCAAGGACCTTCCTCGCGCTTTTCAATTCACCGAAGATGGGCATTTGATCATCAGGTCGACTCGGCGCGATGAACACTGGTCCGTTACGTGGGAACACTACTGACCTCGCGACTAAACGGTCCCGGACGAGCACGCGAGGAAGACTTTACTGGAGAAAATGAAAACCGGGAGCGGAAGAAAAAGAAGCCAGCTAAATGGCAACTCGCGAAGAAAGCGTAGATCAGCGTGAAAACAGCCGCAGACAATGTCGCGGGCGGCGAATCTACCCCCCTTCAACGATGCGGAAGTCTCGTTCCGCGCCAGACCCGAGGGCCTGAAGCGCCTTTTGGTAGGCCTCGCTTTCGTGAGCTGCCAGCGCGATGTCATAGCTGTCAAATTCGACAACGATAGTCCGTTGCTGCAATCCAGTTTCGTGGGCCTCAACCTGGCTCGTGGACCTAGTCAAAAAGCGACCGCCAAATACCTGAACCGCTGGCACTGCTAATTCTCCATAGGTCTTTACCGCCGATTCATTCGAAATCGACCTGTACGCAACGACCCAATAGCCCTTTTTCATAGTGCCTTCTTTCGTATCTATTGGTCTCCTGACTACCGAATGGTACTAAACGCCCGTTCGAGGACGAATCAAAAAGCAATCGTCGTCTGACGAAATCGCTTCCGTCGCGTGCCGAAGGCAATCCGGAAAACTTCAAAGAAGGTCGCGCAAGCGACTCGTGGCCTAGCCACTCTTGCACGGTGCGCACGTCAATACCCCGCCCGCAGCCAACGGGTGAGTGAGAAGACTATGGCAGATCGGATAAATGTTCTCGTTGGACGGCAGCCCGGCGCGGAGTTGGCGGAATCCGTCGCGCTCAGTAAGGATCCGCATTGACTTGCCCGTGCATCCACCCTAAGATTGCGGCCCGAGGGTGAGTCCTCTTCCTTTGATCGGCCAAACCATCTCGCACTACCGCATCGTCGAGAAGTTGGGCGGCGGGGGCATGGGCGTTGTCTACAAGGCCGAAGACACCTCCCTGGGACGGTTTGTCGCTCTGAAGTTCCTCCCCGACGAGGTCTCCCAAGATGCTCAGACTCTGGAGCGCTTCCGTCGCGAGGCGCGTGCTGCCTCATCGCTGAACCACCCCAACATCTGCACCATTCACGAAATAGGCGAGCACGAGGGCAAGCGCTTCATCGCCATGGAATTTCTGGATGGGCAGACGTTGAAGCATCTCATCGGGGTTCGACCGCTGGAATTAGAGATACTGCTATCGCTGGCCATCGAAATTGCCGATGCGTTGGACGCGGCGCACGCCCAGGGCATTGTCCATCGCGACATTAAGCCAGCGAATATTTTTGTGACCAAGCGCGAGCACGCCAAGATCCTGGACTTTGGCTTGGCCAAGGTCACACAGCCTACTACGCAGCCATCGGAGCCGTCTGGGGTGACGGTCGAGGCCACGATCGCCGAGGAGCACCTGACCAGCCCCGGCTCCGCGATTGGAACGGTGGCGTACATGTCTCCCGAGCAGGCCAAGGGAAAGGAACTCGATTCCCGCACCGACCTGTTTTCTTTTGGCGCCGTGCTCTATGAAATGTCCACCGGCATGGTGCCGTTTCGAGGAGACACTTCGGCATTGATTTTTCAGGCGATCCTCGATCGCGCCCCGGTTTCGCCCATCCGGCTGAATCCTGACCTGCCCCTGAAGCTCGAAGACATCATCAACAAGGCGCTCGAAAAAGATCGCAATCTCCGCTACCAGCACGCCGCCGACATCCGCACCGACCTGCAACGCCTGAAGCGCGATACCGATACCGGACGCGCGGTCGCGGCAAGTTCCGGATCGGTGGCGGCGACGCAGGGATCTGGATCGAATCCGGTTACGCAGGCGGTCTCGCCCGCCTCCGCTGCGGCGGTTGCAGCCGGTTCGTCGGGCGCGGTGACGCCTGCGAGCGGCCCTACTCCCGCGGTCCAGAAGAGATCGTGGACGATTCCGATCGTCGCCGCCGCGGTGCTAATCACAAGTCTCATCGGAGGCGAATTATTCCTTCGCTCCCGCCGCGCCAGCACGCTCACCGAAAAAGACACCGTGGTCCTCGCCGACTTTGCCAACACCACTGGCGACCCGGTGTTTGACGGCACTTTGAAGCAAGCACTCGCCGTGGACCTCGACCAATCACCATTCTTGCGCGTGGTGCCGCCAACTCGAGTCCAGACGACGCTCACCTTCATGGGCCGATCCCCCGACGAACGCCTCACCACCGATCTGGCACGTGACCTGTGCCTGCGCGTAGGCAGCAAGGCGATGCTTTCCGGATCCATCGCCAGCCTGGGTACGCAGTACGTCCTCACTTTGAACGCCGTCAATTGCCAGAGCGGTGACTCCCTCGCGCAGCAGCAGGCTGAGGCCTCTGGCAAGGAGCAAGTGCTCGCCGCGCTCGGCAGCGCCGCCTCGAAATTGCGCGGCACGTTGGGCGAATCGCTGGCCTCCGTACAAAAGTTCGATGTGCCCATCGAGCAGGTCACCACTGCATCGCTCGATGCGCTGAAGGCCTTCGCCCTGGGGAATGCGGAATTCGATCGCGGCCGCGAAATGGCGGCGTTGCCGTTCTATCGTAGGGCTGTCGAACTCGACCCAAACTTCGCCTGGGTTTACGCCCGCATGGGAACGATTTACGGCAATGCCGGCGAATCCGAACCGGCGAAAGAGTACACGCGCAAGGCCTACGAACTGAAGGACCGCGTCAGCGAACGGGAAAAGCTCTACATCACGGAGCATTAC
>Ga0207116_10262_pt1 | contig 13931 bp, 12 predicted proteins | sample Alteio_BWMinHeat_44_FD_153550 | JGI IMG/M metagenome (GOLD analysis project Ga0207116, IMG submission 153550) | Enriched cells from forest soil in Barre Woods Harvard Forest LTER site, Petersham, Massachusetts, United States -... | ecosystem: Environmental > Terrestrial > Soil > Temperate forest >... | reverse complement strand
CGGCCGGGTTGTGCAGCGGGCCGGTCTTGTCAATGATGCGGATGGCGGATTCGTGCGTGGTGAGTTCGATGCGCGTGATTTCGTCGAGGCGGTCCTTGACGAGCGGGTGCAATTTGATGGCGGCTTCGACGGCGGTTTGCGCGTGAAATTCCGCCGGGAAGGAAATTTTGAACAGGACGTTTTCCATTACGTAGGAACCGAAGGGTCGCGCGAGCTTGACGGGTTTGCCATCAAAGAGCACATCGCAAAAACCCCACGTCTTGGCGGAGAGCGCGGTGGGATAACCCATTTCGCCCTTGATGGCCATGAGGGCGTGCTGGACGCCGCGGCTGGTGGCGTCGCCCGCAGCCCAGGATTTGCGCGAGCCGGTGTTGGGCGCGTGGCGATAGGTGCGCAACGCGCCGCCGTCGAGCCAGGCGTTGGAAACCGCGTTGATGATTTGCTCGCGATTGCCGCCGAGCAGTTTCGTCGCCACGGCGGTGGACGCGATGCGCACGAGGAGCACGTGGTCCAGGCCGACGCGGTTGAAGGAATTTTCCAACGCGAGAATGCCCTGGATTTCGTGGGCCTTGATCATGGCGGTGAGGACATCGCGAATGGTGAACGGCCTTTTGTTTTCGGCCTTTTGGCGGCGGCTCAGGAAATCCGTGATGGCGAGAATGGCGCCGAGGTTGTCCGAGGGATGGCCCCATTCCGCGGCGAGCCAGGTGTCGTTGAAATCGAGCCAGCGGATGATTGCGCCGATGTTGAAAGCGGCGGTGACGGGGTCGAGTTCGAAATGAGTTCCCGGCACGCGGCTGCCATTCGGCACGACGGTCCCCATGACGACGGGCCCGAGAAGTTTCGTGCAGGCGGGATAATTCAGCGCGAGCATCCCGCAGCCAAGCGTGTCCATCAGACAGTAGCGCGCCGTTTCGTAGGCTTCCGCGCTCTGGATGTTGAACTTGGCGGCGTACTCGGCGATTTCCACCAACAATGGGTCGGGCTTGGGGCGTGATGTGGTTATGGCAGTGCTCATGAAATTAAATTCTCAGACGAAGATATTGGCGATGGTTTAAAACAGAGCAACGAAAAATAAACGGAAAAGCTTGCCGTATTCTATCGCCCCTTTCGGGTTGCCGAAACTGGAATGCCGCTCAAGGATACCTTTTCGTCGGGCAACTACCGTTTATTGATTGGCACGAACGCGCGTGGAGCGGGGCCGGTGTATTCGGCGGTGGGGCGGATGAGGCGGTTGTGGGCGCGCTGTTCCATGATGTGCGCGGACCAGCCGCTGGTACGCGCGATGACAAACAATGGCGTGAACAGCGGCGTCGGGATGCCGCAGAAATGGTACGCCGCCGCGCTGTAAAAATCGAGGTTGGGAAAAAGTTTCTTTTCGCGCCACATGACAGATTCGATGCGCTCGAAAATGGCGAAGAGGTTTTTGTCGGCGTCGGTTACCTCAAGTTTTTTGGACCACGCCTTGATGGGGGCGGTGCGGGGATCGGAGGTTTTGTAAACGCGATGGCCGAAACCCATGATGAGTTCCTTGTGCGCGAGCATTTTCAGGAGGCCGGCTTCAGCTTCGTCGGGGGTCTTGAATTTCTGGACGAGCGTCATGGCTTCCTCGTTCGCGCCGCCGTGCAACGGGCCGCGCAGCGTGCCGATCCCCGCCGTGATGGCGGAATAAAAATCCGCCAGCGTGGAAGTCGCCACGCGGGTGGCGAAAGTAGAAGCATTAAATTCGTGTTCGGCGTAAAGAATCAGCGAGCAATCCATCGCGCGGACGTGCAGGTCGCCGGCGGGTTTGCCTTGCAGCAAGTGGAGGAAATGCGCGGCCATTGTGGGGTCGTCGGTCGCGGTTTCGATGCGTTTGCCGGTTTTGGAAAATTGATGCCAGTAGAGCAGTATCGAAGAAAAGCTTGCGAGCAAACGGTCGGCAACTACGTGTTCTTCGCGGCCGGGGCCTTCGGGTTCGAGGCAGCCGAGCGCGGAACAGCCGGTGCGCAGAACGTCCATCGGGTGCGTGTCAGCGGGAAGTTGTTCCAAAACGATTTTCAACGGCGCAGGCAGACCGCGCAGGCTAATGAGTTTTTTGCGATAGACGGCAAGTTCGGTGTTGTTCGGCAACCGGTCGTGAATGAGCAGGTGCGCGACTTCCTCGAAAGTGGCGTGCTCGGCGAGGTCGTTGATGGAATAACCGCGATAAGTGAGGCCCACACCCTCTTTGCCGACGGTGCTGATGGCGGTTTCGCCGGCTACGATTCCGGCGAGGCCGGTTGGTTTTTTAGTGGGGCTCATGTGAGGTGGTAGCTAAGTCAATCGGACGAATGGGACGGATGCGACGTATTATTTCCGGTTTTTGAACAGCTCGTCCATTTTTTGCTCATAGGCTTGATAATTCAAAAATTCGTAAAGTTCGGCGCGGGTTTGCATTTGGGGAATGACTTCCTGTTGCGTGCCGTCGGCGCGGATGGCGCGGTAGACTTTTAGCGCCACCGCGCTCATAGCGCGAAACGCAGAGAGCGGATACAACGCCAGAGCCACTCCCGCCGAGCGCAGTTCCTCGACGGTGTAGAGCGGGGTCTTGCCAAATTCGGTGAGGTTGGCGAGGACGGGGATGCGCACGGCTTTGACAAATTTGTGGTAGTGGTCGAGGTCGCCGAGCGCTTCGGCGAAAATCATGTCGGCGCCGGCATCGCGATAATGGCAGGCGCGTTCGATGCCGCTTTGCAAGCCTTCGCCCGCGACGGCGTCGGTGCGGGCCATGAGGACGAATTTGCGATCGGTGCGGCCTTTCACGGCGGCTTTGATGCGGCCGACCATTTCCTTGGTGCTGACGAGTTGTTTGTTGGGGCGATGGCCGCAACGCTTCGCGGAGACCTGGTCTTCGAGATGAATTCCCGCTGCGCCGGCCTTGATCATTTTGCGGACGGTCAATTCCGGGTCGTCCCAGCCGGTATCGGCATCCACGAGCAAGGGCAGGGTGGTCGTGCTCGTGATGCGCTTCACGTCAATAAGCACGTCGGTCAGCGTGGTCACGCCGAGATCGGGCAGGCCATAGGAAGCGACGGCGACACCCGAGCCGGAAAGATAGAGCGCCTTGAAACCGGTTTTCTCAGCGAGAATGGCGGCGTAGGCGTTGATGACGCCGACGACTTGCAAAGGTTGTTCCGCCGCGAGGGCTTCGCGGAGGCGGGCACCGGCGGAGGAAGAGGTTGAATTAGCTCGAAAAAAACTTTTATCCACAATTACTTTCACAGCTGCCACCCGACTTTTGAGCGAGTGACTTATTGAGGCTGAAACGACAGGGAAGCGATACCGAAAATCTCAATTACCATCAAGTAAATCCTGACCGGCGGCGATTTAAGCGCGCTTGCCGTGGAGCCGGGAGTCGCCCGTAGGATGAAACGCTGGACAATATTGAGGACGCGTAAATCAAAAATCGAAAATCGTAAGTTCTAACCGGGATTGGGCGTTGTCTTTCTCCAGAAGCCAGATTAATAATGGTGGATGCACATCCGGCATGGCCTAATCAAGCGCGGCACGAAAGAGACGAAGGTCGCAGTGAAGTTGAAAATTGACGGGTCCGGCAAGTCTATGATTGACACCGGGATCCCGTTCTTTGACCACATGCTCACCTTGTTCGCGAAGCATGCCGTCGTGGATCTGACGTTGAAATGCAACGGTGACTTGGAAGTGGATGCGCATCATACGGTCGAGGATTGCGGTATTGCGCTGGGGCAGGCGTTCACGCAGGCGCTGGGCGATAAGCGTGGCATACGCCGATATGGCGCTGGTTTCCATCCGAGAAACCCGTTCACCGGAGAGGCTTACGTGCCCATGGATGAATGCCTGGCGCGTTGCGTCATTGACTTCAGCGGTCGCCCACATTTGGTTTGGCGGGGATTGGACGCACTGGCCCACCGCAAAATCGCGAAAGCGGACAAGGCGCAGGATATGTCCAGCGCGTTCCGTTTTGGTCTGGCCCGGGAGTTTTTCCAGGGGTTTACGAATGAAGCCCGTTGCAATCTGCATCTGGAGCTGATGTATGGTGACGAGCCGCACCATGTGGTCGAGGCACTGTTCAAGGCGTTCGCAAAAGCGGTGGACGTTGCGTGTCAACGAGATACAAGGATTGCCGGAAAGGTTCCCAGCACGAAGGGCAAGTTGTAGGTCGGTTGAATATCCTTTTACCGGAATCCGTCGAATCAGATGACGACTAAAGCAGACCATTCATCCGCCAGTGACGAGCAACTGGTCGGGGCGTCCAAGCGGGGCGACATGGGTGCTTTTGAAGAGTTAGTGGCGCGACATCGCGATAAAATTTATGCCCGCGCGTTCAGCATGATGCGGAACGAGGACGAGGCGCTTGATCTTTCTCAGGAAGCCTGGGTAAAAAGCTGGCAGCGGTTGAAACAATTCCAGGGTGAATCGAGTTTCGGGACCTGGATGACGAGAATTGTGATCAACCTGTGCCTGGACCAGTTGCGGAAGCGCAAACGGCAGCGCGCCGAGTCCATTGAGGAAATGAACGAAGAGTCGGGTGGCGCAGAGCGGCAGATGCCGGTGGTGACGGTCAACCCGACGGAAGGGCTTGAGCGGGCGGAATTGCGGAAAAGAATTGACCAGGCGCTCGGACAGTTGTCCCATGAGCACCGCACCGTGATGGTGTTGCATGAGTTTGAAGAAATGGAATATAAGGAAATAGCGCGGACGATGGGTTGTTCGATTGGCACGGTGATGTCACGATTATTTTATGCCCGCCGGAAGATGGCGGCCTTGCTGGCAAATTTGAAAACTGAAGATTCAAAATGATCAATCTAGATTCTCAACTGAAGTTGCAGGCGTACCTGGACGGCGAGCTCGCCGTCGAGGAGGCGGCCGAGGTGAGTGGCTGGCTCGACCGCGACCCGGAGGCCCGGGCGTTGCTCAACGAATTGCGGAACACCAAGGCCGCGCTCGTGGGCTACGAGTCGGCATTCCGGCTGCCGGAAAGCCGCGAGTTTTTCTGGTCCAAAATCGAACGGGAAATTGAAAAGCAGGAAGCGGCCCGAGAGGAAGCGCCCCATGTGCCCTGGTATGTGTGGCTGCAACGCCACTTTTTCCCTCTCAGCGGCGTGGCCCTGTTGTCCTGTTTCCTCGGTGTGTTGTTCATCGAGTCGGGCAGGTCCGCCGGACAGTTTGGCGAAATGGAAATGGCTTCGGATGACATGGGTTCCTATACGTTCCGGGATCAAAATGATAAAGTGACCATGGTCTGGCTTTACAACCACGGCGACGAATCACAGTTTACCGATCCCTCGTCTGTTGCTAGTGTGGAACCTGAATGAAGATTTTCCGAGCTGTACCCGTTTGGGCGAAGGTGGCGTTTTGCGTCGGCGCGATGGCGTTGATGAGCCCGGCTGCGCGCGCTGAAACCATGCGGCTGGACGCGCTTCTCGTTTGGGGGACGGATGATCCGCAGTCGCCCAATCCGAAACATCGTCCGGTGGAGGCCGAGCTGGCCAGGCGGCTCAAGAAATTGCCTTACCGATGGAAGTATTATTTCCTGGTGAGCAAGCAGACGGTGGACGTCGCAGACGGCGAATCCAAGTCGAAGATTTCGATGAGCAAGCGCTGCGTCCTGGACATCAAGAATCTGGGAACCAACCGCGTCGAGGTCCGGCTGCATGGCGACGGCAATCCGGTTTCCGTTCACCGCGAATCCCTGCCCATGCACCAGCTTTTCATTGTCTCGGGTGACGCGGGGAATGAAACCGGCTGGCTGGTGATCATCCATCGGATCGACCCGCGTGCAGAGCCGCCGCCGCCGCCTTTGGTGAGATCAACGAATTAACCGATAATGAAACACCCCGCGGATGCCGCGGGGTGTTTCGTTTCAAACAAAGCTGGAGCGGCTCAACTCACTTCTTCGTTCGTGGCCACGTTGACAATTTTGAACAGCTCGGCGTGGAGCGCTGGGTCGGCACGGAAGGAGAGCTTGCCGAAATAGCGCTTCTCCATTTCGATCAAATGTTTCTCGTCCTCGTTGCGCAGCCGCTCGAGCACGCTGGGATGGACAACGATGCGCAATTGGAAATCCGACTCGTCCCGCGAACGTTTCTTCAGGATTTCGCCGAGCTTGCGCTGGATTTCCACGCTCATGGTGAGGGCGCTCTTCACTTTGCCGCGGCCTTTGCAATAAGGGCATTCGTCATACACCGCCGCATGCACGCTTTCCGAATGCCGCTGGCGGGTCATCTCCATCAGGCCGAGCTGGGAGATGGGCAGGATGTGGGTCTTCGCCTTGTCGCGGCGCAGGCCGTCCTTCACGCGCTGATAAACTGATTGCTGATCGCGGCGGGACTTCATGTCAATGAAATCGAGCACGATCAATCCGCCCATGTTGCGAAGGCGCAGTTGCCGGCAGATTTCCTCCGCCGCTTCCAGGTTGACGCGCAAAATGGCCGACTCCTGGTCTTTGCCACCCTTGTGCCGGCCCGTGTTCACATCAATCGCCACGAGGGCCTCGGTCTCGTCCACCACGATGTAGCCGCCGCTCTTCAAATGCACGGTGCGGGAGAAGGCGTTCTCCAATTGACGGCTCACGTTGAAGCGGTCAAAGATGGCCTGCGAGTCATTGTATAATTTGACCTTGTCCGCCGAGCGGCGGGAGATTTTCGTGATCATTTCCCGCATCCGATCGTGGGCCCTGGCACTATCCACCACGATGCGCTCCACGTCCTCCGTGAGAAAATCGCGCACCGTGCGCTCGATCAAATCGGGTTCCTGGAACACGCACGTCGCCGCCGGTTGGGATTTGATCCGTTCCTGAATGGATTTCCACTCCTCGAGTAACAGGGCGAGATCGCGCACGAAATAACGCGACATCTGGCCTTCGCCCACAGTGCGCATGATGACGCCCATGCCTTCCGGAATGGTCAACTCGCGCAGAATCTTTTTGAGCCGCTGGCGTTCCTGCTGGTTTTCAATCTTGCGCGAAATGCCGCTCTGATCGGAGTTGGGCAGGAGCACCAGATAACGGCCGGGCAACACGAGATTGGTGGTCACGCGCGGCCCCTTGGTGCCGATTGGCCCCTTGGTGACTTGCACGATGATCTCGCTTCCAGGCGGATAAAGGCGCGGGATGTCTTTTTGTGTGATGCGCGGTTTTTCCCGCTTCTTGGTTTCGCGTTCGACGAGTTCCACGCCGCTGTCGAAGTTGCTGGGAACAATGTCCCAATAATGCAGGAACGCGTTCTTCTCGAAACCGATGTCCACGAACGCGGCTTTCAAGCCGTCTTCCAGGTTGCGCACCTTGCCCTTGAAGATGCTGCCAACCAAGCGTTCCTCCGTCGTGCGCTCGATGGTAAATTCCTCGAGCTTGCCTTCCTCCATCACGGCGACGCGGGTCTCGAGCGACTCGGCATTGATGATCACTTCCTTGTGGCTGCGCTTCACCGGCTTGATGAGCCGCTGCACTTTGTTAATGACCGTTTTTGCGGCGGCGCGAATCGTTTCCACGATGCCCTGGGGGCGCTGTTGAATCGGAACCGGCTCGAATTTCTTTTCTTCCGTGACCTCGGCAGGAGTGTCGAGGTTGGGTTCGCGGAATCCGCCCTTGGCCGAAGCTTCGGTCGCACCGGCATCATCCGGTTTCGGCGCGCCTTCCGGCGGCAAGCCGGCGGCGATGTTTTCGGAGCGTTCAATCTCCTGGGCGTGCCGGGCGCGGTCATAAACTTTGTCCTGCGCGGCCTTTTCTCCAATCACCTCGGCCCGGGCCTCGACCGCTTCGCGATCGGGCCGGTTCGGGTTGGGATTCAAGCCGCTGCTGGGACGAAAACGCATGCCGCCACGGCGCCGCCGTGAAAAATTTCCACCACTCATAAATTAATAAGCCTTTCGATACATATAGACGTTTTGCAACAAACCCATGGCGATTAACGAGCCGAGCACTGAGGACCCGCCATAACTAAGTAGCGGCAGTGGCACGCCCGTCACAGGCATGATGCGGATATTCATTCCGATATTGATGAAGACATGGCTGAACAGGAGCGTCACAACGCCTACTGCCAGCAATTTGCCCAGGCGATCGCGCGCCTGGCCCGCGATTCTGATCCCGGTGAACAGAATCACGGAATAAAGCGTGAGCACAACCACGCTACCGACAAATCCCATTTCCTCCGCAATCACGGAGAAGATGAAATCATTGTGTTTGCCCAGGACCGGGAGAAACCCGAGCGAATTCTGCTGGCCCTGCCGCCAGCCCTTGCCGAGCAACCCGCCCGAGCCGACTGAAATCAAAGATTGATCCACATTGTATTCGTCCTTGAGCTGTTCCTCGCGAAGCCGGCGGCGTTCCGAGAAGTCCGCGCCGGGATCGAAATACGAGACATAATTCCGCCCCGCATAAACCAGCAGCCGGCGGATTTGATACTCCTTCACCGGGATGCGGAACCGGGGCGGTGCGAACAACAAATCACCGACCAGCAACACCCCCAGCGTTCCGCCCAGCACAAACATCCGGACCAGGTATCGTCGCGGCGTGCCGGCGGCATAAATCATCACGATGCCGGTGGGCAGCAGCACGAGCGCGGAGCCCAGGTCCGGTTCCTTCATGATCAAAATCAGCGGCAGCGCGATCAAGCCGAGCGCTTTCAAAAAATTGGATGGGTGACGCAGTTCGTCCAGCGGACGGCTGAGGAAATGGGCCAGCGCCAGAATGCACGCGAGCTTGGCAAATTCCGAAGGCTGGAATTGGAAACCCGGCACGCTGATCCAACGGCGCGCTCCGTTAACGACTGTTCCGATCCCCGGTATCAGCACAATGATCAGGAAGAAAATGGACACCCAATACATCACAATGGACCAGCGGGTCAGCGCATGATAGTCCAGCGTGCAAGCCCCAAACGCGGCGGCGCTTCCCACCGCGAACCAGATGACCTGCTTGAAATACGTTTGATGATACCAGGCCAGCCCGCTGGTGGAGGTGTTGAACATCGTCGCGCTGTAAACAAACGCCACGCTGATGACCATCAGGCAAAGCACTGCGAGCAACTGGATCGCGTCAATCCGGCTGGGACGTTCGATGGTATTTATCGTGTTATACATCATTGTACGGCGGCCAATGACCGGTGTTTCGGCAGGCTTTTCGATTGCAGATGCGCGTCGCGTTCTTTCAGCGCCAGATAAATCTTCTGGGCGATCGGCACGCAAGTCAGGCCCCCGGACGCGCCGCCTTCGACAGTGGCGACGACCACATAACGAGGACTTTCCTCCGGCGCAAAGGAAACAAACCACGTATCTTTCAAACTCTTGTCAATATGTCCGGCGCGGTTTTCCACCTCGGCCGTCCCTGTCTTGCCGGCGACCCGCCAGCCGGGAATTGACAACGCACGGCCGGTGCCTTCCGGGTCTTCCGTGTCCGCCAGCATGCCTTTATGAACGATGTGCAATGTGTGCTGGCTGACTCCCAAATAATCCCGCACGCGCCCTTCGGCATAATTTTCCACGACGGCCCCATCCGTGGTTTCAATTCGCGAGACGAGCCGCGGCCAGAAAACCTTCCCGCCATTGGCAACCGCCGCACCCATGACGGCCATTTGCACGGGCGTTACGTCAAGTTCACCCTGGCCGATGCTGATATTGGCGGTGTCGCCGTCGCGCCAGTCGGACGAGACGCGCTTAAGCGATGGAAAATTTCCCGGCGTTTCCTGGTGCGGCATGATGCCAGTGCGTTCACCCAGATGAAGGCGCTGACCCAGCGCGATGATTTTTTGGAGCACGCCGGGTTTGAGCCCTTCGTTGATGAAATACGGATTGGACGACTTCGCCATTGCCAGATCAAAATCGAAGTCCCCGGCCTTCGCCGTGTCGCCGATTCTCCGGCGCCCAACCATGTAAAAACCCTCGCTCTTGTAAATCGCATCCGGATTCAACGTGCCCAATTCCAACCCGGCCATTGCGACAATGACTTTGAAAATTGAACCCGGGTGATAATTTTGATAAATGGCGCGATTGCGTTGCAGCCCCAATTGCTCATCATTCCACCGTTCATTTTCCACCTGCATCGTGGCGGGGTCGGGATGAATGCGATGGTTCGGGTCGTAAGTGGGCGCGGAAGCCATCGCCAGCACGTCTCCATTTTGCGCATCCATCACCACCACCGCGCCGCGCACATTCGCCTGGGCGCCTTGCAATGCGGCATCCGCGGCCTTCTGAATATCCAGATCAATGGTTAGCACCACGTTCAAGCCCGGTTCAGCGGGCAACCACACCGTCTCTGACTGGCGGTAACCGAGATAATTGACGACGACGGATTTTTCGCCAGCGGTGCCGTGCAATTCCTCGTTGAACAGTCCTTCAATTCCGGTCGCGCCAATAAAATCCGGCAGACGGTAATTATAGTTGGTTTTTCTTTCGCCCTCGCCGGAATCGTTATCGTGCTGGAGATAGCCGAGCAAGTGCGCGGCGAGCGGGCCGTAAGGATAGTAACGCACCGGCTGCACTTCCAGATCGAGGCCGGGCTCGGAGTCGGATTGTTCCTCGAAACGCGCGAGCTGCACCTGATTCAGGCTATATGGCATGATTTGCATGGGCAGGGCGCGGGCGATGTCGTAATGCCGTTCGAAATCTTTTCGCGTGAGGTCAATCGGCTCCTGCAGGCGCGCGCTTAGATTGCCAATCAGATTGCTCACGACTTCATAACGTGACTCGCTTTTCAATTGGTCCTTCACCGCTTTCGGAACACCAAAACGTTCGCGCTCCCGGGTATTCAATTTCCGGTGAAGCTGCGCCTCTGTGGCCACCAGCAAATTGCTCCGCACACGGTTCACCGCGGAGCTGTACGCGATTTGAAAATTCGTGCTCAATTCATCCATGTACAAATCCACATTGTAGGCGGGATGATTGTCCGCCAGCACCCGGCCGTCGCGGTCGAGAATTTTTCCGCGCAAGGCGGGAATCCGCACGGTGCGAACCGACTGGTCCTCAAGCTTGACTTTGAAATGCCGGGTTGAAACCAGTTGCACCCACCACAGGCCGGTGAACAGCACCAGCAGACCCGTGAGCACCACGAACGCCAGCACGCGCAGTTGCGGGTCGTTCTTTTTTAGTTGGTCGAAGACGAGCATGGTTTACTTTCGCCCCCTTTTGATCTGGCGATCCAGCCGGAAGCTGGTTTCCACGGCGGGCCGGTAAGCCAGGGCGTGGTTCAAGCCGTCGAACAATCGAAAACAAACCGGCGTCAACACTGCGCCGCCAACCGCCATCACCAGCCATTGCCAGACGAATTCAAAACCCAGCGCCGGCATCTGCCGGGTGATGGAAAGGAGCAACAGTATGAGCCCCGGCACGACAGCGCTGGCGACCAGTCCCAAAACCAGTTGCGCAAACAATTGTTCGCGCAAAATCAATCCGCGTCGCAGATAAATAAGGTAGCCAATCACGAACAAAGGCAGAATGGTGATTCCCAGCGGATTGGCCGAGAGCGAGTCGAAACATAGCCCTCCGAAAATCGCCAGCGCCGTGATGGTGAAGAGCCCCGAACTCAGGCTGGCATAAACCATCAACGCCGGGAGCAGATCAATTTGCGCGCCCAGCAAATGGCGTGGCGTGTTCGAGGTTGCCTCAAAAAAGACGGCGATGAACGCCACCAACAGCACGAGAATGGAATTCAACCAGTTCATCGCATCACCACCCACACTTCCTCCAACGCCCCGAGGTTGGCCGCGAGTTTCACCCGCGCTTCGCTATAACCCAGTTCCGCCTGATGGGGATCCTCCACGATTTCTCCGATGAGAATTCCCTTGGGAAAAATATTTCCTTCGCCCCAGGTGATGACTCTTTGGCCCGGCTTCAAACTGCTGTTGCTGGAAAGAAAGCTCATCGTCACCAGTGTGTTGTCCAGCTTGTCCACCGGATTGGAAGTGGGCGTGATCACGCCATTATCGCCGGTCTTATTATCAACCAGGGCTGCGACTTTGCACTCCTGGCTGCCGATGAGCACCACTTGCGAACTCGTCAAACCCACCGCCGACACTCGTCCCACCAAACCCGCCGAGGTCATCACCGGCATGTCCGGGCGAATCCCATCACGGCTGCCGGCGTCAATCTGGACAAAATGCCACCAATTGGCCGGGTCGCGGGCAATCACGCTCGCGAGCTTGAGCCGCCAGGGAAATTGTTTCTCCGTGCCGAGAAGCTGCCGGAATTGGTCATTCTCGCGCTGCAAGGCATCGGCCTGCATGGCGCGGATTTGCAATTCCTGGTTGAGCTGGCGGTATTGCTCGTTTTGCCGAAGCAACTCGGAGCGCGACACGAGGGTATCCCCGGCGCTTCCCAGAAGTTGCTTCGCGGACTTACTCACGCCAAAGCCGGGGATGAAAAGGCTGCCGATGGCGAGCTTGATTTGACTCGCCGCATGATGCGGCAGATTCAAAAGAACCAGCGTCAGCAATCCGACCAGACCCAAGGCTATATAGTGCGGCCTTTTTAACATTGTTCACCCGGCACAATCTGCGGGTGAACGCCACGCGGAATTACATCTTCGAGTTGGAAGTCACTTGCTTCAGAAATTGGAGTTCCTGCAAGACCCGTCCCGTGCCCTCAGCCACGGCGCTCAACGGATCATCGGCGATGTGGACCGGCAACCCGGTCTCCTCCGCCACCAGCCGGTCAATGCCCCGCAATAACGCCCCGCCGCCGGCCATCACCAGGCCGCGATCCACCAAATCGGCGGAAAGCTCCGGGGGACAGCGTTCGAGGGTGATGCGGACAGACTCCAAAATACTTGAAAGCGGCTCTTGCAGCGCCTCGCGAATCTCTTCTGAACGAATGGTCAGGGTTTTCGGCAACCCTGCGCTCAAATCGCGTCCTTTGACTTCCATCGTTAATTCCTGCTCCAGCGGGAAGGCCGATCCGATCCGGATCTTGATCTCCTCCGCGGTGCGTTCACCTATCATTAAGTTGTAAGCCCGCTTCATGTGCGCGACGATCGTTTCGTCAAATTCGTCCCCGCCCACCCTCAGGCTGCGGCTGAAGACGATGCCGGCGAGGGAGATGATTGCGATCTCGCAAGTTCCTCCGCCGATGTCCACGATCATATTGCCCGCCGGTTCATGCACCGGCAGTCCCACCCCGATGGCCGAGGCCATCGGTTGTTCGATGAGATAAACCTCACGTGCGCCGGCATGGGTAGCCGAGTCTTTCACGGCCCGTTTTTCCACTTCCGTGATCCCCGAGGGGACCGCGACGACCACGCGCGGAGCAATCAGCTTGCGGTGGTGAACTTTTTGGATGAAATGGCGCAGCATGGCTTCCGTGATTTCGAAGTCAGCTATCACGCCGTCTTTCATGGGCCTTATGGCCACGATATTTCCGGGGGTGCGCCCCAACATCCGCTTGGCTTCATCGCCAACTGCCAGGACGTTAGTGGTGCCCGCTTGAATTGCGACGACCGATGGCTCACGTAAAACAATCCCCCGGTCACGTACGTAAACGAGGGAGTTGGCCGTCCCCAGATCTATTCCAATGTCGTTGGAAAACAGGCTTTTAAATTGCGCAAACATGAATTGAACTTAACAAGGCGCAAAAATAAGAGCCTGAACACCAATGGTCAAGACTATTAGCGACATTGTGACGCGCCCGTGCGCATCCCATCACTGTTCTTGAATTTTCGGCGACGGGGGAGCGCAATCATCAATTTGAGCCGTGGTCTGGACGGGTCTAATTTTGCGATATGACCACCGGCATTCTAAAAGGAGTTGAACCAAAAAACGCCGTTCACCACACGTAATGGTTGCAGTTCCAATGCACGCCGGATCCCGCCAACGCCACTACTGTTTCAGGGCAGCAGCACGACGCGATAAAAACGCCGGGGGCTTGACGTGGTCGAATCCGATGCCTGCATGTTGCTGTTCGTGGCAACAATCGGACTGGCAAGGTTCGCCCAAACACCTTGAGTCAGA
>Ga0207116_10261_pt1 | contig 13964 bp, 17 predicted proteins | sample Alteio_BWMinHeat_44_FD_153550 | JGI IMG/M metagenome (GOLD analysis project Ga0207116, IMG submission 153550) | Enriched cells from forest soil in Barre Woods Harvard Forest LTER site, Petersham, Massachusetts, United States -... | ecosystem: Environmental > Terrestrial > Soil > Temperate forest >... | reverse complement strand
TGTCGACTTGTTGACTGTCTGACGGCATAGCGGGGCTCGGTGCATTGTATGAGATTTCTGTAGAAAGCCAAAGGATTCGAACAGGGCGTAGTAGGCCAAACAAATTCGTGCGAGCTGACCAACGATCCGAGGTGCGAATCTGCTCATGGTTCCTGGATCATGGGCTACCCGGAAGTTATGCTCCGGAACAAACTGTTCAACTACGCGGGCCAGAAGTCCTCTTCCAGGAGATCGCCAATTGATCTCCTCGAAGCCCGTTTCTGGGTACCTTCATTGTTTCCGACACTCTCCTGGGATGTCTACGCCCCGCGATGTAACCAGTGCCACCCGAATTCGATGCCCTTTTCGCAGCAGCATGGACGCGGGATACATTGACAAGCGTATCGTTGCCGCTGCCGTAGGTGCCAACGGCTCGGCATCTTTGCGGAAGACTGGATGTCAGGATATTCTTCTGAGAGGCGAAGCTCGTTTCATTGAGGTTGAAGCGAAAGCGCTCAACCCGATCAAGACCACAAGTATCCATAATGCTGCGCGAATGGTCGAAAGCTGCGCGACAAACCCGATCAAGGGCGGACCGGCAAGGAAGCCAACATAGCCAGCCGTCGTGACTACGGCGAGGCTGGGACCGGGTGCACTGCCTTCAATGTTCCCTGCAGCGGCAAACGTATTGGGAATAATCGTGGCCAGACCTGCTCCAGCGCACGTAAATCCCACCAACGCCCAACCGGCATTGCCGAACAACAAGACGAAGACAAGCCCTGCTGCGGCCAAAAGAGCCCCGTAACATACGAGGTGGCCGCGTCCAAGCTTCCCAGTGAGATAGTCGCCTGTCAGGCGACCTCCAGCCATAGCGCCTGAGAACACCGCATATCCAAGAGCGGCCAATCCTGGCCCGGTGAGAACGGAAGTACGAAGATAAATCGCGCTCCAATCGGCGATCGCACCTTCAACGAGCATAATCGAAAATGCAAGAAGAGCGAGCGCGCCTAATGGTACAGACCACCTAATCGTGCCTCCCGATGCCACTTTCTCGGCGTCCTCAGGTGCTGAGGGAAGCGGAAGCCACCTGAATGCGAGTATGGACATCGCGGCAAGTGCTATACCGCTGACCCAAAAGTGAATCCCGGCCGGAACCGCACGTGAAGCAACCAATCCCCCTAACGCAGATCCGGCCATTCCACCCAAGCTGAAGAGGGCGTGGAATGACGACATAATGTGACGCTGGTAAAGCTTCTCGAGCATCACGGCGTGAGTATTCATCGCTACATCCATCGAACCAGCCATCGCCCCATAGAAAAGAAGAGCGACCGACAGTGTTAAGACCGTATTGGAATCGGCAATCAAGGGCAGTGCGAGGCCAAACCCCAATGTCGACCCAATCACGATGCTCAGACTGCCGAACTTATTAATGAGCCATCCAGCGGCAGGCATGGCGAGAACGGAACCGATTGCCGCCATCATCAACGACCTGCCCAAAACGGCGGGAGAAAGATGGAGGTGCGCCTGAAAGGCAGGAATCCTCGAAGCCCAGGTTGCGATGATCAGTCCGTGGATCAGAAAGATTAAGGACACGCTCACGCGTACCTGTTGGAGGGTGCATTGCTTCAATCGGATTCCATCCGATCCGGGCGCCGATTTGTTGAGCTGTACTGTGAACTTGATGGGCGACAGCGGCCATAACTCGGGACAGGGATGTCGAATCGGCTTTCGACTCTTGATGCAGTCTTTTCGACCGTGTCAAACAGTACAGAGTTAATTCCCAAGCGAGCTGCCGCCTCGACGTTTTCGGTGCGATCATCCAGGTACAAGATGTCTTGTGGGGCCGCTTTGAGTAGTTCGAGACAATTTCGATAGATCGCCAGCTCCGGCTTTATCGACCCGTAGTCGCAGGAATAAATCAGGTATTCAAATGTAGAGAGGCTCGGAAAGGACTTGGTCACATGGCGACTGAGTTCGAGCGGCATGTTTGAGAGAAGGGTTAAGGGGAAGCCTTTATGGTGCAGGAGCTTTGCCCATTGCACAGCGCCTTGATTTGGTCGAGTGATACTTTCGCTATCGAGCTTGATTAGAGTTGCTATCTGATTTCTGCTCAAACCCAGTTCTTCCTGGCCGACCACCGCTGTCCAGTAGGCAGGTCCATCGATATCACCCCGGTCGTAGGGCGGCCGTAGCTTCCAGTAGAGTTCCGAGAATCGGTCATGGGGAATGCCGCACACGAGCGCCATACCTTGAATATCCTCCAGCGTTTGCTCGAGGCATAGAACGTTTCCGTAATCGAAAACGACTGCCCGAACCGAACGCTTTTGCGAAAGACCTTGTATGGCGTTACGTTTGGCAGTATCATGCATAAATCGGATAATACACGTATAAACGTGCATAACAAAGTGCATCCGTGCAAATAGGCAGAATGAAACCAGAAGCCGAAGCAGGCCAAATCGCCCTAAAGGAAGAGCGCCACCAGTACATTCTCGAGCTGCTTGGCAGTGAGGGCCGAGTCCTCGCCGCGGACCTTAGCAGTCGATACAGGGTCTCTGAAGACACGATTCGTCGAGATCTGCGCGAATTGGCGAGTTCGGGAAAGATCCAACGGGTACACGGCGGCGCCTTGCCTCGCCGTGCCGAGGCCGTTCCTTTCGTGTCTCGCCAACAAATCGACATGGAGAGCAAGATCGGAATTGCTCGAGCGGCGGCTGATATGATCCGCGACGGTCAGGTGGTCCTCATTGATGGAGGTACCACTAATCTAAGAATTGCTTCCTACCTTTCAAGAGAGCGTTCAGCAACGATTGTAACCAACAGCCCACCGCTTGCGCTGGCGTTGGCGGATCATCCGAAGTTGAGCGTGCTGATGCTCGGAGGAAATTTTCTTAAAGAGGCGCGGGTCACGACAGGTATCGAGACCATTCGTCGGGTCGAATCCATTCGTGCTGATCTATGTTTTCTCGGAATGTGTAGTTTGCACCCGGAGGTCGGAATAACCGTCGGCGACCGAGAAGAAGCGTACGTGAAGCAAGCAATGATAGGGGCTTCAACGGAAGTGGTTGGCCTGATTTCACTTGGGAAAATGGGGACATCTCTGCCTTACCTGGTCGGTCCTGCTTCCCGACTGACACGTTTGATTACCGATGCATCAGACGAAGATGTCCTGAATCCCTACCGCTCCCAAGGCATAGAAGTCACAAGTACGTAAACCGAAGCGGTTGGGCGTTCGATCGTTCCGCTTGTTCCTGGCATCTTCGGACAATGCGCGCCCCGGCAGGAAGTCTTCTCTTTCGTTGAAGTTTCATGCGCTCGATTGCATTCCGTCTTCACTCGAGGAAGTTTGTCATGTATGAATTCCACTACGCAAAGGAAGACGCAATTGCTCGAACCTCTCACAAGGCCTCCCGACTGGTAGAGAGGTGTTTGCTGCTTGGACTGATGGTCGCGGTCTCGCTTGAAGCACAACAGAGTTCTCCGTCTGCGACAGTGTGGACCGGTGTCGTAAGCACGGCTGCCGGTGAACCTGTGGCCGGAGCGAAGGTAACGGTACACACGGTGGCTGCTAAAGAGAAAATGACAGCAGTGACGGGAAGCGACGGAAGGTTCGCGATTGCGGACATTCGACCCGGGCCACATACCGTGAGCGTACAACTGCCCGGGCGAGGTCCGACGGCGTCAACTGGAGTGGATATTACCGGCCTAGCAGTTGCGCTGACGGTATCCGATCAAAACGTGCTGTCGATTGGAGCCAATCCGCAAACTTCTGCAGGAGTCTCGAATGGAAACCCGAGCACAACTTCGAACGCAGCCAGCGGAACGAGCGGGGAGAAACTCTCCAGCCAAAAGGTAAATGAATTGCCGTTGAATGGACGCGACTTCAGCACGCTGTTGTTGTTAGCAGCGGGCACGATGACCGACGTGAACGGGCAGACGAATTTCACCCAGCAATTCGCCATCAACGGACAGCGCGGCGTTGAGGCCGTGTTCGCGATGGACGGTGCAGATGTGAGCGATCCGGAGATGGGCGGGAGCACGTTCACGAATTTCGACGTGGACGCGATTCAGGAATTACAGTCAAGCTCGGGCTGGATGCCGGCGGACATCGGGCGCGGTGCGGCGGGCTTTACCAATATCGTGACGCGATCCGGGAAAAACGGTTTTCACGGATCATTCTTCGAGTTCTTAAGGAACTCCGCTCTCGATGCGCGGAATTATTTCGATCACCCATCGATTGCGGAGCCGGGCAGAATTCCTCCATTCCGTAGAAATGAGTTCGGATTTACAAATGGCGGGCCGGTCGTGTTGCCGTATCTGTATGACGGCCGAGACCGCACGTTCTATTTTGTGCAGTATCAAAGATTCAGGCAGGTGCTGGGAACGACCCAGGTTTTGGCTGTACCAACCGCAGCCGAGCGAGCGGGTCAGGACATCGTGAAGTACCCAGACGGCAGGACGGACACGCTGCAGGTACCGGTGAATCCAGCAATTGCTGCGGTGCTGGCTCGCTATCCACTCCCCAACAACCCAACCGGTGCGTATGGTGCGCGAACCTATGCTGCGCCTTCAAACGTGAACACGGACACGGATCAGTTTTCTATCCGCATCGATCAGAAAGTCGGCGCAAAAGGACAATTGTTTGGTCGATTCAATTACGACAATCTGACGGGACCGACAACAAATCCGGATCAAACGCTGCTCGATCCGAGCTTTGGCGTGCAGTACGTGGATCGGCAGCGGAACGGGGTCATCACTTACACGCGCACCGCGTCACCGCGCTTTCTCTGGTCGACATCGTTGAGTTTTACGCGGACGACGCCTTCGTTTGTGACCTCGAACCACACCGATCCGGCCCTCAAGTTCAACGATGGTCTATATGAGGCGTACAACAGCGCGGCGGGCTCGGTGATGTCAGGGTTCGGGAATTTATTCCAGGGACAGTTGAATTTTGCCTGGACGAGCCCGCGGCACTCGGTGAAGTGGGGTGCGGAAGCACGCCTTAACCGGGACACGACATACTTCGGTATAAGTCCCAATGGCGAGTACGATTTTGGTGGTGGAACAGTTTATTCGCCCGTGTTCATTCCTTCTGCGAGTGGACAGCATGATGTGCAGCCGGGTCAGCCTCTGCCGGACACTTTGAGCAGTCTGTTGCTGGGTTTTCCGTACGCATACACGATCGCGGTGGCGCCGCCCTACGCATCGGATGGCGCGCACATTGGGCCGGCGGCAATCAACCGGAATGATGTGAACGCCTACGTCGAGGACACTTGGAAAATCAATCCGCACTGGACGCTCGATTATGGGCTGCGATACGAGCTCTACACGCCGATTTCGGAGCGGGCGCGGCGGACGTCGAGCTTTCTGAATTCGTTCCCACCCCCTGGCGTTGGGCAGGAATATTTGATCAATCCGCAGCCTACTTATCAGACCAATTGGAACGGCTGGGGGCCGCGTGTGCAAGTGGACTGGAGTGCGCCGCAGGCAGTGCATGTGCACATGGGCGGAGCGATCACGGTCATTCCGCCGAACATCTGGCAAGACAACCTTCTGACAGGGTCAACGCCTTACGTTGTTTATCCACGTGTCAACGCGGCGCAAAACGGGGAGATTTCATACGGGTTCCAAATCACACCGAACGAATTGCCGCAGGTTTATAACACCGCTGGCGTGAACGTGTTGGCCAGCGGCGATCCGAGGAAAGTGCCAGCGAACACAGTGATGGACGTAAATCGATACCAGCAAGACTTGGCAGCGCTGGCGCCGAGTCATCAGCTCTCGCTACTGAGTCTGGCCGGGATCGACCGGCGTTTCGGCAATGGCTACTTGCAGACTTGGACACTGGGGCTGGAACGGGCTTTCGGCGGCCTCACGGCCGATGTCGCATATGTTGGAACATCGGCATTTCGACTTCCGAGAATGTCATATCCAAACGCGTATCCCGGAGCGGAGTCGGAATTTGCGCGGTTCACAAACTTCGACGGTAGCGGAGCGGCGACGGGGGGGGTCGGATTCGAGTCTGTGCTGACAGGGACGTCGCACTCGTCGTACAACGCCCTGCAGACCTCCTTGTCGGGAAATGTCGGACACGGCGGACCGTCATTGCAAGCCGGCTACACCTGGGGCAGATCGCTGGATGATGTCAGCGGCATTATCGGAGGAACAGGATCCACCGGCGCCGTGGCGTTGTTTAGTCCGCAAAACCCGCTCGATACACGAGCGGAAAAAGGGCCATCAAGCTTTGACGTGACACACGCCTTCACATTGAGCGCAGCCCAGGACTTGCATTTTGAGCATTTGGGACTTCAGTCGGATCGAACCCACCTGTTGACGAAGGGCTGGGAATTGCTGAGCATCTCGTCGATCACGAGTGGTTCGCCGTTTACGGTTTATTCGGGGATCCAGCAGACGGGCGCGGGAACAAATGGCGCGGACCGGCCAGACCAGATTGAGATACCGGACCTCTCGAGCGCCGGCAGTTCAATGCGACCGCGCGACGATTATTTTGGGCGGGGCGCGAACAACGGAAGCTTCTTTGCCATTCCCATCGGGATCGCAGGTGGAACCGGACCAAACTCCGGGCGCTTTGGAATGCTCGGCCGTAATACATTTTGCGGACCGGCATATTACGATTTCGATTTTGCGCTCATCAAGACAACTCCGATTGGCCACCGCGAAAGCGGTTTGGAGCGAGCGGACCTGCAATTCCGCGGGGAGTTATTTAATCTATTTAACATCGTCAACATGGGGCTACCCGCGAACATCATCGCGGGTACAGGGTTTGGTATGATCAGCAAGACCGCTGGAACTTCGCGGCAAATTCAGTTTTCGCTAAAGCTCATCTACTGAGGCGCGTCAAGCAGTGACTCAGGTTTGCGGGACAACATGTTACTCGAAAGTGACGCCTCGCAGCTAGCTAGCTAAGGCGAATAGATCGTGAGAAACGGGCTAAGCACAAATCATTCCGGGACAGAAGTCTTAGTGCTGTATCTGAAGCGCCCCTCCAGAGCGTCGTGGGTGGAAACGACGCACTCGGCGCAGGACGCCCGAGCTTCATTCTCATTGAGTGCCATCGATTTGCGGCCATGCGACGCGTCGAAGAGCGCAGCCTTTCAATCGATCTTGCGCTCTAAGCTTCTAACCACCTTAATAAGTAATGATGTATCGGGAAAAGTTAATGCCAGGGGCTTGAATGGGTCAGGGCGTTGAACGGACACGGCGGCTTCGGCGTTTGGACGGCTGATGTTTCACGCCATCCAAAAGACGTGTTGGAAATCTTGGAAACGCAGAACAAGTAGGGTTCGATCTTCGGGTACGCCTCAAACACCTAATCTTCTGCCCCGGCCGCAGACCCGGCCCCGACTGACGTTACGCCACCCACGTTTTCGACTAGAGCCGGTAGCACGTGTAGATATGTGGATGACGGGAATCGGCGTGCATAGTTCAAGAGCTTCGGACGGTCAACGCTGCTGAAATCAAGCTCGTCGAGAGCGGGTGCAGATCCGTTTTGAATGCCCAGGTAAATCCAGTCGAGAATTGCCTTTTCCGGCTCCGCTATCAGATAGCGGCCGTATCGAGTCGTCTTTCGCACGAACCCCCAATAAAGACGAGGACTGATATTTCGGTAGCTGATCGTGATCGTTCTTCCCTTGAAATCCTTCGCGCGTTCTGTGGTCACACAAGTGAGTGTACGAGGAGACTGCGTACTGATTCCGTATTCGCGCAGGCCAGACTCAAGCGAGACATAGGCATCTTCGCGCAGAACATTCACCAGATCACGAGTGGAACCATCCAGCGCAAGCCAGTTGTAGTAGATTTTATTGCTGACGTGCTCCACCAATCCCTTTTGCTCCTGGCGCGCGAGCGCCTGTGTGACCGCAGGAGGGACGATACCGTACTTACGTGCCAGTTCGTCCCTGCGAAGAATCGAGCTTGTCTGCGCTTCTGTGCGAATCACGCTTACCCAATCCATATTCGTCTTCCTCTTTTCTGCTGACTACAACCAGCGTCGGTAGAGATCGCAAAGTGCGTCACGGAGAGCGCTGAATTCTTCTTTTGCCAACAACTCGAATACTTCCGAAGGCACTAAGGGACGAAGCTCACTGCAACGCTTCTCGTCAACACCAGCAATTCTCGCGGCAATGTCTGTCGCTTCAATTTCGTGGCTCATGAGCGTGTCTTCCAAATGATTCTCCAGTTGCTCATTAAGCGCGACGCCAGACCGTCTCAAGCGATAAATGTCGAACGCATCCCGTGCTTTCATGATCTTTCGCAACAGGAAACACTCAGCCTTCTGGAGCAAGAGGAAATCGCGCGAGGCGGCCATCACTTTGGCGACATTGTCCTCATCAATTTCAACCGCGTGCTCCTCGATCTCGCTTCAAGTACGGACCCAAACCGAGTGATGTCCACCTTGAACAGAAAGCCGTTGTCCCGCTGCTTAACCAGGATCTTGTCGCCAGACACCTCGATTCGAAGTGGGCCTAGATTCAGGGCATCCGCCGCCGAGGCCAATCCGGCGGCAAGGGAGATACGAAGGTCCTCTGACGTTGGTAGCTTGTCCGCCCTCGGCAGCAGATCCAAATCTGCGGAGTGACGAACACTGTCGTGAAACAACAACAGCGTCGCACCGCCAAATAACAAGAAGGAGTCGGGAAATTCCTGGAAAAGCACGCCAGCGGCAAGCCGCATCATCGTGATGACTTCGCCGTGCTCTCGAGTGAAGCCCCTATCCCTGTACGCAGCGATCTGGACTGCCAAGTTAATGACGGTAATATAGCATAAATGCTAAATAATAGAAATATAAATTTATTATGTAACCTATAGGCAGCGTATACGCTATTAATCAGCGACAAGTGCAAATTGGCGAACTAAAGGCGAATCTAGTAAACTCCCCAGGATTATTCACAAGAGGGATTCATCGCGGACTCGCCGAAGCTACGCACGATATCGACATCAGGCTTGTCGTCTCCAGTGCCAGCACCAAATCCGGGAGAGTTCCTGAAGCTCGATCGGCAGCTGCTTCAGGCGACTTTGCGGCTCAATACGATGGCGCATCTGGACATCACCCACCATTTCGGCGCGAAACTCGCCGAGCGACGCCGGGGCGGCCTTATCCTCGTAGGGTCGGTGGGCGCGGAAATTGGGGTTCCGTTCCTGGCGAATGACGGTGGCGCCAAGGCGTATATCCACAGTCTCGGGGAAGCGCTCCACTACGAGTTCAAGCTTCTGGGCGTCTACGTTACCGTCGTGCCGCCCCCGCTGACAAACACGGCGGGTGCTGGCCAGCCGTGGTTTCGACCCGCGGACCATGCCGATGAAGCCGCTGAGCGTGGAGCAGTGCGTATCCGAGGGCCTTAACGCGCTGCGGGAAAACCGGTCCAGGATCATCCCTGGTCGGATGAACCGCATCATGAACGCATTGGTGCCCGCTTCCGTGAAACGGACGATGACAGCCAAGATGCTCGGCAAATCGCTTGCGAACAAGTCCGCAAAGCGCGAGGGCCCAGACCTAATAACGGCCGGGTAATGAATCGAGGCGCCATCCGTCCGTCCCGCCAATTCTTCGACCCGAACACCTCTATCTTCTGTCAAAACATGTCAGGGGCAGCATTACTTCCGCATTGCTAAAAATAACCGGCCCAAACTACGTCCTGAGCGCGCGTCTTAAGAAGTTGGTTGCGTGCGGGATCATCGAACAGGTGCCGGCTTCGGACGGCAGCGCCTACCAGGAATATGCCCTAACCCAAAAAGGCCGAGACTTTCCCGGTTATCGTTGCTTTGGTCAGTGGGGAGAAGGTCATCTCTTCTCCCGGCGAGAAACGTCTTCAGGTTCTGGATAAGCGCACTGGAAAACCCTTTAGAGTAGGAGTGCAAAACGCGAAAGGGGAAATCCTTACGGTGGATGATCCTGAACTGGTTACTGTTAAGAATTGAACGTGACTTGGTTGCGCTTTTTTTGAGGGGCGTCGTACGGGAATATTCTGCGACCACACGGTCTCTTCAGTACTCTATCAGAGAAACAGCTTTGGCTCTGACCGAGGACGGAAGCGGCACTTCGCTGCTGCTCGTCGGCCTGTGGCCACTTTGAAAGTCCAGGAGTCTCCCCAACGCCAGGGAGATGGCCGATTGCCGGGCTGCATATGAGGATAGACATCGAAAGAGAGGGCTTATTCCGGTGACAGCAGACAAATTATCAGTGCAAGTGGCAATTAATTCATGGCGACTCATTTTGGAGAGAATTAACAAGACATTTTCAAACCTCCCCGACGATCAACTTTTGAAAGAAGTAGCGCCGGGAAGAAATCGTCTCATCTATCTATGGGGACACCTCACCGCCATTCACGACGCCATGTTCCCAATTCTCGGTTTAGGAGAGCGACTGCACCCTGAACTCGATGCAATCTTCGTGTCCAGTCCTGACAAGACTGGGGCACAGTTGCCCCCTGTGCGAGAGCTGAGAAAATATTGGGAGCAAGTGAACGGCAAACTACTCTCGCAGTTTGCAACTCTTTCCGAGAACGAATGGTTGCAGCGGCACAACGCAATGTCCGAGGAAGACTATGCCAAAGATCCCACCCGAAACCGATTGGCTGTTCTGCTGAGTCGAACCAACCACATGTCATACCACTTGGGGCAGATAACTCTGGCTGTCAAATAACGGAACCTAATTCTCATAGTTCTCATGTGTATCCTTGGCTACCAGCTTTTGACCTTCGGTGGCGCTCTTTCGCATATGAATGACGGCTCCGCTTTCCACAAAGTGAACTTCATCCATTAGCTCTCTTATCACATGGATGCCACGGCCGTGAACTGATGTGATGTTTTCTGGAGCTGAATTGACGAGGCAAAGAACTCCGCAGCCATAAATCATTCGATGTACGAAATCTTTGCCCCATCGAATCCATGAGGGATGCCGCTTAAGCTTATCTTGCAGCGGCAGTCGTTGTTCCTTTGTCATTCGCTGCTTCCAAGGCACCGGTTGCCGCCTTTTCGATGAGATGAGCGACCGCTTGTGGATGCGACACATACACGGCGTGGCTGCCCTTGACTTCGACGACCGTTGCACCGGCGCGCTTCGACATCAGCCGCTGCGCATCGGGCGGAAGCATCCTATCCTCGGTCGTTAGCAGGTACCAGCTGGGTTTCGCCTTCCATGCCGCTTCGCTGATGGTGCCTCCCAGCGCGTTCACACCCCACGGCACTTGCGAGTCGGCCATGAATTCGGCCTCTTCCGGGTTCACATCGCCGGCGAAAGACGCAGGGAATTTCGCCTTGTCGAGCAGCAGAAAGCCATCCACGGGCGGAAGGATCGGCGGTACAGGCGCGCCAGGAGGCGGATCCTGATCAGCGAGGATACAGATTCGCCTTTGTCGAGCGCAAAGGCAGCGATATAAACCAGCGCCGCCACCCTCGGCTCGTTGCCGGCTTCGGTGATGACAGCGCCGCCATACGAGTGACCGACGAGTATCACGGGGCCGTTCTGAGCGGCGATTGCACGCTTGGTAACCGCCACGTCGTCTGCCAGAGAGATGGTGGGATTCTGGACGATGGTGACCGTGTAGCCGTCCTTCTTCAAGACGTTGTACACGCCCTCCCACCCGGACCCATCCACAAAGCCGCCGTGGACGAGAACTATGTTCCGCACAACTGTCGTTGATTTTGTTTGTGCCATGGTGTTTTCTCCCATGCTTAAAATGATTGTCATGATCGCCAGCGCACCGTAGATGATTCGTGTTTTGACGCCCATTGCCATTGCGTTATTCTTCCTCTGATATCCTCCGTTTCATCGATTGCTAAGGCCTAGAAGTCGTTCTTGTTTTGAAGCGTTTGATATATCGCGTTCACCGCTTCCGCAACGTTCACTTCGTGAAAACATTGCCGAACATCGGGAGGCCGCTCTTTGATTGTTCGCGGGACGCTTCATCCTGGATCACATCCCAGTGCTCGACAAGAATGCTGTCCTTGATGCGGAGAATGTCCGCTGCAATCCAGTTCACGGGCAGGCCGAAATCTGAAAAACGTCCGTGCACCATTACGAAGTCTCCATCAGCGACGATCGTTCCCGGCTCATACTTAAGCGTCGTCGGAAGGGTCTTGATGAGATTGAACAGACCCCCGCGACCTGGCGCGATATGAGCGCTATGTTGAATGTAGTCAGGAGACCAATAGCGTTCGGCCGCTACGTAGTCCCGTTTGTTGAAGAGAGTGTCAAAAGCCTCAAGGACGAGTGCCTTGTTCTTTTCCTGTTTGGTTCGGCTCATTCAATTCCCCTAATTGACAGGTGATCGAGTTCGTTCCCCTTCATCCCCAGCACTTTCGTGACGCTGCGCTCAGTCGGCACATGATCACGCTGATCGGTCAGATCTGGGCTCTTCCGCCGTCAACGAACAGTTCAATACCCGTGACGAAACTGGAGTCATCCGAGGCCAGAAACAGCGCCGCCTTCGCAACTTCGTCGGGCTCCCCCATCCGTCCCATCGGGATGGTGGAGGCAATCCGCGCAATCACCTCTGGAGATTGTCGACTCGCCAGTGGCGTATTGATCGGACCCGGGCTAACAACGTTTGAGCGGATACGACGGTCCTTCAGATCTGTAGTCCAGGTTCGCACCAAAGAGCGGATTGCAGCTTTACTCGCGGCGTAGACACCGAAGGCGGCAGTACCCTTAACACCAGCGACGGAGCCGTTGAGAATGATAGAGCCACCATCCTTTAGGAGCGGCAGTGCTTTTTGCACCGTAAAGAGTGTTCCCCGCACATTAATGTTGAATAGTTTGTCGAAGTGCTCTTCGGTGACGGCGCCAAAGGGAACAAATTCGCCAACACCGGCGTTGGCGAAGACAATGTCGATTCGCCCCTTCACCTTAGAGACGGTCTCGTAAAGGCGATCAAGATCAGCCAATTGGGCGACGTCTCCCTGAACTCCAGAAACGTTGGTGCCGATTGCCCTCACGGCCTCGTCGAGTTCCTTCTGGCGACGGCCCGTGATAAAGACATATGCCCCCTCCTTGGCGAATAGATTTGCCGTAGCCAACCCAATCCCTTCGGTGCCGCCTGTGATGAGAGCGATCTTATCTTTAAGCTTGTTGGACATTGTGTTTCTCCGTTGACCTACTTGGGCGGCCGGCCATGAGGCTATGTTCCCCGCTTTATTGCCCTGTCAGTGGTTGGATGCTGATGAGACCGTTCGGTCGCATAAGTTTCCATTCTTGTTACGACTCTATAGCCGAGGACTTGGAGCTTCATGACAGGGCCTAATCGGTGTCGAGCCACTTCCGAATATTCGAGACGGTATTTTCGAAGAATGTTTTGTAAAGACCCTGCGTTCCGTAGGCGACATGCGGCGTCGCCAGTACGTTGTCCAGCGTTCGAAACGGGTGATTCGGAGGCAGCGGCTCAACGTCGAATACATCGATCGCCGCACCGGCGATTTGCTTGTTCTTCAACACGCTGACCAAAGCTTGCTCTTCGACGATCGGGCCGCGCGACGCATTGATCAACCAGGCCGTTAGCTTCATTCTCTCCAACTCCGCGGCCCCTACTAGGCCGCGCGTACGGCTGCTCAATACCAAATGGATCGTCAGGATATCGGCCCGCTCGAACAACTGCTCCTTGGAAACCAAGATTGCGCCCGCGGCTTTGGCGGATTCGGGCGTCATGTTCTGGCTCCAGGCAATCAGCTTCATTCCAAAAGCGCTCCCGATCTGCGCGACCTGTGATCCAACGTTCCCAAGTCCCAGAATGCCAAGGGTCTTTCCACGGAGATCGGTGCCCACTGTTTGCTGCCAGCCGCCGGATCGGACGGAGTTGCTCTCCGTCACGATATGTCGCGCGGAGGCCAAGATCAGCGCCCAAGTAAATTCAATCGTCGGGTCCGACCTATACCCGGTGTAAACCACTGCGATCCCATGATCGGCCGCGGCACCGACATCGATCGACCCGTTTACAGCTCCCGTCGAAGCAATGAGCTTGAGATTGGGAAGG
>Ga0207116_10244_pt1 | contig 13988 bp, 14 predicted proteins | sample Alteio_BWMinHeat_44_FD_153550 | JGI IMG/M metagenome (GOLD analysis project Ga0207116, IMG submission 153550) | Enriched cells from forest soil in Barre Woods Harvard Forest LTER site, Petersham, Massachusetts, United States -... | ecosystem: Environmental > Terrestrial > Soil > Temperate forest >... | reverse complement strand
AATCATCCCAGAAAGATCTTTCTATTCCAAAAACGGAGTCCCAGTGTGTTGGAATTTCAAGAGGATTTGTTCCGTCATTATTGCTCAGTCACGCCTTCTTTTTCCACCGAAAGCCATTTCGCCTAATATCGGGGTTAGTGACCCTCAAGCCCCCCCTGTGTCAGTGGCCAATTCAGAAGCCAGTGCAAAACTTTCGTATGCGGGGCAGGGTTGGGATTCTTCAGTTTCAGGGTTTACTGGCTGGAATCATACGCCGCAGTTTCAACTGGCTTCGCAAAGCATCGCGCCAGGGGGGGGGCGCTTTACCCGTCAATCTGGTCTTTGGGCAGGTTTTTCGACGGGTGAATGCCATTGGCGTTGATGGATCGGTGAATGCCGGAAAGTGGATTTTACGAGGGGAAAGTGCGTATATCATGACCCCCAATAATGACGGAACAAATCCTCTTGAAATTCCAACACACTGGGACTCCGTTTTTGGAATAGAAAGATCTTTCTGGGATGATTTTCGAATTCAGACACAGTTTATTTATCGAACTTTTCCGAAGTATTCCTCGCCTGATGGCGTCGGAGGGCCAGATCCTATTTCTGTAACGGTAAATCAAACCATGGCCCAAGACAATGCTCTTCTCTTGAATTATCAAGATCAAACCAGACCCAGTGGAACTTTGCGATTTGGTTATCTCAATGAAAAAAATGGGATCGATGGCGAGATCTTTTTTTTACAGAATTTCACGGGAGGTGATTACTTACTCAGGCCTCGTTTGACATACGCTTGGACTGATTTTTTGAAAACAACGGTAGGTGCAGAGTTATATGGTGGGCCGACCAATCGCCCTCTTGGAGGGCTCAATTCCTACAGCGCCATTTTTTCGGAAGTCAAATATACTTTTTGATAGGTCCGTCTTCCAAGATGGATGAGCGGGACCTCAACGAATCGATAAAAAATCTCAGCCATTAAGATCACTGAGATCACTGTGAGAGACATAGCTGCTATTTTGAATGATGTCGTCTGCGCAATATTGTATTTGATTCCTGCAGAAAAAATGGCAACCGAAACCGTCTTTAGCACAATGAAGTGGATCAGATAGATGCTGTAAGAAATCCTTCCCAAATAAGTGAGAGGCCCCCATTCAAAAAAATTCTTGAGCTTTGTTGAACCCATTGTAAGAACAATGATTCCTGCTGAGCCAATTCCCATGATGTACCAATAGTGATCGTAGACAACGCCGGCAAGGTTCTCCGCGTAAAATTCTGTCCGTGAAAAATACCACGTGTAAAAATAAAGGGAGATCACAAAGAGAACAACACGGTGGAGGCTTGGAATTTGTTTTGAATATTTTTCTAGATTTGAATAATATTTCGCTATCAATATTCCTGCAGCGAAATGAAAAAGAAACCACCTCTTTTTCAAATTTAAAATAATGAAAAAGATAAATCCTAAGGCGGTTTTCGAGGCGATGAGAGTCAGGAATGGCATGAGCATCGAGGCAAGAAGTTCGATAGAAAGAGTCCAGCTCTGGGGAATCATGGGGTCAAAGGGAATATTCACAAAAAGGGCTGCTTGCTTTGCGATACTATTCAGGGTTAAAGGTTCGGCCCAAATATTTGTGAACCATATATTGGCGTCAGGGAGAGAGTGGTCGTTGCCGAAAATAAGTAAACATCCAATGCTTATAAACAGAGCCACCAAAAAAGGGAGGTAAATTCGAACCCATCTTGCTATAACGAATGGCAAAAGATTCTTTCTTAAATCAAAATCACTGTCCTTCTGAAAATGTTGAAAGGTAAGTACAAATCCACTCAAAACAAAAAACATGGCGACAGATCCAAAACCGTCTCTAAAAAAACTGAGAGGCGAAAATGTGGCCCAGCGGGGTATCGTTACCGTGGGGAATGCCCCATAATAATGAGAAAAGAATACAGAGAATGCTGCTATTCCTCTAAAGCTGTCTAGATACCCAAGTCTTGCTTTTTCCCGCATTAAAGTGAGTTTTATGGCTATTTAGGAGAAAAGTCAAAATCTTGGATTGCTGTAACAGAAATCAACTGCTAGATAGCTCTTGATCGATGAAATGAGGGGAAATTCGTGAAAAAATCTGTATGTGGTGCCTTTCTTTGCCTGAGCGCTTTTTTTATTCCTAAAACAGTTCACGCCCTTTCGGTAAGCGTTTCGGTCGGAGCGGTTACGGGCAAGATCTTTGTTAAAAATTTTATTTTGACATCGGGTTCCGCCATTGTTCAGTGTCAGTTTATGCGCCTTGGAGGCAGTGAAGTCGAAACACAGGGGAAAGACCTCGGCGTCGAGATACGCATGTCTCAAAAAAGAGGTGATTTTTCTTACAATGTGAAAATGGGTCCCGAGCGTTTCATGTACTGGAACCGGTTTGTAAATTATGGAAAATGTTTTTTTGAAGTTATGCTCTATGGAAAAGATCCATTCGGAAATGAACTCGCTGGCACTATTTATTCTCAAGAAGCATCGACGAGGGGTAATATGACGGCGGCCTTTACTGGTCTTTCGGCTCGCCTAACTAAAATATTAAACCCGCTTTACGTCGGGGTTGGTCATCATCAACATTCCCGTGAAATCGTTGTTATTAATAACCGGAACAATCCTTTTTGACTCGGTATGAGAAACAGAGCCGTCATTTAGAAAACTCGTTTGTTTTTAAGCTAACTGGGCTTAAGCTGAGTGTCTTGTTTGTCGATGAATAGGCATGATTTGGAAAATCGCGCTTGGCATCACGTTTGTCACCATGCTCATGTTGGAAATTCCCGCCTTTTCAGATGTAGGTAAAGAGACTTCTGATTTAAAACTTTCTCGCTCATTTACACTTTCTTGGCCTAGAAAACTCAATCTTCAAATGGCCTTTTTACCTTCACTGGATGGATTTTGGTTCGAAGGCTATTTCGAGGGCAAATCCTATTCTGTTTGGACTTCTCATAAATTGCCATCCGTATTTGCCAATAAATTTTCTGTGCACAGATTTTGGAGTTCCAATGTCGAGAACACCAAGCTTCTTGGGGATAAAAGTGTGGATCACGGTTGCAGCGAATTTCAGTCGTCGTATGTTTATCGGTGCGAGCGATCTGCTGTGACGTCGGGCCATAAATATATCGCAGAAGAACTTTTTTGGAACGCCCACGATGACATTGTTGTCGTGCGTGTTTCTTCAGGGATGTCAAAGAGCCATGCAAAACAAATTCTTGGCATGTTTTCGACGACCGTCGTGAATCGCCTGCCTGCGACGGTGACGAAATGAAAAAGTTATTCAATGTCATTCTCACATTGACGATGATGATTCCCTATCAATATGTCAGGGCGGCTTCCAGTTATGATCCGACCGGTGACCTGATGAACGCCTTTGGCAGTAAATGCAACAGTCATGGGGCATTGAATGCGGCCGCTGACAGTGATACTTCCTCACTCAAGTCTATTATTGGAACTCTTAAAGATGATACCACTTGCCATGGCATCGCCGGCATTTTAGATCAAATTAGTGGCCTTAATATCGATCAACTTCAAGCGGGTTATCAAGCAAATCGCGATCAGAGCTTGCTGGCCACGGAAATAAACGATCTTCAATCAGCGATTAAAGCTGAGAATGCAAAGGCAAATCCTGATACGGCGCTGATATCCGCATGGGAGCTTGAACTGGATCAAGCGAACGTCAATTTTATAAAAGCAAAAGGCCTGTCCCATGAATTGAATTTAGAAAGCCGGATTTCAACTATTAAAAATTTTCAGATGTACGCGACAAAGCTCTACGGCCAACTGCAAAATAGCGAGTGTACAAGCAATCCAAAGCATGCCGGCCTTAAGGCTGAAATCGGCGCCCAATTTTTGGGTTTGGCTTCGACCATGGCGCCGGGGCTTATCGGTTCGACCATGCTCGGCGTGGGTGACATTTTAGACAATATGTTTTCTTTCGCCCGGGAAAATGCCCTTGCAGACAAAATTCGAGACCTTACAAGTTCAAGCCTTGGCCAAGCGGCGGAGTGCGCTATCGACGGGGTTTCAGCGAGCTACTGTCAGGCGCGGGATTCTCTGAACATCATCAAAACAAACGCCAAGATTCAAGAAGGCCAGGCTGAATTTTCCGATCCCACTTACAATGGCGTTAACGTCGTCGGTAAAGACATGAAAACTTACATCGAGTTTGCCTCTCGGGTAAAGGCGGGAGCTAGGGCTGATAGTGGGCCTAGGGCAACGGAAAAAGGTGGTGCGACTCAAACCATCGCCAATCTTGAAATACTTCAGGCGGGGTTGGATGGTGCCATTGGCGATGGTGAAAAAGATTTGGCCGAGGCGCCTGACCCAGTGGGAAAATTAAAACAGGTCATTGCCGGTGTCGCAAATCGCATGACAGGCTCCGCCCAACCAGTTTCGTCAATAACCATAAGCGGACTCACTGTTGATACTCCTGCGGGCCCACTAGCGACTTTTTTCGTTGACGACGTTTCTTGTGGCCCCCTTATTTATTTTTATTCTATCGGGCGTGAGCGAAGCAGAAGACCCCCCATTAATGCTCTTGAGCCATGCCAAGACTACGTCACCCGAGTTTTTACAAACCCGCCCACTCTTGACAGCGTCAAAATCAATGTCAATAAAGCGATGGCGGAAGCCCAAACAAGTATTATAGCCAGATCTTCACGCATTCAAGAATATGACCCTGAACTTGTATTTGCGGAAGCTTACAAAGAAAATGGCAATCGCATTAAGCCTGTTGAATTTTTGGATAATGCCTCGGCTTATTTAAATGTACTCCTTGACGAAAAAGATCATGGTGGTATTGCCGCTACTCCAAGGATCGAAAGCCTTATAAAAAAAACGATCAAACAAATCCAAGATACTCAAGACATTATTGATCACAAATATAAACCACCGCCGCCTGTTGTAAAGGCAGATGCCATTAAAACTCCTAAAACAAAATCATCTACAGGGCCTGGCACGTATGGGAATGGGGGTTCTTCGATAGATATTCCACCTAGTCCCAATCCACCACCGCAGAAAGAATTAACGCCGGCGGAGGAATTAAGTTATCTGCAACGAATCATCAACCCTTCCGGTGACGTTTTTAATATTCCCAATGAACTCAATCAACTTGTCGAACAAGATATTGACCACAAAATAGGTCAAGGAAAACTTGATCCTGCTTTGGCGCGCAACATAGAGCTTTCTGTGGCGAATAGTTTAGGCGCTCTCATTCAGCAATATATCGGCCTCGATAGCGGAAAGGCCCAAGCCAACAATGCAAAAGGCTCTTCCAAGAAGACCTTGGCTGTCGTGGGCGATCTTTTTAGCAAGCAACTTGAGTTGAGGATGCAAGAACTCATGAGTTCAAATGATGAACCTTCTCAAGAGAATTTGAATCTTCTTTGCATGAGAGCCGCCCTTGTGCCAACAGGTGCAATGGTTGGAAATTCTGAATTGAAAAAGTTTGGGAAAATTGACCTGGATAAATACTGCAAAGATCGGGTTTACAAAAGCGTTTACGAAAAATCTGGAATTGTGATGGAGTATAATAAAATCAAATCAACTAAAGATTTCGAAGAGCGGGTTTGCACTGTTTATGATTTTTTCAGAAAATCTTATCTCTACGGTTTGAAAATCAAGCATCAAAATGACAGGCCACGTTCGACGACCCAGCAAGCGAAATAGTGGTGATAACGGTGCGTGAAAAAATGCCACCTCAATTGCCGGCACTCGGTGTACTGGATTTTTATACTACCCGTAGCGGTCGAATTCCTGAGAATAGAACCTCTTGAGTTCATAGTTTTGAGCAATGCCTTCAATTGAGAACCATGGCTCTAGCTGTTGTATGGGTGTTTCTATTAATTGGTTCACGGAAAAAATTATGAAAGACTATCAATGACAAGTAAACACAAGTTCTATTTTTTTATTTCGCATTGTGCCACTGAGTGTTGAGTTACGAGAGGCAAAGTAGCGTAGAAGTGGTTTCTGACGTAATAGGCGGCAATTTATTATAAGGTCCCTTGACCTTCCGCTCCAATCTGGATAAAACTTTGACTTTCAACTTGTTAGCCAAGTATGAGATCGATTTTGTCTTGGTCCGGTAGCTCAGTTGGATAGAGCAACGGCCTTCTAAGCCGTAGGTCAGTGGTTCGAGTCCACTCCGGATCACCATTAGGGTTCTTCGGTTCTCTCTGACCTTGACAGAAGTGTCATTTCGACATTTCATGCTTCTAGCTCATATGGAGAGCAGGTTTTTACTTCGGCCTCTATCTTTGTTCAACGAATTTGAAACAGGGGTGGGAATATGAAGAAATTAACGGGGCACGTGCTCGTTGTTGATGATGATGCGGAGATGCAACTTATTCTTCGAAGACTTCTCACCTCAGAGGGGCACCGGGTTACGACTTGCTCATCAGGCGTCGAAGCGCAAAAATTTCTGAGTCAGCCCATTTCATCTGAGAATGATTTTGATCTTGTTCTTTCAGATATCAACATGCCTGAAATGAACGGACTCGACTTCATAAAATATGTAAAAGAAACCAGAATAGACATGCCTATTGTGATGATCACGGCTTTTGGAAGCATTGAATCGGCGGTTGAGGCGATGAAGGGCGGGGCCTATGATTATCTTACTAAACCGCTCAAGGGCGAAGATCTATTTGCAACCGTGAATCGCACACTCAATTTTAGGAATCTCGAAAAAGAAAATATTTTCCTGAGAAAAGAAGTAAAACAGTCGTGGTCGCTTGGCGACATGATTGGCAAAAGCCCTCAGATGCAGGCCATCTTTGATCTCGTAAGACGGGTGTCACAGGTGACCGCGAACGTTCTCATACTGGGCGAAAGCGGAACGGGTAAAGAAATGGTTGCCAGGGCCATTCACAATGAGGGGGTGAGATCTCATAGACCTTTTGTTGCCATCAATTGCGCGGCTATCCCTGAAGATCTTTTGGAGTCAGAACTCTTTGGCCATGCGAAAGGATCATTCACAGGGGCCATCGCGCAAAAGCGCGGTCTTCTTGAAGAGGCGGATGGAGGCACAATATTTTTAGATGAAATCGGCGACATGGACATGTCTCTTCAAGCAAAACTCTTGAGAGTCATCCAAGAAAGAAAAATCAGGCCAGTAGGCCAAAACACATATCGTGATATCGACGTCCGAATTATTGCGGCCACCCACAGAGATCTTAAATCTGAAATTGCCAAGGGCCGATTTCGCGAAGATCTTTATTTCAGGCTGAGCGTTATCCCCATTATTATTCCGCCGCTCCGGGAGCGAACAGAAGATATCCCGCTTTTTGCCGAGCACTTTTTAAAAAAATATGCATTGGCGAATAACTCAAAGGCCAACAGCTTTTCAAAGCAAGCCATGGCGAAACTCCTCAGTTTGCCCTGGGAAGGAAACGTTCGCCAGCTGGAAAATACGGTGGAACGCGCCGTCATTCTTTGTGACGGTCAACTCATAGACGAAAACCACATTTCGTTTATGCAAGCGACTCAAAGAGAAGAGTCTTTTGATATTCAAAATATGGGGGTCCTTACTTTTAAAGAAATGGAAAAACGTTGTCTCGAGCAGGCTCTTCAAAAAGCCGGTGGCAAAAAAGAAAAGGCGGCTCAATTTTTAGGAATCAGTCGTAAGACGTTGTACAGGAAAGAAAAAGAATTCGGCCTTACTTAGGCTCGTCGCAATATTTTTTAACAGTGTCGAGAAGTGTCTCGAGTTGAATGGGTTTCTTAAGAAATCCAGCAACTCCGATATTTTCACTCTTCTGTTGGATGTTTCCATCGGCGGATAATATGACCACTGGAATTTGGGCAAGCCTTGGGTCTGACTCAATTTTTGACTTAAACTGCCAGCCGTTCATGACAGGCATCATAAGATCAAGCAAGATGAGGGCGGGGTTTCCGTTTTTGAGTTTTTCGATACCCTCTTGACCATTGGCGGCGCTCAAAACACTGAAACCTTCGTATTCCAAGATCTGAGTAATGGCATCACGGATGTCATTATCATCATCCACGATCATAATATTTTTCTTATTTGTTATTCCGGTATTTGTGGAAAGTTCCATTTCCCGCACCCTCCGTCATGTGGTGGCTATCAAACATGTTCCACTTTTATGTCTTGCATTGTCAAGCGGCACGTCAATTATAAGCTTAATGAACTCTTCTGAGCAGCTCTTCGGCCCTATAGGCTCTAAGGCGATCCTGGGCACACACCTCCTTAAAAAACTCAAGTAAGACTTTATCTCCGGCCTTTTCCGCATCTTTGAGGTATTGCTGGCAGGTTTTACTTTCGCGCAACGTATGATGAAAAAAAGCGATGAGGTCCTCTCGCTCTGTTTTGTCACCCGTAAAATATTCTAAAAATTTTGTCATACCAATCCCCCCATGTGGTCAAAATTGCATGTGACATGCCAGGCAATAAATTTTGTTTTGGTAAATCTGGACGCTAAAGAAGTTGTCACAAAGTCATTTTGTCCCGCGAAAGGGACTTCATGACCCAAATAAAGAGAAAAAGAAAATGGCGGAAAACCCAAAACGTTCTGAAATTTGGCCAACAGTTTGCACAACGTTTAGGTGGGGAGTTCAAAGTTTTGACACGGAGGTTAAGTCGATGCTAGCAAATGCGCTCATCTGCATTCCATTTTTGATTTTATATTTGCTTCCGCTCGAACGAGGGGAAAGGATGGGCGCGTGATAGAGTTTGGCAATAAAGCTTCAAAATCTGGGCGCTTCAACTTCAGGAATTTCACTCCGCCAGAAAGCGTCATTTTCTATGGCAAAGTTGTGTTATCGAATTTACTCGAACTTGCGCCGGTCGATTCCGGATTGATCGGAACAGTCAGCAAAGTCGGTGAAAAATTCGTCTGTCACGTGGATCTTTTTTTTGAAGATGCCCATTTGGTCAGCGACTGCGAATCCTCCGACCCCATGGAAGCCATCCAAGTCAGCAATCACCAGCTGAACGCCAAACTGACAAAAAAGTTAAATTGAGCGTAAGTGGGCTGCTTACTAGCTTTGTCAGTCCTCCCCTATGTCCCTGGACCTTAAACCAGTAAGTTATCAAATATCAGAGCCTAGTCCCTTAAGTTTACTAGGCATTTTACCGATTGCTACTACGTACCAAAAGAAACTTTAGTTGGAGGTAACTATGAGTAAACTAAAAATCGTAAAAGAACGAAAGCGCAATGGTGGGGACAATGAAAATGACTTAAGAGGACTTGGACATGACCCAGTGTTAGATAAACTGGTTCCTCGTTCAATACTTTTTGTCGAACAGGTAACTGAGTCGACAATAAATGAAACAAGTGCCCTATTTAAATTAAAAGCAGAACACTTACCGTCCCTTAGTGGTTATTTATTAAGTGTTACTCGCCCCTTGGAGGGTGAGCATAAGCTTCAGGCCCTTACCATGCTTGGAGCAGCACTATTTATTCACAACAAAAACAAGAATGCGAAGCTCACAATCAATGAGATTACCGATTTACCTTCTGAAGTAATTTCATTTAATGATGCTGCATTTTCCCTTAAAAACCATATTTTTGGCTGGGACCACAATTTGGGTGCTCTTGCCATTGGTATACAGACCCAGCATCATCTAGCACAAGCCGGCTTCAATATTGAGCCTTTGACTCATCACCAAATTTTTGGTGCACAAAACCTCTTGGAATTTAGAAATGCGTTCAGTACAGCCAAAGATTCCAGTTCGAAAAATAAAAAGGTAGGCTGATATGAATTTCCTACCTGTTACTTTAATCGGTACGATGTGGATGTCTTCAGTTTTGTTGGCAGCCTTGCCGTACCTTTTTTTGAGCAACGGGACTCTACAAGAGAAAATCGTTGGGGTTGCTATTGCGCCTGTAGTCTTTGTACTCTGGTTTCTTTTTATTTCCGGAATACTGAGTATTCCGGCACAAAAGGCAATCATTCGGGGCAAATTTCCTAGAGAGCCAAATCATCCTGTATATTTTTGGAGAAAAATTTATGGGTGCTGTTGGACGACCCTATACTATTTTAAACCTCTTTATTCTGTCGCAATAAGTATTCCCTTGCTAAAAAAAATGACATTCAGACTCTTCGGTTATCGAGGTTCAACGAATTTTACGGTTTATCCAGACACTTGGATAAGAGACCTGCCCTTGCTCGACATTGGAGAGAAATCATATCTTTCAAATAGAGCAACGATTGGGACGAATATTTGTCTTAAGGACGGGACCATTCTTGTAGACCAAATTAAAATTGGAAAGAACACCATGGTAGGACATTTAACAATGTTAGCGCCTGGAACAAGACTGGAAGACAATGTTGAAGTGGGAGTAGGAAGTGCAATTGGGATACGCTGCAGACTTGGCGAGAATTCAAAGGTCGGCGGTACCTGTACATTAAACCACGGTGTAGTCATCGGAAAAAATGTTGAAATAGGTACAAGTTCATTTGTTGGTCTAAAGGCTGAAATTGCAGATGGTATTAAGTTGCCACCGGGATCAAATATTCCAGGGGGAGCTGTAATAAGAACGCAAGCAGAAGTTATGAGATATTTCTCTTCTGAGAATCTTCGCATCGGTAGTCATTTAAATGACATCGGTTCTTTGTTGTCTTTGGGGCTCGAAAATACATCATGAAAACCAATCTTGGCTTATTGCAAAAAGCAGAAGTCGAGAGAAAACTTGTACAAGGGGCAGTAGATCGCGCGGCTACTCTATCTTATTTTTTTTCCATCGTTTTTGTAGCTTATGGCGTTTCTAGTTTAACCTTTATAAAGAAATTTTCTCCAGAAATAACTCTTTGGAATAATGTTTGGCCTCGCTTTGTGCTTAATAGTGTCCCTTTTCTCTTGATTGCAATGTTTTTTAAAAATTATAAAAAAAATCCATTTTTAAAAATGTGGCTCTGGGTGTTCGCTTTCCCTCTTTTATTCGCTACGGCGTGCATGATTAATGTTTGGCCAATAATGTTTAACGGCCATCCCGAACTTTATCTCTATGTACATGCTGCGAACTTTTTTGTCATTCTAACTGCAATGATTCTTGTTTCACCACCTCCTATTTTTTTAGCGTTTTCATGTTTGGCACTCGCTCTAGGTGTAATTGGTCCGTTGATTTATATTTTCTTACATCAAAATGATTCTTTTCTTCTGGGGTTTATGTTAAATGACATGGCACCAACTTTTTTATTCGGCAGTTTAGCTTCCTATCACAATTATAAACTTCGTCGAAAGCTTGCAATCGAAGATGTTCTGAATAAACACAAGGTCCAGAAGTTCATAGGTAATGCTGTCGCAGAATCAATATTTGAAAATAACGAAGGGTTACTAAAACCTCGAAAGGCATTTGGTTTTGTAATGGCAATCGATGTAAGAGGATTTACATCCTTTATTCGGAATGGTGACGCCTCACAATCTTCACTTTTAATGGAAAGATATCACCGTGCTGTGGCAAAAACTATCTTTGAACACGGGGGCTTTATCCATAAGACGAATGGTGACGGACACCTTATTACATTTGGTATAATGAATGATGAGATTGACTTATCAGATTTGGTGGGAATCGAATCCGAAGACAAGCTCGCAAAAAATAGAAAAAATAGCCATATCTTAGCAAATGCACTTAATTCTTTTGAAAAGATACAATCCTATTTTGAAAGACTTAAAGAAGATCTTGGAGTTGACCATGATCTTTGTGTCTGTGCATCCGTAGACTTTGGAGAAATTACTTTACGGATAATTGGGGATCCAAACACGAGAATGGAGTTTGATTTAGACGGCCTCGTGGTTATAAGGGCCACGCGCCTTGAAGGGTACACAAAGACTCTAAGGGAAATAACGTCGAAACAGTGTGCTTTTTTAATTGTTTCTCAAGAGGCTGCCGAATATTTGTTACCGGAGTTTCGCCTCCATGCACTTTCAACTGAATCTCACCCTGTAAGAGATTTTCCGGAACAGAAGGTGATTTTTTATAAGGAATTTCAACAAAAAAGAAAGATCAAACAGTACGCTGCATAGAAAGTTTACTAATCAATGGTATTGAAATAGTAACTTCAGCGCCCTGAGGTAACCTAGCTGAAATATTTAAGTCACCCCCGATTTCATTTAAATAGCGTTTTGCATTGTAAAGTCCAAGCCCGTGACCATTTGGTTTTCCGAAGGTTCCCCCCTTTTTCCCTATCAGAGAGAGGTCTAAGTGATTTATTCCAATGCCATTGTCTAAAATTTGAATAGTAATTCTTTCATTGATCTGTCTTACGTTAATCTGCACTTCTCCAGCTGAATTGGTAGCTTCAGCCGCATTTTCTAATATATTTGAAAGCAAACTCTTTATTTTAGTTCGGTTTGCATGAATTATGATAGATTGACTTTTGTTCAATTCAAATTTTATTGTACCTATCAAATTTGGATTACGAAGCTTAACTTCTTCTAAAGTAGTTTCTAATGCTGTTTTTAAATCAACAAATATGTTTTCTTTTACTTTATTTTTATCGATGTCCAAAAGCGATTCTGCAATTTCACTTATTCTGTCAATTGCACTATCTATAAGATAAGATCTTTGTTCGATATCTGCAAGTTTAGAGGCTACTTTAAGTGCTGCTAACGGTGCACGAATATCATGAGAGATCTCTTGGGCTAAGTCGACGCGTGCCTTTGCTACGTCGCCTTTGACTTTTTCTTGTAAAAGTACTCGGGCATTTTCACTGCTTTGCTCGAAGTAATTGGAAGCATATCCAACAATACGCATATATTTAGATAGAATAACAACAATAACTACGGTGAGCAGTGAGGCCAGTGCATTTAGTATTTTGATGATTGACTTGGCGTCGTGGGAATGGCTTGTCAAAAATCCAAGAAAAAAAATACATGATACTAATGTCAAGATATAAGAAGAAATTTGAAATATTTTTTTTCTCCAATATTTCTTTGCAAGATAATTTATTGTGAATTCACAGAAATTCTCTCCGTTGTGAATGCATTTATTGTGTACAACTGATATTGAGTCTAGGTCAAATAAGTGTTTAATTGCATAAAGCATCCCCGATGTTGTTTTACACACATCTGGGTGAGGACGGATTGAACCGATTGGTTTTGTAATTAAACGACAAATGCCTTGTTTGCATTCGACAATTTTGGCTTGATTGATTCGATTAAACTTAGAAAATTGTACGGGAAGAAATCTTAAAAATCTGTATGGAGAGAATGAATTAGATAATAATAGATATTCAATTGGATTTAGAATTTCTGGCGACGAAAATATTCTAGCTGCTTTGTCAAGTATCTCGCTATCCCCAGTTACAATTTTCAGCTTTCCTAAAAAGTCTTCAAAAAAGGCATTGGACACCCAGTTTGCATCGGCCAAAAGGTAAGATAAGGGCATGCCAAGCTCATCACAGATTTCTTTAAATATGTGACTTCCGTAACGGTTTGACACGTAAATATAGTAACTTCTAAAAACTCTACCATTGTAATGGGGGATTAGGTACGCAATAGGTATTTCACAGTTAGCGTGCTTAATATTCATGAATTTTGTTTAAGCATTTTTGATGCCGTTGTTTTAGGTTTGTGATGTTAAATTGTTGATTGGCAAACAAATAGTTTGCTTCCTTGAGTTATGTTGTTGGATAAAATAATCTGCAAATGAAATTTATTCAGATATGTCTAAATCTTAGCCCCCTTTTTTTAACGGCATTGATGGCGGTCGCATGGCCTTTAGTAGGTGAGGGGGCCATTGATACGCGCTACTCGCTTGAAGGAAATACTGGACTTGGGGTTACTCAGCGGGCCCAAGAGGAGGCGGGTTACGCATCGGGGTTTTCAATCACTGAGGTGAACCTGGCAAATCGCGCGACGCCGCGTTTTGAACTGGGCGTGAGGCTCAGGGCTCTTTCTGGGTCTTCGGGCCCGACAGGACTTGACCGCCCCATCATTCGAGTTCGTCAACTCATTTATGGCGACTACTCCATGGGGCGTTGGTACATCCTCGAGTTGGGCCTTCCCTTTTTCAATATGACGGGCGTCACCAAT
>Ga0207116_10260_pt1 | contig 14004 bp, 15 predicted proteins | sample Alteio_BWMinHeat_44_FD_153550 | JGI IMG/M metagenome (GOLD analysis project Ga0207116, IMG submission 153550) | Enriched cells from forest soil in Barre Woods Harvard Forest LTER site, Petersham, Massachusetts, United States -... | ecosystem: Environmental > Terrestrial > Soil > Temperate forest >... | reverse complement strand
AGAATATAGGTATTAGCTAAGGTAGGATCAGTTTCGTGCTCAGACAATGGCACACTAACTATCTCAGTACGTTTTTTATTCCCACTGATGACAGCAATATCCTCATCATCCTGAGCCAGTCGTATGGCTCTACTAAGATAGTCACCAGGAACCTGGCTAGGGTCTATCATCGATAATATAGCAATGGAAGAAGATATCTTTTTTTGATCTATTTGGCGCACATATTCATAGACATGCGCAAATGACTCAACATGTACAAGATCATATGGCTTTAAAAGTTGTTTAAATTTATTAATATCGAGCCCAGCTTGTTGCAGCTCACGTTCGGCCCTATACGTTGCCGCATGCTTCTCGTTCTCAAACTTGCCGCTCGCAATCAACTTCAATTTACCAATCATCAACTCAAATCGTTCCTTTTCTATGTCTCTTCCTGCAAATGGATCAGGATAATCAGTATCAATAATGTGAACATCAATATTTTCGTAGCCAAGCGCGAGCAGCAACTTTACCATGACATAATCATGGAGTAGCCCCGCTGAGGCAATCGAGGTGTAGACGATTTTTTTAGTACGGTCTTTGTAAGATTCAGTAACATCAGCAAGCATACGTAAGATATATTCAAGGCGTAGGCCAATAGAATGGCACATGCAGATACGAAGCTCTGGCTCAAGAAAATTCTGAAGCGCTATAAGCACAAGCACATCAATTATGTTCTTGGTTGGTTTCTTGTTCAGCGCTTGTATATGGGACTCAAGGCATTCAGCAAGTTTACCCTTATCTCCGACCTTCAAATTGCCACATATAGCTCTCAGAGCTTTAATTTCCGCATCACGCAACTCCGGAACCACCGCCGTTGCCAGATCATTCGATGCCTTTCTTAAGGTCGCTAACCCCCGCTCAAGGCCTAAAAGCCCGGAGATGCCATCCGTAACTGCGGCATTTGCGCCCGCACTGCCAAGGAACAGGCAAACTACCACTGTTTTGATGATACAAGTAAACATGTCAAAACTCCGCATCATAGCTCCTTATACCCATAGCTCTTGAGATAGGCTTTAACATGTGCGGAAATTACAGCAGAAAATGCCGCTTCCCTATCCTCTCGCTTGATGATCTTATCACTCGTCCTCGCGGGATTTTCATAGGTATAGTATGCGATACCATCATCTGCGAGAAGTAGACGTACAATATCAAGATAGGCTACGTAAAGATCAAGGGCTAGATATGGTATTGTCTTTGCGGCCTTTACAATAATTCCGTATATCCCCATTACTGTATAATCTGCGGTTACCACAAGTCCGTCACGTATAGGATAAAGTACAGATTGGTCATCATTGGTATAAATAGAAAGGCGTTGCAAACCACTCATACCTGCAACATAGTGGGGTAGATAAACAAGAGAACGCAGATCAGACGTTTCCCCTTTTTTAGGTACAACAAGAGCATTTGCCCGATGTAGATACTTCACAACGAGGGGGCTTACAATATTCTCTTTTAAAAATAGACTATGTTTAGATTTGAGATATTGAGCAGGCGCCTGTTCGGTATCGAACATTGACAATATGTCAATCGATTGCTTTTCTGCCTTAAGTTGCTCGGCATAGCCGTAGATGTCATTAAAGTTGCGTATAGTAACAGAGGAGTATTTGCCCAAAAGCTTTTTAAAGCTCTCAAGCGCCCGCATAGCCCCTTCTATAGCTTTCTTTGGATCCGCTGGCCAGCCCTCAAGAGACCCTTCTTGATAGAGAACATCAACCAGATGGACATTAAGATTCTCGTAGCCGAGCGCAAGCAACAATCTCACCATAATGTAGTCTTGCATGAGACTGCCCGATGCAAGCGAGGTATAGGTAATGACTTTGCTACGCTCCCCTTCCCCTGGATAAGCTTTGGTAAAATCGGCCAGTATACGAAGCATATATTCAATGCGAATGGCAATGGCGTGACATGCGCACCAGTCAAGCTCCTTATTCTCGATAAACTCTTTGAGCATAATCGCAATAAGTTCAGTAATTACTGTTTTCTCGGGGAGTTCAGTAAGCTCTTGGAGCTTTTTGGTAAGCAGAGCTTTAATCGCTTTTTTATCTTTCCCAAAGGTGTCATCAGCCGCTATGCCCTTCATTACTTTTTTGTATGCCTCAGCATCCAGATCACTCAACTTCGGCACCACCCCTGTCAAATCAACCGCCGCCTTCGGTTCAACTTTCGGCGCCTGATCCCGTAGCAACAGTAATCCCTGCTCAAGCCCCAAAAGCCCTGAGATGCCATCCATATCCGCGCCATTTGCGTACGAACCATCCAAGAACAAAAAAATTGCCACTATTTTAGTGACGCGACCAACCATCCTCATCCCTTCCCAAAACTTCTATTTCAAAAAAGTAATCTACTCAGGTTGAGCATAGCGCCGTACGGAGGAGGGAGGTAAGAGTTTGTCCGATTAGACAATATTTTGAACCTGTTCACGAGCACGTTCAAGCTCGCTTTTAACAGTGATGATCGCATGCATCGAATGGAAATCGGCAAGCTTCGAGGCGACGGTGTTAATTTCACGAAAGAGCTCTTGGAGAATGAAATCCAACTTCTTCCCCTTAAGCGACTCGCCGTCGGCAAGTGTCGCCTTAAATTGGGCTATGTGTGCCCGCATCCGTACGATCTCCTCATGAACTTCGATCGTATGAACGTTACCGTAGAGTGACTGTATATGCATCTCACGAAGTTCGTCGGGCATCTCAAGGAGTGTCGCACTGATTGCCTGGAGTAGTCGTTCAGTACGCTCCTGTGCAACCGCCTCAGCACGCGGCGCTATACGTTCCACTTCCTGTGTAATAACCTCCATGCGCTGTTCAAGGTCCCGCTGGAGCGCAGCGCCCTCTTCAAGCCGCATGGCAAGTACGGTTGTGATGAGACCGTCAACTGCTTTCATAATCTCTTCTTGGGCCTTTTTGTCGACCGGCTCATCCATAACTTCAAAGAGATGGGGAATGGCAATGATATCGGCGATTGTAATGCTGCCCGTAAGGCCATGCTCCCGCTGTATCGTCTTGAGCGCATCGACATAGTGAGCAACCAATGCTGCCGGAGGAATGGAAGGAACTCGCAATGCAGTTGGATTGGTTACATGCACTGTAATGGTCACACTTCCTCGCTTAAAGGCCTCTTTGCAGCGACTCATCATTGCCTGCTCAAGCGGTGCGAGCGCGTAGGGCAACTTACAAGACGCCTCAAAAAATTTACTGTTGAGCGTCCTGATCGTTACCGTTGCCTGTATTACGGCACCGGAGGCTTGCGCCGATGAACATTGCGCCGTCGCAAATCCTGTCATGCTATAGGTCACGAAGGTGCCATCCTCTTACAGATTGGTGTAGGTATTCTGAACATCCTCAAGATCATCCAAAGCCTCGAGGAACGTAAATGCTTTCTCTTCATCATCCTTTTCAAGAGCAACCCGATTCTTCGGTTGCCATTCAAGCTCGGCAGCCTTTACCTCACAGCCCTCTGCCTGCAGCGCAGAACGTACAGCTTCAAGCGACTTTGGATCGGCGGTAACCAAGAAGACTCCCTGCTCATCGATGATATCTTTGACCGGATAGTCGAGGAGCAGCTCCAAGAGTTGGTCTTCGCCCAGATCCTTCGCAGTTATGCGAATGGCGGCAACAAAATCGAACATCCAGTTCACCGAACCGGTCTCACCCAATTTACCCCCTTGGCGGGAGAAGAGATGGCGGAGGTCGCCAACAGCACGATTCTTATTATCCGTTAGGACGTCGACGATAACGGCAATGCCGCCCGGTCCATAGCCCTCATAGGTCATCGCTTCGTAGGATTGCCCTGGCAACTCGCCCGTTCCCTTTTTGACTGCCCGCTGGACATTATCGCTCGGCATGTTGACCTGCTTTGCTTTGTCGAGGAGCGTTCGCAAACGGGGATTAGCCGCTGGATCGCCCCCACCCTCGCGCGCTGCGATGGTGATCTCTTTAACAATTTTGGTAAAGACTTTGCCCCGCTTGGCATCAAGCGCAGCTTTTTTATGTTTAATCGTTGACCATTTGGAATGTCCTGACATGGGCAATCGCTCCTGGCATGTTCGTGATGGTAACTGTTGTTTATTCAAGAGAGAGCATAACACATTGAGCGGATTTTGTGAATCGTGAAGAGAGCTTCGCCGCTATGTTATATGTTATTTGAAATTTTTATGCGATAGGCGCTTTACAGCAAGGGAATTTTCGATAGACTAAAAGCAGTCAAGAAACATCATCAATCGCCTTAAAGCAAGGGTATCTTTCATGAAAACAAACCTACTCGCCACGACACTGCTCATTGCAGTTGCAACATTGCCAGCTATCGGCAAAGAGGAAGCCAGCAAGCCAAGCGTTGTTGCGCAGTCGGCAGAAGCACCTGCTCAGACACCATGGAAAAGCTTTATGTTCCATGTAGCAGCCTCAGCGTCAACGGAAAACTCAGACAATCCAGCAGTTTTGATTACCTATGACGAGTCAGAAGAAGTGCAATGGTCTCAGGCTGTTTCGACAAAATTAACAATCTTCATGAGAAGCAGGGATGGTGCTTCTATTACTAATATCACCAATCTCAATAGTACAAATAGCTGCGTCCAAACTCCGGACAACCTAACAAAACGCAAGGATGGTTCAGTTACATTCGGACCTATTAAAGTCAACAACGACAAGTGCCTATCGCCAATGTTCAAAAAAACGGCATTGGGTACGGCATTGATAACATGCAACTCTGGCAAAGACCGTTATACGTTTTATAATATTGATAAAGTTGAGCCCGTGGAAGCTGGTAAAGAGGCTACAGCTGAAACAGCCCCACAAACTCAATAAGCCTCTATACAACGAACACCCTAGCACCACGCTCGATCGTAACGAGATTATCATTGACGCAGCGGCTAAATATGGAAGAGAGTTGTCTTATATTCTGAACCATGCAGATTGGCAAGCCTCTCCAAAAAATGAAGGGAACGTTCATGGAAACAAATCTACTCACCACCGCACTGCTCGTTGCAGTTGCGACATTGTCGCTCAGAGCCCAAGAAGCTACCCCATCCAAAGACGCTGCTGCTGAAAAAGCACCCGCCTGCGCAACGTGTGATCAAAGTGTTGCTGCACAATCAGCGACACCTCAAGAAGTCCACCTAAAATCAATTACCTTTCCTAAAACATTGAAGGATGGCGTCGCTGTGACCTTCAACAACTTTCGCCATGAGCCTAAAGTTACTATTGATGGAACGACCAATGAGAAAGAGGCTTCGCGAGAATTTTCAGTTGCTTGCGTTTATCACGAAGGTAGCCGTAGCCTTGATACCAGATACACCGCAAAGAAATCTCTCAGAGACCCAGACACTGGCGCAAAATGTGCTTTTCCCGTTGTAGTAAAGGGCACAAATCATCAAGAACCCCATGCGCATGGCCATCCTCGTTACACAACGCTACTCTTCGACAAAGAGACACCATCAAAGTGTACCATTATGAAAAGCCGCGATAAGCAAGGAAAAGCTATCACCACGATCAACTGCAAACAGACCATCATTGACGTTGCGACACAAGATGGAAGTGACCTGTCCTATACACTTGAAACACAAGAGGAAGGCGCTCCGCAGAACAAGTAATATTAAACAAAGCCAAAAAAAGAAAGAACCGTCCATGAAGGCAGCATTATTCGCGACAATATTGCTTGTTGCTTCACTTGCCCCGTTACCAACAACAGCGAATGACATAATCGATCTCTTGAGGACAGCTCAAGAAGCGGAGGCACTACAAAGAGTTCCGACTCCTGAAAAAGAGACCCCACAAGATCCGCCTGCTCTATACCTTCTTTCAATTACCTTCCACACCGCTGACATTACTTTGACCTTCAAAAATTTTTACAATGAAAACGAGGTTGCAAGATACCATCATCATAGTTACGACTACAAACAGATACAAGAAGCGGACGGCTGGCTCATCTATCAGCGAACCCAATCGGTAAGTCTCACGAAATTTTCAAAAAGCTGGTGGCGGATACTGTGGGGCAAAGGACGATCTCTTCCTACCATAAGATGGGATAAAGAAATGGCAGTTGGCGGAGCCGAAAAAAGCGCTTCCACCACCGTTGATCTCACAAAACGCGGGACTTATGCAGGACATGGAACGAAATATGAAACGTTTCCGGCATCACGCTGCCGTATTCGTCACGAGATCCATCAAGACCAGCCCTCAGAAATTATCGTAACCTGTGAGGATGATTTTATAATGATTGCACAAGCATTGAAACAAGGACAGCCTCTGTCCTTTACTGCCGAAATTGCCCCCGGATAAACTAGCTGATCGCCCCTGTCCCGTCTACGTTCCTCCTATCGAAGTTTCTACTCTCGAGGCGTTCAACTACGCCGGGCTTCGCCTCGTAATATCGCATAGGCCGCTGATGGCACCCGCCGTCCACGTGGTGTTCTTTCGAGCAACCCTTTGCGAATAAGGAAGGGCTCGTAAACTTCTTCGATCGTCTCACTATCCTCACCGATCATCGCTGCAATCGTTTCGAGGCCGACGGGCCCTCCCGAATAGTGATCTATAATCGCCCGTAACATCGCATGGTCAACCTGGCAGAGACCCGTTGAATCGATCCCCAGAAATTGCAACGTCCGCGCTGCTACCGCGCGTGTAATGTGATTTGTCTGGGCCATCTGGGCAATATCTCGCACCCGCCGCACAATATTTTTAGCAATACGGGGCGTTCCCCGTGCCGATTGGGCAACGAGCAGTGCAGCATCCGCATCGATCGTACATTGCAGTGCCGCAACGGACTGGGTAACAATTTCCTGCAGCTCGTGATCTTCATAAAAATTAAGCCGCTCGGTGATGCCAAATCTACTTCGCAACGGCGCCGAAAGCATGCCACTCTTGGTGGTGGCCCCGATCAAGGTAAAGGGACTGATCGGCAGATTAACCGACTTGGCGCCGGCACCCTGGCCAAGAATAATATCAACGCGGAAATGCTCCATAGCACTGTAGAGCACCTCCTCAACGGAGGTATGCATCCTATGAATTTCGTCGATAAATAAGACATCCCGTGGACCAAGATTGGTGAGGAGTGCTACCAAGTCACCCGTACGCTCCATCATGGGACCACTGCAGACGATAATGTTCACATTAAGCGCACGAGCAATGATACCAGCTAGTGTTGTCTTCCCCAGGCCGGGGGGACCGAAGAGCAGTAGGTGATCGAGTGGTTCACCACGGAGTAATGCCGCCTGCGTGTAAAGTTGTAGCTTCTCTTTGAGTGCGGCCTGTCCGAGATAATCATCAAAACTCTTAGGATGATGACCCACCTCTTCCTGAGGGCTATTGAGCGTCAGGAGCGTTGTATCTTTTTCTTGATCTGCCATTGTCGGTCACCCGCTCTCATCTCATCGATTACCATGATGCAATACTACTCCATTTTCTGAGCGCGCGCGAATTGTTCCGCGTCGCATGACAATACCGTGGAACCAGCCAAGAATTGCGAAGGTAATCCATGTATGGGTAATGCCATAACTCATGAAGGGAAGCGGAATTCCAACGACAGGCAGCAGCCCAAGCACCATACACATGTTGATCAGCGTTGCATTCATGATGGGCAGCACCAGGCCAAGCGCTAGAAATTGTGCATGCGGATCGGGTAGCGCATCAATAACCATAAGCCAGCGCATAAAAAGGAGCAGATAGAGCACAATAATAAACAGCGCCCCGAGCAGGCCCCATTCTTCACAAAGCACTGAAAAGATAAAGTCCGTCCTGCTCTCAGGAAGGAATTGTAGAATATTCTGTGTGCCGCGGAGGAGTCCTTTCCCATAGAGGCCTCCCGAACCAACAGCAATGTAGGACTGTTCAATTTGATAGCGTTCTTTACGCTGATCACCCTGCCCTAAGAAGACCATAATTCGCCGCTTCTGGTAATCCTTGAGACAGTGCCAGAGTATGGGGGCACCAAGCAGTCCAAAGCAGCAGCAGCCGATGAAGAATTTTTTCCCAATGCCGGCAAAGGCGAGCAGAATCAGTCCCGTCAACGCCACAATAATTGCCGTTCCAAGATCGGGCTGCTTGGCAATCAGCAAAAAACTTCCTGCCAAGATAGCGAGCATCGTATACAACGAACGGCCTGCTGCACCCTGCCGGTGCGTCATGAAATAGTAGGTAAAAAATGCGGGAAAGAACAGTTTAATCAACTCTGAGGGCTGAAAGCTAAACCACCCCAAGTTGATCCAACGACGTGCCCCGAGTCCCATCGTCCCCTTAATCCGCGTAAAGATGAGTACACCCAGCGAGATCATATATAAAAAATAGCCCCACCGTTGAAGGCGGCGATAATCAATAGCGCAGAAGAGCAAAAAAATGACAAGTCCGGTAAGCGTTCCAAAGAGTTGCTTTTTGAAGAAGAGTGAGTAGGGGCGTGCCGGTTGGTAGGTAGCACTAAAGACAAATAAAAGCCCAATGCTACTGAGCATGAGAACAATCAAGAAGCCAAGCCAATCAAATGCACGAAGATAGCGACGATCGAGGAGTGGCATCAGGATTGAACTCCCTTGAGGCGTAAGGGAATCTGTTTTTCATGGGATTTTAATAGACCACGCTCATTGAAAAGATTACAAAATGAGGCGGCTGGCAGGTGACAATTGCGCATCGCCGTGTGCAGCTTCAGAAAAAGTATACGGTAATAGTCGGCACGAACCCGTTCAATACGCTCCCAAAGCTTATTAAAGAGGCCCTGCATCGTCACACAATAGCCAAAGAGCTCGTCGCTCTTTTCCATAAAGAGCTTATCAAAATGATTAAATGCTAGAGCAGCATGCTGTGCCAGCATAGTCGATACACTTTTGTCCGTTGGCGTGGTACTGCGTACATGATGTGCAGCAAGATCAAGCAGTGATGGAATCTGATGATTCCACAACTCCTGATGGCCCGAGAGTTGTGCTTCAAGTTCTTTCTTGATCTCCTGGAAATGGTCCCAAAGCTCGCATAACACCAATCGGCGCGACTCTGATCGCACAGCGGCAACGAAGGCAAAGGCCTCGGGAGCGGTATAGGATCCGGCCTTAGTCGTTGCGTCGATAACGAAGGTGTAGGTTGTTTGTGTTTTGTGGAAGTCAGCTGCTGCACGAAGAAAGGTGCGGTGACTGTCTTCTTTAACGAAAGCTGCTTGCCCCGTCTGCGTTCCTCCTCCGAAGCAATGCTTAGCGATGTGCTCCACTCCGCCGGGCGGGACCTCTTGCATACTACTCCCGTAGGATAAGTTAGCGGATGAGGATCCCGCATCAACACGTCTAAGCGCACATCGGTACCACACCTGCCACTGCTCATTAAGATTCCGCAGCGCCTGCTCTTGCAACAACAAGGTCTGCTCTGAGCGCTGGTAGGACCAGTAGAACAGATTCAGCAGCAAACGAGCATCATGGGGAGAGATTTGTGAGACAAGCAACTCAATGGCTGCGTCATCGAAGCTACATTTTGGAGCGGCGTGAAGGGATAGAAAGGGAAAGATTGTTAAAGAGAATAGAAACTTAAGCTTGTTTCCCAAGTGATACCTGCGCATGCCCGTTAGCCACAAGTTATCTGCCCATACTTCGGGCTTTGATGTAAATGCCAAAATTCTTCATTTAAAAAACTGGCGCTAGCCATCCGTAGCTTGCCGAGCCGGTAGGCCCGGATAAGCGTAGGATGGTCGGGGCGGCCAGACTCGAACTGACAACCCCTCGCTCCCAAAGCGAGTGCGCTACCAATTGCGCTACGCCCCGATATACATCTTACAGAGATAAAGTGTACCGAACTTTGTATGATTTGCAATAATTTATTGCCCGGCGACGTTAAAAAAATCTAGGCTCATCCATGATTCGATAAGATAAGACCATGTTCTCAAGGACAGTACCGTGTGTTTTTCAGCCCGAGCAAGTTTCATAGCAGCAGGAGCGTTAGGAGCCATCGGCAGTGCAACCGTCGCCCAATGTCGCGAAAAAAAGTCCCTCCCCTTTGCCATGACCCCGCTCTTCTTTGGCCTTCAGCAACTCTGTGAAGGCATCGTCTGGCTTGGCCTCTCTGCAGCGGAACCGCTGACCCCGCTCCACACCATAGCCGTCTATCTCTTTTGCGGCTTTGCGCTCATGTTCTGGCCAATCTGGCTGCCCTGGTCGCTCTATCTGATTGAAACGAGGGCCTCCCGAAAAAGAGTCTTATTTTGGTTCGTATGCTTCGGCGCAGTCATGGGGATTCTCAGCTTTGCAGCGGCCCTCTACTTTGGCATCACCGCCTCTGAACATGTACGCCACATCACCTATCAACTAACCTGCATCAGCGCCCACAAGCAATCATCCCCCTGGCTCTACCTCTTCACCGCCCTCTACGCCATCCCAACCGTCATCTCATTCTTCGTCTCGACCATTCCCTTTACCTCAACAATCGGCCTCATTGCCGCTGCAGCCCTGATTTTTGTACAAATCTCATACCATATGGCCTTCGCCTCGGTGTGGTGTTTTTTCGCGGCGCTCATCAGTATCTGTTTTTACGGCATACAATCGGGGATCTTCGGGAAGCTGTATAAAAAAGAGGGGCGTAGATAGATAACGTATTGAAATCAAAGGGGCACTCCTGAGCAAAAGTATGGACAAGGCTTTCTGGTCATCTTATGATTGTTTTTAGTAGAGTAGTCACTGCTGATTATGAGGAGCAAACCCCATGCAGGCTGTAGAGTTTATCACCAAAGCCAAAAATGGCCTTATAAAAATTCCAGAGGAATACCATAAGGATCTCCATGGTGAACTACGTGTCATCGTTTTGGTCTCAGCAAAAAGCAAAAAGAAAACATTAACTGCCGTGAAAATTAAGACAAAAGGTCTAAAATTTGACCGAGAAGCGGCGAATGAGCGATAGGGTATTTCTCGATACGAATATTCTCATCTACCTCTACGCTGACGATGCGCCAACTAAGCGCGCCCTGGCAGAACAGGTCCTCAACCACAATCAGACCGCTTTAAGCACGCAGGTCTTGAATGAATTCAGCAGCGTCATGCTCAAGAAATCTAAATTGACCATACCGGAGCTTAGGCGGGCAATCGAGGAGATAACAGCAGACATCATGGTGGCACAAGTAACGGAAACAACCATTATAAAGGCTCTTTCTATCGTACAAAAATACCGATTTTCATATTTTGACAGCCTCATTATAGCGTCAGCACTCGAGCACGAATGCTCAATTCTATACACAGAAGATCTGCATCATCGTCAACTTATTGAGAATAAACTGACCATAACAAATCCGTTCAGGAATCCATAATCCCCTGGCTCTACCGCCTTTGTCTCGACCATTCCCTTTACCTCGACAATCGGCCTCATTGCTGCTACAGTTCTGATTTTTTGCACAAATCTCATACCATATGGCCTTCGCTTCGGCGTGGTGTTTTTTCGCGGCGCTCATCAGTATCTGTTTTTACGGGATACAAGCAGGGATGCTCAGAAAAAGGGCTTAAAATTTGACCGAGAAGCGGCGAATGGGCGGTAACGACAAACTTGTAAGCAGTTTGTTTTAAAATCTATCAACTATAAAAAACCACCTACTACATTTGCCTTTTTAGGAAAAATCTCTATCCTGAAATAACGATAACCAGCTATCAAATATTACAGTTTAGAGCGATTCAACATGATCATCTCAAAAAAATCAGCCCTTCTCGCACTACTACTACTCCCTGCGGTACGCGCCGCCGAGCCATCGTATGCCGAAAAGGCTATCGGTCTTGTATATTGGTGCGGAACTAAAATAAAAGGCGGCGCAAACCACATCTGTTCTACCGCCGGCGCCAAGGACCTCGTTGCTGCATATGCTCTCGGCATGGGACTAACAACCATCCATGAACTTGGCCATGCAGTTACGGCAAAGGCCTTGTATGGTCACCCCATTGATATTACCATCGGAAAAGAGTACTCCCCCGACCAAGATTCCACGCCCCCTTTAGCACAGTTTGGCGGCTTCAAACTTAGGGGTTTTATGCCTGGCGTAGCTTACAACAAATTAGCTATTAGCATCTCGGATAATTCACCACTCAAGAATATAGCCGTAGCTTTGGCCGGCCCGGTCTGTGGCTACGCAGCGAGTATCACCGCCTATCAGCTCCTGAAAAATTATGCGCCAAACTATTGCGTAACCCGCGGCACAGCCCTGTTTTTTCTGTTCGCCCAAACAGTTAGTGGATGGCACCCTGGCGGAGACGAATACCAGATCGTTCAATACATTCGGCAATATAACAACCAACAAAGCTAGATGATCCCGAAGCCGCGAATGAGCGGTAAAGTATTGCTCGGTTCAAATATACATATTACAGAGCACCCCAGACTCCCTCAAGAGGGCCACTTGAACCAAAGGATAGAAAAAAATGTCCGCCATCTGTGCTGACAAGGTGACGTTCATGGAAAGGTCTTATAGTTTTATCGAACGAATATTTCGTATTGCTCTGTATAGCGTCTGCTGCGCCATCACTCCCATTCTTCTTCCAGGGATTGTGCATGGTAAGAATAAGCGGCTGACCAATCGTTTTATTTTGTTCTTGATGTGCCGTAATCAATCGTATTCCGCCAATGATTTTCTGAAACCAATAGTGTAGTAAGCGCCCCTTGATACGAACATTTTGCACAATAGACCGTTTTGTAAGATCGTAAAGGGGGAGTCTAAATTGCCCTTCATCTTCACGCAGGTGCGTAGCAAGGAAACCACGCGACGAAAACAACTGACAAAGACATTGCTCCTGGTCAAGATACAAGTTCATAAGAATTGTCAAAATAACACCAATAAAGACAGAGGGCCACTATAAAGCAGCTTTTCCTAAAGTTCTTTGTAGCGGCCCTAATTTCGTCTCCATCTAGTCCTTCTTCGCGGCGCTCATCAGCAAAGATTTGAAATTCGATCGCGATGAGGCAAATGAACGGTAAAAACAGAATTGCAACTATCACAGCATGCCCCAGACGCCCCTTTCACCACCGCCCTCAAATGGAAATAAAAAATAACCACCATCTGAGCTCACATAGCCATGAGACGAAAAGCGCGAAATATTGCCACTACGATACAAAATTTCTAAATCATGATTATTGAAATTGTATCCCGTTAGGCTCAGAGGCCTTGGACCAACCTTATCGGTCTCATGCTGCTGCGCTACAATTAATCGCAACTCACCGCCTCTTTTGCAAAACCAAGCGCGTACTAAGTCCCTAATAACCGCAACATCAACCGTACGCACAGAACGCCACTTCCTGACATCATACACCGTAAGCTTAAGTGCATTTGCGTCAGGAAACCATTTCTCGGCAAGAAGATAGCGGCCCTTTGGGGATAACAACAGCTTCCAGAAGCGAAAGTTCTCCAAAGTATAATCTGGCTCGATCCCTTTATGAAGCGGGGTACCCGCTCCTCGCTTACCCTGCTTTTTAAACGGATTCCGCCATACATACGTTACACTGTTTTCAGAATCATCACACTTCAATACAAGTGTTGCATCATTGGAAGCAATCCAAACTCTCCATGAAGAAGCTTCCCAATCATTTTTTGGAATTGTCAGCAGCGTGGGTTGCGATGCAAATATTCCGTTTTTTTTCATAGGCCAACACCATAGACCACTACGATCTGCACTTTGTTCTACTAATGTAGCCCGACCACTTACAGCCAATGCAGGTCCGGACAATGGCAAGCCCGGGAAAATTTCCTTGGTCACAATGTTATGTAATGACTTATCATCCATGTTGACATAGAAATCATCATGAAGCGTCACACGCAGACCAGCCGGATAATCATAAAAATGGCATCTCCCATCTTCGGGGAAGTGACCCACGGTCGTCGTATGGGAAGCGGGAGGAACATAATGGTTACAATCTACAAACGTTTTCGTATAATCCAGCACTATCCGTAACAAAACTACCGGCAAACGATCCACACCTCGATTAATCATAGCACATCAAAAACGGGATGTGGCCACGGCTCAACCTCTTATCATTACGGCGC